>Ga0136643_10009949_pt1 | contig 14011 bp, 10 predicted proteins | sample TergutLab28metaG_FD_96883 | JGI IMG/M metagenome (GOLD analysis project Ga0136643, IMG submission 96883) | Labiotermes labralis P1 segment gut microbial communities from Petit-Saut dam, French Guiana - Lab288 P1 (version 3) (version 3) | ecosystem: Host-associated > Arthropoda: Insects >... | reverse complement strand
TGTGGTGGGTGTGTGTGTGTGTGTGTGTGTGTGTGTGTGTGTGTGTGTGTGTGTGTGTGTGTGTGTGTGTGTGTGAGAATGCGTGTCAGTGTGTGTGTGTGTGTGAATGTGTGTGTGTGTGTGTGAGAGAGAGATATATGTGTGTGTGCGTGTGAGTGTGTGTGTGTGAATGTGTGTGTGTGTGTGTGTGAGAGAGAGAGAGATATATGTGTGTGCGTGTGAGTGTGTGTGTGTGTGTGTGAATGTGTGTGTGTGTGAGTGTGTGCTGCAGCAAATATTGATTTGTCACTTGTTCACGGTATCCAACGTAGGCCTGTAGCAGTAAGATCGGGTCGGCCGGCAGCGCTTCTTGTACCTGGTGTCAATAATTCTTCGTGATGTTTTGTTTGCAAACGTTATATGTTTTGGAACTAAAATCGCTGTCCTTAAGTAGCCTGAAGTGAGGTGACATTATTCTTGTTATCGAGATGCTGTCTTTGAGAGATCCTGCACATACGCTTTCGAACTGTCGTGATATTGCTGCTGTGGGAGTTATTACATTGTTTGTGACTAGTGTCTGGAATGTTCAGATAGAGTGACCGTACAGTCTCTCAGCACAGCTCAGCTTATGTTTCAACACAACATAATACCGGTATATTATCACTTACTTACTTATTTACTCCATAGAACAGAGTCCTTCTTGAGAAGCTAACTAGTTCTCAGCTAGTCAAGAAATTCCCTGCGTTTTATGGAACCCGAAGGTTCATTACCGCGTTCACAAGACCCTGCCGCCTGTACGTGTCCTCAGCGGTATATACATTATCACCAGCCACAATACGGTGAACAAAAGGAGCAACTGGAGGGAATATATGAAAGTAATTTAGTGACTTATTATTAGGAAACCGTATAGCAGGTGGTAATGCTACTTATGCATAAAATCTGGGTGTCTTAATCTATTTACTGTATTCATTTTCAAATAATGAATTATTGCATAAAGTATGGCTGTAGTAATGTAAATAAAAGTTTTGTTGCATGTCAGTCTAATAGTCGGTGTGGGTAAAGTGAAAAGTATTTGTTTGTTTGTTTTAATGGGGTTGCTGTTCACTTCGTATACTTCGATGGTTGGCTAGATAGGTAATTGTTTTTTGGGGATGCTTAGTTCCGTATTAAAATGAGCCTTTAAAGATTATGGGTTTTAGCAAATTGTAACATTTGATTTGCCTGCAGACAGCAATGAAAATTAAGTTTACGTCACAAATAGGACGCATTCCACGAATATTAGTATCTCTCATCGTTATTATTATTAACATTTGCGCGTTTTATACGTACCAGTTGATTGAACTTCATTCAACTATCTCAGAATTTTGCGTGAAAATGTTACTGAAAGTTTCTTCTCCATCACGGGCGGGGAATTCCTTGACCTCTTGATTAATGATAACTTTTCATGGACAGACTTGGATTCATGGAGTTAGTAGCCTATGCTGTTCTGTTTCCTGGTATGATAACCGTGTAAGGCGCCTCCTGTTTTCCAGTATGCTTCGTTTCATGTGCCTTTGTCTTTTCAGGGGTAACAGTCTTTTCGTCTTAGTGTGTTCACAACAAAGTCAAAACCTTTGGATGTACGAGTTTACTGCAGTGCCTCCTCATAGGCGGAATTTTTTCAAACCTGGGTACAAAAAATGGACACGTGACGTTAAAACCTACGCGGGTTTCTGGAGTATCAGTCGCTAAATATTTATCTCGGCAAAAAAAAAAGTTTCAGCCATAGTCATAGAGGAAAATAAAGAGCACGTTTTCCCTCCCGTAAATTTTTCCCTGACTAATACGATTTTCGAGATTATGAAAGAAAAGCGCCGATTATTTGTTATCACATACTTTAAGAACTGATGGAGGACTGATATTATCAAATCTAGAGGCAGTAACAAGCCATAATGTTTAAGCTGTGATTTCATTTCCAGAAATATTAAATACAAACTGTTAGGAGTTACTAGCAGTACTGATGTGGAATATGCTACCCAGTTACTTACCGCATGTATATGTGCAGGATATCGGCATTACGATTTCACTCACGTCATACCAAGTAATTACTGATTTGTGGGCTATTAGTTGGAAGAACGGGCGTCGAGGGGCGTAAATATCATAAAAAATGAAAAGTCGTCACAACATGTCCACAGAACGACGGCCACGTAATGTCAAATCGATTTGTGTAATTATCTTATTCCAGCAGATGTGACGTGAGCCGTTGTTTCTTCCTTGTGATGTTAAACCCAACCAATATTCCTCTCCTTCATTTGCGACCCATTCCCACATCCATATTTCTGTGCATTGAAGGCGATGTAGTATGTCTATACATCTACACAGATGTAAAGCTTATTTCTGTCCAAACAGAGGACTACGTTGTGTAACGAGGGAGAAACCTAATGAAATGCATCCTTTAAAATCAATGTTGATTTCCCGCAATCCTATTTGTCACTGGCACAAATTTTCGTTGACTTTTGTGTTGGTTGCATAGAGGTGAATTTATGCTGTAACTTGCTGACCATACTAAATTACGTAATGAGTTGAATTACGTAATGAGTTGAAATTAAAAACATGGTTTATTGACTGTCGTATAATATTGTATCATTTGAAGTTAAAGGCATGGATGGTAGGTTGAAATTAAAATTCATGACAGGGAAATCGTATGTGAGGCAATGGAGTGACTTTATGGTGTTCATAATATGGCTGGCTTGATTTCTATGAGGACAGTAAATCATCCTTAGGATCCGTAGGAAGAGGCACTTTGTTGACCAGCTGAGCGAACACATTAAATTCTCAGCTGTTACGTTTGACCGTGGATTTGGTTAGGTAGGATTTTAAGGGATGGGAATACGACAGGCGAAATGAAAATATAAAATAAAAATGAAGAACGGAAACTAGAAAGATCTAACACAGAAACGATTAAAGAAAGAAGAAACAGGCAAATAATTAAATAAAAATACTCGAAAAGGATAATTAATTGGTTTAAAATGGCGTAGTGCGATGAATTTAATTGAAGCTACAAAGGGCTCATGGTCCAGCTTCATGACATACAGCATATTTTATGCCGAACATATTGCAATACTAATTTGTACGTCAGCACAACTGTTTTTATTACACAAGGTAATATGTAGTCTACATGTTTCGACCAATAAATAGTCATCTTCAGGCCTATTCTTTACAGGTTAAGTCACAGGATGCTGTGCACACATTGGGATCCCATTGTGTTTACATGAGTGAAATATTTAAGCCGTAGCATTTACCTAGAAGAGTAAAACTTGCAAAGTGCTCTGCTAGGCAAATGATACGGCTTAAATATTTCACTGATGTGAACACACTGGGATCCCAATGTGTGCACAGCTTCCTGTGACTTAACCTGTAAAGAGTAGGCCTGAAGATGACTATTTATTGGTCGAAACATGTAGACTACATATTACCTTGTGTAATAAAAACAGTTGTGCTGACGTACAAATTAGTTTTACAGCACGTATTCAAGCACTTCGTGATGTCTTCATTCAAATTTATGCCGAACGCTCTTCTAATTGTGCAGTAAATTACAACCCTAATTGAAGCCACCCTGTATTATCAGAATTGTAGCGTTTCCCTTCTAACTTGACCGAGGTACAAACCGAATACTTCGATTTTCAGATCCTCGCTGCTATTGGAACTTCTTCGGATTTATGGCAAAAAAGAAACGCGGTACATTATTTCTTATCCTTTCACATGGAGGCAATTTGTCTATACCGTTATGACGTAATAGGAGCTGTCATGTTTAAAGAGAAACTTGTGGCGAATTCACGGGGAACCACAATATTGGCTTTGTTTCAACCTGCCCCGCTATAAATCTCGTTGAGCATTAGTGGGAAAGTAAAAATGTTTTGTGTTTTAATAAAACTCTTTGTTCGTATTCAGTACGTTAACTATGTTCCATATAGCTTTTAGGTGAGACATCCCAGTTGGGTTGTATAGAGTTATAAAACATAAGTGGAATACAGTCAAACCCAACTCAGTTAATGATTTTATTAAGGTGTATTCTTACATTGTTTCTTTCAACGACATGTTTCGGGTTTAGTTAGGAGCAATTTGGCTCATAACTGAGCCGAAACATGTCGTTGAAAGAAACAATGTAAGAACACACCTTAATAAAATCATTAACTGAGTTGTGTTTGCTATATTCCACTCATATCTTATAGTGTTCCATATAGGCCTATATTAATATTATTGCATTTCAGAATTTCTGAAACATAGCGCCATTATTTCCCTCTGTAATTCCAAGGTATATGGTGGGCGAGGATCTGGGTACATATATATATGTCATAGTGTAGGTGTTTTAGTGTAAGGCCTTGTCAGTCAACAGACCCTAAGTGTTCATGTGTTGATAATGTGGAATAATAACGTTTCATACATATGTAATTTTACATTTAAGTTATATAATTAAAAACATTGGGGGGCGCCTAGGAATGAAATTATTTACATAACGCACAGGAATTCAAAAAATTGCCAAAATTTTTATTTTATATTGGGACTGTGTGTGTGATGAGAAATATAAATTTTAGTCGAATATCCTGAGCGGAAGAGACTGCTTCAGAAGAGAAAAAATAGAGGAGTAGATAAACTGAGTGTGAAGATCTGGACTGAAATTTTCTGGCTCAAGAAATCTGGCCTATGTGATTTAGTGACTAGCTGAGCGACTGTCAGTGTCTCAGAAACAGCAGTGTTCCGTTACGAGAAGTAGTGTGTGTGCTCTTATGGCCGTATCATGAAGCTGCCATTAGTGCCGACCAGTGGTGATTTTGACATTGCGTGGCTCTATAATTTCATTTCCCATTACGTCATCATTGTGTTTTAATTAAGCACATGGACTTCGCCTTTTTAGTATGCTTCTTATTACATAATAAAATGGCTTGATTGGTAGCAAACGTTCCTCGAATTTAATCTACAAGGTTACGGAACTTTGCTAATGGAGTCTAATATTTGGTTTATTACTCTAGATACAAGTTGTCCTAACTTCGACGAATTTTCGAAGGACGTCTTACGTCTATCTCAAAATGCATAAAAGATGAAGTAAGATACAAAAGAGTTTAAAAATACAGCGTTTACTTATCAAATGAATGGAACAGGAATTCCCGCGAGGCTTCTACTTTGCAGAGTGTGTGTACTCAGTTATCATCGAGTGATTTGATCATTCAGCAGTCCCCAGCTTGAGTGATTCACAGCTACAGCATAAGCAAAATGGTGCGTGCATAATGGATAATTGAGTGGTCACTGATTTAATCTCCCACACACGACAACCAACATGAATAAAATCTGAGTGTGTATGTATATATATATATATATAATCATAATCGGGACGCCGTTCCCTTTCCACTGTATTCGCCGTAATCGGTCATGTTGATTTATTTATATTTATAACTGGTTTGTTGATCTGTTAATGACACTGTATCATCTGACGGGTTAGTCTTACTATTCAAATTCGAATGTCGTGTATGGCTTTCCATGCAAAATCTAAACGATATTTTAGTTAGTGAGATGTATCTAGGAGGTATACGGTATTTGATTCGAATCTGCGCTGACGCATGCCATTTTACAACCCGGCGTATGAAAGGGCTAAGTTCAGTTGAAAAAAACTGTAACCAAGACAGAGCGATGTCACAGCATAACTACTTGCTCTTCATGTGAGCTGTGAGATCAGTGACTTTCTTCTTTCTAATGCACTGGTTCTGAAGCGCTTTGTCGCTGTGCCCTATTCCCCCACTAGTCTCTGAACGGAAGATTATTGAGGAAAAATGGGATTAAATATATTTATATAAACTTAATGAATGAAAAACTGATATAGTATCCCTCATGTACAGACAAAGTCTAAAATGGGGCGCGGGTTCGTTACAGTGCTTGCTAAGCTGAGGGTACCCTTGTACTAATTCCGAAAACCGCTGTATTTACTTAAGCTTATTAAGTTTATATTTATCAAATAACTTTTATTGCCTTTCTGCTTTAGGAAATTTCAAGTTTAAATAAATGACATTGTTTAAAAGAAGCGTGCTTTTCACTCAATTATTATACCAACCACTGCACATATATAAATTTATAAAATCACATGAGATTTTATAAATTTATATATGTGCAGTGGTTGGTATAATAATTGAGTGACTTGACAACATGCACGGTGTAACAACGAAAATAAAAAATAAGCGTGCTTTTGTTGTAGAAGTTAGTTTGCTTCTGCAGGCTAACTCTGTTGGGCCGCGAACAAAAAAAAAAGAACACGAATTTACCAAGTATGCCGCTAGCGACAGGAAGCTGAGAGGCGCCGTTTTCACGGAGCGACATCGCGTGACAGCACGGCATGTCTAGGAAAAGAGTAGAACAAGCCATTACCGTATTAAAAAGCGCAGTGGCAACTATACGTCCTACCTGGTTTAACGTGAATGAACTGTTGTGTTCACAGAGTGTGTGGATTTCATATTATTCTCGCAATAATCACCAAATGTTTCCTTAAACGGAACCAATAGTGTACTGTTTTTAATGAAATCGGAATATTTCATGGTCACGCAGGAACTAAGTTTTAAATACTGTGTGGATAACTTGAGGCGCCGAAGTTAACGTACTGTTTGCACGTGCCGATAATAGTATAGGCTATAAGAACCGTTATTCTCTTTCAAGACAGATTGAACATATTTTGTTAGACCACACTTAGGCCTTCCTCTCGCGGCGGAAGCTAGTGAGTTCGAGATAAAACGTACATATTGTCTCTGTCCCGAAAATATCACCTACTTCCTTACCCTGTCACGTCACGCTCGTAAATATGTATTGGTTTGAGTTAATTTCTTTCAGAAAGACAAATACACTGATTTCTTGACCTACGTTCCGGTTCCAATACCGATTTGTTCTAATGTCCGTCCCGTGGTCCTGCTTCAGCACATTGATGCCATTCCCTTTGTCTTCAAAACTGCTGTTGTTATAATCGTAGCCGTATGCTTCGTCAAGCGCCTGTCGTGGCAGTTCTGCCGTCATGCGTCATGCTCTTCAGTAGACGAAAGCTGGATTAAATTTTAACCGGGTCCAGAAGGTGCCGATCCAGTGACCTCGCTAAGGCGTGGGTCTACGGCCGCTTGCTTGATGGGATTGCGGGTTCGAATACCGCCGGGGGCATAGATATCTGTCTCTCGCGAGTGTGTTATCAGTTAGGGGGCTCTGTAACATGCCGATCACTCGTCCAGAGGAGTCCTACCGAGTGTATGTGCCTCTTAGTGTGAACGCGGAAACTCATAGAGGAGGCATAGACTCGCAAAGGCTGTCAAGCCATTAAAAAAAAAAGAAGGCAAGTTCATAACGTTCCCGCATACCATCGCGCTCGTTGTTTATGTATGACAGCACCACCAGCCTTCTTCTGATGAACCCAGTGGCTACAGCACAGCACCACCAACCTTGCTGCTGATGAACCCAGTGGCTACAGTAAAGCACCACCGTCCTTGCTGCTGATAAACCCAATGGCTACGGCACCGCATCGGCACATTGTTGTTCCTGAAAGGCGTGACACAGTGTCAGGTTTCTAGTGATTGTATCTTTATGTATACATTAACCAAAAACAAAACATAGTTGTATAAACAGAATCAAATTCGGCTCTGTACACACAGAAACATACACAAGCAGCCAGCACGCCCAAACAAAAAATCCAGATTTATGAATTTAGATGGCATAGAATGGAAGTGTATACTAATATTATAACGTTAATATAATAATAGAAAATTAATATCGTTTCGCGTCACTAACGGATGCCTGACACGGAATACTGTTTTCGAGCAAAAAATCCGACACAAGTAGGTGTGTAGACAAAACGAAGTGATATGTTTTGGTTCTCATTCAGTTATATGCACTTGTGGGTGGAGGCAGGACATAAACCTGAGATGTGAGGCATGCTGTGCTTGTGTGCGTGCGTGTGTGTGTGTGGGGGGGGGGAGAGACACACACACAGGCGTTATCAGTTTCAACCTCTGGTGTCTCGAAAGGAATTTCAATGAGCCGAACAACACGCGCCGCCGTGTCGACTTCTTCACTTGACATTCTGAAGAGTTTTAATGGGTCTCCTATTTGAGCGGGTGCCGAGGGACACTTCCCCAGGAATAAAGCGGCCGGAGTGCGAAACTCAACTAACCCTCATGTAATATTGGTGTTAATATGAGTGATAACTACGTTTATATAATCACCATCCCGTATATTCTCACGGCTTGTACAGGGAAGAATTTGTCTTTGCCTTGCGTGTTTACTTGTATCATCCACCCATAACAATAGCCCTTTCTTCTCCGGCACAATACATGCTGTTTTGTGTTCTCCTGACGTTTTCTGTTACATTTGTTGGCGTTTGCAAGTGAAAAATTTAAGAGGACGGAAGTTCAGGTGTGTTTAATCTCTGCTAAAACATCCTTTCCCTGCGCTCGAAATAACCCGAGGCCTTCTGTAAGAACTGAATTCACTGTGAGTAATTTTAAGCTTTCCGTAATTACCAAAATGATGCTAAGCCATCTTCTTAAAACCGATCAACGCCGACAGTCTCTGCGTTCATAATTAATCTTTTCCATCATCCATCATGCGTCTCCTTTGTTCTGGAAGCAAAATTATGATTTAAGAAATCAAACCTCCTTTACAAAGTCCGACAGTCATTAAAAGTAGACTCTTTTCTTAATCCCAGAGCACGGACCTGAAGAACGGTGTGCTGCACCTCTGCTTAGACTGAGGCAGTGGGTGTGAGAGAAGAATGGGAAAGTTTGAACTTGCAGGTTCTAATGCTATATAACTTGTACGCTGCTGGCGTTCTCGGTGTAAATTCAGAAGAGACTTACAACGTAGTAGACTGTCGTCATTTATCATACCATTATCACATTAACTAATGACCTGGCGTCACTAAAACCCCAGAAAATAGAAGTGACGAGATGATCGGTACTTTAAATGCCTCTGTAGTACTAATTACGAAGTTAATTTTTTAATGCGCCGGAACTCGAAAAATTACGAGATGCTGCATAATTTAAACAAGCAGTACAACTGAACTACTTGAACAACACGTGAGAAATGAGAAAACCACTCAACCAGACACACAGTGTGTTTAAAGCTGTGAACGCTACCCAGATACTTTATTTTAAAATCGAAGAGAAAATTTTCTTAAAAGAATCCAAACCACAAAGATGAATATAGTAAGTAATTTCGTGTTCGTAGCGGAGTACTTATTTATATGGGTGTGAAACTTGGTCGCTGACTTTGCGGGAGGAAAGGAACCTGATGGTGTTTGAGAACATGTTGTTGAGGAGAATATTTGGACCTAGGAGGGACGACGTAACGGGGGAGTGGAGGAGATTGCTTAACGAGGAGCTAAGTGATTTGTTCTCCTCACCCAATATTGTGCGGGTGATAAAATCGAGAAGAACGAGATGGGCTGGGCATGTGGCGCGTATGGGTGAGGAGAGGGGGGTGTATAGGGTCTTGGTGGGGAGGCCGGAGGGAAAGAGACCACTGGGGAGACCTAGGCATAGATGCGTGGATAATATTAGGACGGATCTCCAGGAGGTGTGATGTGGGTATATGGACTGGATTGGGCTGGCCCAGGATAGAAACAGGTGGCAGACGCTTGTGAGTGCGGTAATGAACCTTCGCGTGCCGTGAAATGCGGGGAATTTCTTGACTAGAAGGACTCTGCACCATGGAGTAAGTAAGTAAGCGGAGTACTTATTGCAAATCTGATAATGAAATGTAGGCTCAAGAAATTCCCCATCATCTTTGTAGAACCCGGTATCTTTACCGTGATCACAAGACCCCACCACTTGACCCACTGCTGAGCCAGAGTAACCCTATCAACACTCACGTTTTACCTCTAAGAGATCCACATTAACCTTATCCTTCTATATATGCTTTTGGGCCTCGAGAGCTTAGTTTTATTTCAGGGTTTTCAACCAAAATTTAGTTTAGTTTTGTCACCTCTCTGCTTGCGTGCCATATGTTCAGTCTATGTCAATCTTCTTGATTTGATCACCGTAATTATTTTTGAGGAAGATGTAGATGTTGTAAAAGACGTAGTGTGACGGAGACACAAATGGTTCACTGAATTAAGGACTCTCAGACACGATTTTGAAGCTGCTGCATTAGAAATTTTGTCTACGCTGCACTCTCTAGTTGATGTATTTACACGATAAATAGAGTACTGGAACTAATATTGGCAAATAAAAAATGCCTCTGCATCTTTATGTATGAAAGAGTCCGGGTCATTCATTAGATTGCAAGACAGTCACTCGAATGGTAATATGAAGCCAGGAAAGAACTAAAGTCAGTTCCTCAATTGTCAACAGGAAGTCCAGTGGTGAAATTGTGTTGCCTGTTCTGCGTGTCGTGACGGCAGCAGAAAATATGTTCATTATTGAATATTGCTGTGGGCCGTTATAACGACTGGCTACGGGCTGGACGGTCCGGGGATCGAATCCCGGTGGGGGCGAGATATTACGTACCTGTCCAGACCGACCCTGGAGCCCACCCAGCCTCCTGTACAATGGGCACGGTGTCTTTCCCGGGGGTAAAGAGCGACCGGGGCATGACACTCACCTCTCACCCCCTTCTAGTGCCGTGGTCAAGAAGGAGTAGAGCTATACCTCTACTCCCCCTATGGGCCGTACGGTCTGTACAGAGCCTCAGTGCCTGTACAAGGGTGCACTTTACCTTGCTTTTATTGAATACTGCTCGTTCCGGTTACCATAAAAGAATGTCTGCAGTCACGTCCTTGTAAGGGCTTCGTATTTGGAAGGTTCTGGTTTTAAATCTGGAGAGTGGTTGTCCTGACTGAGGCGTTCAGTAGTTTTCTTCAGTTCAGCCATTTAGATACTGTAATGTTACCTGAGATTCACCCCAAAACTTTTCGTTCTACATCCAGTCGTATTCAATTTGTATTCACTGAGCATTCTAACATTCATTGCTATATAGTCTTCTGTTCCCGACAGTGTCGTTAAATAAACCATGAGCAAATAAAACAAGTGAGAAAGTGCACGATAATATGTCGCTAAGTATGTTATGACTTGTCTGTGTAAAGAATTCTCATTTTGAAACTTCTGTTAAGGTAAATAGCTATTACGGAAGCAGACCTCTTATTCCACCAGTGACTGATTCGACAGGCAGTGATGGCAATTGTATTTTGGTGCTGAATTTTCAAAACATACAAACTGATTCACCTTTCGTCGTTGAATTCAAGTAGTGGAGTAGATTTATGCTTACATCTGTGTAGTAAAGAAATATAGAGGTTACCCCACAGAGCCTGAGCTTCAGCTTGCTACCTGCATCAGTGCCAAATGTGAAAACTTGTGGCTTATTGCTGCCAATGACATCAATGTATGCGAGGATTCGGCTCTATGAAGTTAGATTTTACAGATACGTTTGTTACGCATTGGACAAGTGGAGGAGGCAGTTTGTAATGAAAGTGTGAAGCACTTCTGGAACTGTAATTAAGATTGTGAGAAGGGAGAAGATGAGTATTGGAGTAAAACAGACAGCGAACTGCGATGCTGAGAAAGGGTAGAAATTTAATGACAGTGCAGTTATGGTGTGCTGGAAGGTATAAACTGTTAATTGCCGTGAGGTCCTGTGATGCAGTACCAAGCATGATACTAACTTTGGCACTTCTGGCCCGTTTTAAACTAGTACTACCTCTATCGTTCAGACAGGGCTCCTCAGATTTTCCTAAAGCCTAGCTGAAATCACGGAATTTTAGGCGCCAGAAAGATGCCATGAAGCAAGCTCCGTACCGAGAAACCACAAATAATTTGCGCCACTGTAAAAATTTCAACCACCCGGCGCCTGGCATTTTTGCACTGCTGTGTGAAAGATCCATAATTGTGTCTTGCAATTTGCTTACTACATCCTGCTTATGATATCCGTTTTTTTTTGTTCTGAATCTAAACATTAGATCTCTATCGCACGCAGCACTTGACAAGCCGGTAGGAGAGAGTTCATGATGTCGAGTTCTCAGCACAACAATGACTGATCGGTCTGCACAAAGCGATAAGAGATTGGACGATTATTAGGACACACTGTTTCAACCATCCATAGCCACAACGCAAAACTATGCGAAGGTTCCATTGTGTTGGAAAATTTCATTGCGCCATATTCAAAAAAGTAAAGAGCGGAAAAATATATTGAGAATAAATGAATTAATAAATTCCTATTTTAAAGTTGTTTTTTGTCCTTGCATTAATAAATGGTTCACACAATAAGACAACAAATGTGTTAATGTAAAAAATTACATCTTTTACACACAATTTGTCGTAACTCGACGTTTCAGTCTATGTTTTTTTATGTTCAGTAGCTCCCTGAAGATGATCAAGATAGTTTTGACGTTTTGCTGACCGTGCATCTCAGTATATTTATCTCAGTAATTAACCAACTTGATGTACAAAATTTTTGTTTTACAGTAAGTTTATTTCATGCCTCTACATGTTTCGAGCACATGTGCTCGAAACATGTAGAGGCATGAAATAAACCTATTGTAAAACAAAACTTTTGTGCATCAAGTTGGTTAATCACTGAGATAAATGATCAAGATAGATCGAAACATGTCGGAGTTTTGACAAATTGTGTGTAAACAACATAATTGTAACATTAGTGCGTTTGTTTGGTTTATTGTGTGAAAATTTTTATTGTATTTATTACTCGCGCATCATCGCTGCTTATTATTCTATACCACACGAGTCCACATGGAATTCTTGGTGGACAAAGTGGACTTTTTTCTATCCAAGTAGTTAGGTTTTCCGTTGTCATTTATCGTTCCACCAAAACTCCATACTCTATATTTCAATGATCTAACATCGACGTTATGCTGGGTGTTGAAAAATGGGTTACAGCCCTTAAAGGAGTACAGTACTGATTTATACGAGTACAAGCTTTCCGTCAACGTAGTTCAAAACCTATGCCTCATGAGATATGGGTTATTTTCACGTTATGCTTAGAACAGATGCTGTTTTAGATTCACACGCATATCAACATAACTTTCAACTCTTCGTCTTATTACAAGTGCATACTCTTCTAAGCATTTTTTATTTTACTCGAATCTGCCGACAGGTATTCTCTACCCGTTTCTGTTAACACCTCTGCTTCAAACCATGGGTCTGAATACAGCAATGTCACACATCACGTGAACCAGACTTTCGGTCGATAATAGACAAGACTTAGAGGCCCGTCAAGTGGCCTGCACGATCACCTGAACTTAATCGTCTGGATTTTTGGCCGTGAGGACACTTAAAGACTCTGGTGTATTCGGACATGATAAATGACCTACAGACCTTACAACAACGAGTAGAGAATGACTGTCAGGAGATTCAAGTAAAACCACAATTTTTTTAAAGATTAGGGACTTCATTTTAGAACAGTGGAAACTTGTGCTGACAAGCATGGGGACCACACAGAGCATCTGCTCTAGAGATAACACGAAAATCTACCTTATCTCAGCAGGCATTGGTTTTCGGAGATACGTTAACCGAGTTTTTTGCTCATTTAAGTAACTACCGTACACCTTGAAAGTCTGTAACCCTTTTCTCACCAGTCTGTATAAGCTTACAAATTTACAGCATCATTAAATGCAGTCCCCCCCTCCCCCGGTCTACTTATACATGGAAAATGCAAAATTTCGCAGGACATTTTGCTGGTTGTGGTCGTAATATTCATATAAGGTTTTCATTATATGACACTACGTAAGCCCGACGTAAGCGGTGAACTTGTCTAGGCCTACTTGCTTTTGCAAGCATGTTCACAGCGTCATAATTTGGAAACCCCGGTAGTAGTAGTAGTAGTAACGATTGGTGGTGGTCGTGGTGGTGGTGGTCGTGGTGGTGGTCGTGGTGGTGGAGGTAGTGGTGTTGATGGCAGTGGCGGTGCTGGTGGTGTTGATGGTGGCGATGGCGGTGGTGGTGGTGGTGGTGGTGGTGGTGTCATTGGCGGTACTGGTGGTGGCGATTGAGGAGGTCGTAGTGGTGGTGGTGACGGTGGAGGTAGT
>Ga0136643_10009948_pt1 | contig 14012 bp, 8 predicted proteins | sample TergutLab28metaG_FD_96883 | JGI IMG/M metagenome (GOLD analysis project Ga0136643, IMG submission 96883) | Labiotermes labralis P1 segment gut microbial communities from Petit-Saut dam, French Guiana - Lab288 P1 (version 3) (version 3) | ecosystem: Host-associated > Arthropoda: Insects >... | reverse complement strand
GTTGTCAGCCTTACGCACCGGCCGCCTTTACCCCCAGGAAATACTCCTGGTACTCATTTTTGTTAGAGGCTGAGTCGACCCCAGGGCCATAGTGCGATCGGAAGGATTTTATGTCAATGAAAACCCACTGACACCAGCTGGGATCGAACCAGCGACCTTCGGATTTGTAGCACAGCACCTTAACCACTGTGCTACCGCGGTCCCAGAATGTAAGAAAGGTGAAGGTAAATTTCGCCCTAGAACTGGCCATAAAGGCCTAGAGGGAGAGTAGGTATATAGCTCTACTCTTTCTTAGCCTTGGCTCCAGATGCGGGTGGACGTTCAACGCCACGCCCTGGCCGCCTTAAACCTGGAAAAAGACACGGTACCCATTGTATAGGAGGCTGGGTGGTCCGCAGGAGCGATCTGGACAGGTGCGGAAAATCTTACCCCCACCGGAATTAGATCCCCAGACCGTCCAGCCCGTAGCCGGTTGCTATACCGACTACGCAAAACCAGCCCACACGCGTAAGAAGACTTTTTAATATCAGATGCATTTCTGCACATTTAACATTTAACATATGCCCTGTTTTGTTACTTAGTCGTTCTGTGCCGCTCACTGTAGCAGCAACACTTTTACGTCTTTATCTTTCCTTTCACCGGCATACCTCTCAAAAAATAACGTTTTTATTACAACCATTTTAGCTGTTATCAGTTTAGTTTCGAAATGTTTACGTACGTCTAGCATCTTTTCAGAAGAACAAATTTTAATCCTAACATTTTCCCTTTTTCATTCATCATTCACGGTTTCTTCTAAACATGTTTTAAAATCATTCTGTGAAATCTAATATTTACACAACATAGAATATAGTTTAAGCATGCACACAAAAAGTCCTGTGTAAAGCCTATAATTTGTTGTTGGCTAAGTACTGAAATATAATTTGGGTAGAGAAGCCCTGTTATGGGGGTTTTGTGGTTTTCTTCAGTACGTACAGGAAGATGTTGGTACAGTGCTGAGGGACCACATCTTAAGCTCTCCCCCTCTTGCGGGGTCGGTAAGGACCGTTATACTGTACCAGCCCCTTCTCTTCTCCCCATACACTGTAATGCTGTGCAACAGAAGCCATTGGTAGAGACGTTGTTTCTCCGAACTGTTCAAACATGTAGTAGTTGCGATGTACCTAATCTAAGCTGTTGTGTAGGAAACACGTTCAAACGATGGCGGAAGTGAGACTGATTATCTGCATGTAAGAGAATCCCACAATTCGTGTTACTTCATACAAACAGTTTAAAGGTCTACTTGCATTGTACGGGGGGGGGAAACTGACAATGTTTTCCACATTACAGCAGACGAGCCACCTGTAAACGTGAAAAAATTTGTCCATATAATATTATATTGCGACATTTTCCACACCCGTCCAAACCGGCCTTGGAGCCCACCCAGCTTCCTATACAATGGGTACAGAGTCTTTCCCAAGGGTAAAGCGGCCACGGTGTGGCGTTCACCACCCAACTCATCTAGCACAGAGGTTAAAGAAAGAGTAGAGCTATACCTCTACTCCCCTCTGGGTCGTACTGGCCTGTTCTAGGTTGAACTTTAGGTGTACCTTTTATACAATATTACACTATTAGCATTTTTCTGTGTATTAAGAAAAAACGATAAATATTGCTCGATTTTTAGTTCTGGATAAGAGGTTTATTTTTAAAATGCCTTACATGGATGCACAAATTCTGAAAAAGAAACTATTCTTTAGATTTTCATTAACTATTATAAAATCTAGCGGCAACTGTACGAACAGCCTTCATAACGAAGGCAAACTGTTTCTATGTGAGGCACGGACTATGGTCTATGAAAGGAACGAACTCCAATTCTATACATGATTGTTTATCAATGCCAGACTTCAGAGTTTAACTATATGCTTCGAACAAAATCTTTATCACTCTGAGATTAGGCACGACCCAGAAAACCCTAACACACCTCTGTCTGCATGCCTACGTCGTATAGGATCACCAGCGTCACAGACTGTGTGTTCGAGGCTCGATACGATGAACAGGGCTCAGAATTTTTTTTAGAAATATTTGGGGTTCCAAGGTTAGTGAAAATTTTTAATTGTTGTTTTCTGGGTTATGATACCGTGTAGTCTGGTAGGTATTCACCAACACTTTGGAGGGATATACTGTTTCCATGTCCAAAAATAAATGAACCAGTTTTGAAAAGTGAGAGATTATGTAGTGGTGTGGGAAATCGAGTCTCGTAGGCGCCAGGCATCCAGGCAGAACAAGGGTAAGATTCGTGGGGACAGCCAGTCGAGGCTGCATATCATGAAAAGGACATACAGTGTAAAAGAGAAATTAAGGGGTTTTAAACTCTTTTGCAGAAAATCGCCGAATAAAGAAAGCATGTCATTTCTCCAGTATCACTCCCAAGCCATAATTTGCCATCTTCCTACTATGTGGCATGTTGTGACACAGACACTAAATAACGGTCTTTTATCTTACCAATGACAAAGATTTATCTCGTTAACCGTCCGCACCAGCCTTTTTAAGGTCAAAGATTCTTAATTCCGAATGAATCCATTAATCGACAGCAGTTAACAGTGTTCATGTTTGACATGATTTAGATTACTCTTCCTGAAATGACAAGGGCCATTAAAGACTCGGATTGTTAACGACAGAGCTACGGTTAAGTATCCCATTACATTACTTGTATTTCCTGCGCCACTCAGATGAAAGACAACAGAAGACACTTTTCCTGGAGAAAATGTCGGTTACACATTCAAGAAAGACGCTTCAGTGTAGACATATTCGCAGAAACAACACAAAAAATGCTAAGCGATAAAGTATCGATACAGCAATATTGTAATTCAGTAGCACATGCGGCAAAAACAGGTTACAGACTCAATTATTAAAGGTCTTACACGTGTAAGCTGGGAGTGAAGAACTCCTAACGAAACCCACACTGCATGACTGGACGGCATTTAAATATATGACCTGCCGTTTTCCCCATTCGTGACCTACCAGGTCTTATTACGGAAAACATGTATTTGAGTTGAAATGTTTGATGTTCTTATAGAAGAGATGCTCGAGATTTAAGTCCATCGAGGATGCCACGCCTTGTCGACTGATAAACAGTTACGTAGGCCTAACTTTCAGCTTTTGAGTCTAGCTGTCCACCTGCTGGACCCTTTCTAAAATGAAGGCACTTCACTTTGTTCCTTCAAAATTTCTGTAACGAATTGTCCGTCCATACGGCGTAAAATCCCAAAAGTATTTCGTCTTCTTTCATTGAAATATTTTCCAAAAATTTGATTAAAATATCGTATGAATGCGAAGCTCATTTTTCGGTAGACATCAGCCTTGCAAAAATCCCATATAAAATTTCGTTTGTACCGTGTTCAGATAAAAAAAGAAATATATATTTAGGCGGATTTTTTAGTATTCAGCTCAATTTTGTGTTGCCTACATACATTCATTAAAACCATGATAGTCTAGAACGTGAATAGCCATGGTCTGCAATGGTTGCGTTGAGTTCCTGAACAAAACGTTCTCCTCACCAACAAATACAGAAAGTTTCCGATATCAGTGTTTTCCTCTCGACGAGTTTTGCCTTCCTGCTTATTATTTTTTGTGATATAAACATGTTTATGGAGATGAAACTTTAACTTACTCTTTATAGGGCCTAAAACTATTATTACGTTAAGAATCTGGTGGTGACAACTTGGTGGAAAATTAATTGCGTTGAGAGTGGGAACCAGTAACGGGATCTTCAGATCAAGTGATCTAATTTTAGCGCTATACTTATGGTAAGAAATTTCCTGAGTAGTTGAGAGACCGTTATTTTCTTACGAATCATTCTACCCCATTACGTTATTTACACGCGTACCGAATAAGCCCCTTAGTTCCTAATGAGATATCCCCATAAACATATTAAACCTAATTCTGAAGCCAAAACTTAGATTCTCCTTCTATATGAATATTTCATTACATGCTACTTTGAAGACACCCATGCCTTCAGTTCACCCAGTCATCCTCATTACGTAGGCGTTTGGTGGACCTTCTGAGCCTTGAACATAGGGACTCCACAAAGTTTGTAAACTAGTCTTTTTTCGCAGGTTCGCAGCACAGAACATTCATTATACAGCACGACAGTGACGACACTAATGAAAAGTTTTTGCAGCTGTATTCTTCCGATGACGATAGTTTCGACTAGCTGTAGTCTTGGAGAAAGTTTAACGCATTTTCTATGCTATTAAAAGCGTAATATATAAAACACCACATCAAGAGGCAGAGATGTGTTTCACACTCTTTCTTTCCGTTGAATCGCCCGTCCAAGAGGCCTCTACCAACACAACACACAACAAACACAACAGACGAATATCCATGCCCTCAACGAGATTCTGTCCGCGATCAGCAACCGAACGGCCGCAACCTATGCCACAGGATGCACGGCCACAAGGATCGGTTATCATAAAACCGTAGCAACATTTAATTTTCAAATTACTTCAAACTTTGCCATTTACGACCATAACTGCAAAAGTCAGTACGCTGTAATATTTCATTTATTTGTGACATTTATACGCAATATTTCTTACAAAATGTAATCTTCACACGTACCCACACTCAGGAGAAAACAAACAGTCCTTTCAACCTTGCGGTTGCCGGGAACATCACAGTTCTCCGAAATGCGATGCAGCATAGCCTGCTGGAAAATTATGTACGTTTTATAGCATGTAGATTTATTCGACGCTAAAGCTGGAAAACACTTCCTCCGAGAAGTCCCTAAATTTACACCTATCTCCGTTGCGTTACATCTCAGAATACGGTTAATATCTGCTATTTATACATGAAAAATGCTACTTCCCTCCTGAGCAACTACCGACACCGTAAAACTTATATGTTTTGCCTCCCTAAGCACAAAGAATTCGACCGTCGGCAATTATTTCCATATACAAAACCGTCTGTTCAAATATGGTGAATATCCGCCTAATTAGACAAGCTATTAAACTACGTATTGGAAAGATATATTTGGTGGTGAGCAAAGAATGTATCGGATAGCCACATGTATGCTAAACAGAACGTTCCCTCCATTGGTCACAGTATTGATCCTGAGCACGGCGCGGGAATGCTGCATCTCACATTTCAGTGTTAAGGAAAAGTGACTGAATTTGACAAATATGTTATAAACTGAATAATAACAACAAACAGGTTTAAAGGTTCACTAGGCCTAAATAGGAGAATAGTTATAATTTGGGGGTGTTAAGTTATGATAATTTCCATATTAAAACAGGTATTCCTTATTTCTTTAAAGAAAACTGTAAAGGTAAAGAGGCCTGATTAATTTATACACACAGCAAATATGGTTAATTGTCTTTATTTCACATTCTTCATTGAAGCCAAAATTAATGAATATTACACACAAGCTGAAAAATATTCATTAATTTAACTTTATATGGGATATTAGAGGTACCCGTGTATGTTACAATAGTGACAATATAGGAAATATTTATATTGTCACAAATAATTTTATTGTTTATGGTAGGGACCCCAAAGTACAAAACCTTACTTACTTACTTACTTACTTACTTACTTACTTACTTACTTACTTACTTACTCCATGGAGCAGAGTCCTTTTTGAGAAGCTAACCGGTTTGAAGCCAGTCAAGAAATTCCCCGCATTTTATGGAACCCGGAAGTTCATAACCGGATTCACAAGTGCCCGCCAAATATCCCTATCCTAAGCTAGCTCGATCCAGTCCCTACCCCCACATCCCACTTCCAGAAAATCCATCTGAATATTATCCTCCCATGTAAGCTTGGGTCTCCCCAGTGGTCTCTTTCCTTCCGGTTTCCCCGCTAAAACCATTTACACGACTCTCTCCTCTCTCATACGCGCTACATGCCCAGCCCATCTCATTTTTCTCGATTTTATCACCCGCATAATATTGGGTTAGGAGTACAGAACATTAAGCTCCACATTATGTAGTTTTCTCCATATCCCTGTTACCTCATCCCTCTTAGGCCCAAATATTCTCCTCAAAACCCTATTCTCAAACACCCTCAGCCTACGTTCCTCCCTAAATGTCAGCGACCAAGTTCCACACCCATACAAAACAACAGGCAAAATTAATATTTTTCTATATTCTAATCTTTAAATTTTTAGATAGCAAACTGGAAGACAAAAGATTCTTCACCGAATGATAGCAAGCATTCCCTTACTTCAATCTGATCTTAATTTCTTCGTGAATAGGATTTTGATTTGTTAAAGTTGTTCCCAAATATTTGAACTATACCAACCTTTCAAAGGAACTATTATCAGTCTTCAAGTATAGAACCAGTGTATCAAATTACATAACAAGCGAAATTTCTTCCACCAGTTCGGCTGTTGATTCAACAACTGATAACTGACACTGTATCCGAGCAAGGAAATGTTGACACAGCAATCTGCTACTGTATATAAAAATATGGGAAGTGTAGTACAAGGAGTACGTCTTTATGCACTGTAACTTTCAGTAACAAATACGGCAACATATTACACTTAAAATTTACGAATTACAATTCACTGTAAGCAATTATTTGCCGCACATCAGCAGAGTAATATGACCCAATAACAATCCATCAAGCGGTAGGTATTTGTACAAATTTAAGACTTTCTTCAGATACATCATGCCCTTTGTAATATGCAGCCAAAAGAAGTTATGAAATGGAGCCCACCAGGAAGAAAACGAGGTAGACCTAAACTTGTCTGGGCGGAAGGGATTAGAGGACTGATGGGAGAAAAGGGATTAATGGAAGAAGACTGGAATGACAGAGGTAACTTGAGGAAGAAGATAATATAATTGTCAAATGGGCGCAGGAAGATGTGGAAACATTGTACAACCTGCTAAATAATAATAATAATAATAATATGCAGCACGAACGGACGCATTAATAATTACAAATCATCTACAACTTGCGCTCAATAAATACCGTATTAAGAAGCCACAAAAAAATCTGCTTCCACTCTGATATTCTCGTATTATCAAACCATCTGTGGCTTTAATTACTTTCTCTTTCCGCAGACATTTACAAACATAAAAATGAACAAACTGGCGATGAATACTATCAGAACAGCTTTGTCGCTGTGTCGGCACGTCTCCGCAGCGCTACTCCTTCATTCAGCCCTTGTCATGAGGGCACAAGCTCACACTACCCACTCAGACTACCACTTCAAATTTGAATAATCAATCCTTCGCAATACAGAGTTCAGACTGGAATTAATCACAGGAACTGCGTCCTATTAACATAATGGGTGATAAATCTGGATGCTGATTAACTAGATAACTGCACCACTAACCGGACATCTTCCTTCCCTGAAGTGAAATGCAAATCTAGCAGTCTGAATCTGTCACTAATTATATCGTTGTGCGGAACCAATAATTACACAATATATACGCTCCTAATTCCATCACAGAAGTCGCTGCAATACATTTTTATTGATTATCCGTACTACCAAATAAAATAATCTATATAAATTAATTGTTTCGAAATTTATATTATATTCTATGGGGTTATTGTCCAGTGATGTTACCTGCAACAACAATAACTTGCAAAACCACGAATATCGTCAGGCTAGGCGAATCTTGCGTGAAGATGGGAGCAGAGCCGGTTTACCGAAAAGTAGTTTTCTAGCAACTGAAGAATAAAAACCAACCAAATGCAACTTATTATTTTATTGTACTTCTTACAGGCTCAACATGTTTCGGGTACTACTATGCCCATCATTAGGAGCTCGCGACTATAATGTTGATTACCACATTGGTCGTTTCGTCCTTGGTTTGCTGTAGGTTGGAGATTAGGTGCTGTTAGGCTGGAGTAGTGTCCGGGCTGCAGGCTAAAGCACGTGCTTCAGCCTGCAGCCGGGACACTACTCCAGCCTAACAGCACCTAACCTCCAACCTACAGCAAACCAAGAACAAAACGACCAATGTGGTAATCAACATTACAGTCGCGAGCTCCTGATGATGTGCATAGTAATGCCCGAAACATGTTGAGCCTATAAGAAGTATAATAAAATAATAGGTGGCATATAATTGGTCTTTATTCTTCAGTTATCACAATAATGCACGGTCCAACATCAAATTTGTAGTGTTCTAGTGTCTGAAAAATCTATTATAAGAAGATGGACAAGGTCCAAGAACAGAAGACTGTATCAATACTAATATTGTAACTTAAATTCCTTTCCTTACTTTCGGAAAAAGGAAAGGAAGCGTTTCTATTTTGAAAACATGAACATTTGAGTAAGGATGGCTCACAGCTGCACAAGGAACACAATAATTAACTTTTTATTAGAAAACAATAAAAGAAATTTTGACGTATTACATATTAATTCCTGAAAGAGTGAAATTGTACTCCAGGAATCTGGATGTGAGAATGTAGAAGGGATTCAACTGGGTCAAAGTACATTCCAGTGATCGTATTTTATAAATATTATAATGAAACACTGACTCCATAAAAAGAGGGACATTACTGGATTATTTGAACTAACGTTAGCTTCACTAGGTCTCTGATCATTGCAGTTACAGCAGATCATCGGATTAACGCTAATTTATACAGCCTTCCTGTCACAATACATCGCCAGGACGGACCGTGGAGATAAAGAGAAACACACAGTTTTCTAGCCATTGGGAAAGCTTTACATGAAATACATTCGGACTTTTAAGATCTGCAGTCCTGGTTTGGTTACAAAAAAGTAGACCAACCCCTCCCCTCCTAAAAAGAATTAAACATTTAAAACAACTTCAATACTTCACTGAATATTGTGTCTAGGTTCTTATGGAATTTCACCTACTTCCAAATTGCTCGTACCTTTTTCACAAAAGAGACTGTTGTCGTCTGTCACAGCTCTGATCATACTACCATACATATTCATAACCACATTCATGTAATGACTTAAAAGTTGCAGAATCAATTACTTATCCACAAAAATAATACACAGAAATACCATTACTCACTTAGCTGAATGAAACGGCGCGGATTGGAAAACATCAATCAATATTATCGCTTGAAGGCACAGATTTATCAGCTATGGTTGTCAATATTCACACAGCACAGAGAAGTTGAAAATATCCAGGGGATTTGTTTGAATCCCACACAAGATACTAAAATCCTATTCCATCTACTATCGACATATCGGTTACTTTCTCAATCCAGAAAAAAAAATGCAATATGTTGAACAGCAGTGAATAGAGTGAAACGTGACAAAACATGGCGTAGAGTGATGCACACAGTTAGCAAAAAACATTTTCATATGTCGCCTGATTGTAATAGTAAATATGTCCCTCTGCGTCACAAGAAAGCCTATGGGCTATTGGAAGTACGAATCCGCTCTTTTTTTATTCTGGACCTTAGGTGGATGCTAGTGGTCAGCTTCAAGCATCGACTGCTTTATTCAAAGATAAATCCGTGCCATTATACATTGATCGGGTCGGTGTATTGTTTCTACAGCCCTTCTTGATCTTCTGGATAAAAGAAAAATCTTTTACCCTTGCCGGAAATCGAAACACGATGCCTTAGTTGTCCAGCCTGGTCACTACACCAGCTACGATATCCCGACTCCTCTACTCTATTTATAAAAACTTTCCGAATGAATGTAAAGTAACGAATGTAACAGTATCATTAGAAGGACAAAATGCATACAAGAACTGTCCATTAGAATCCCATAGTAATAGCCACAGACCCCCAAGGGGTTTTAAAGTTTTCGTTAGGCCAGCTCAGAATGGATCAATAAGAGGCGCCCTTAAATCCTCAAAATACGGCTGTGGAACTTCAACATTTTCATAGGAGTATGTAGTTCTGGCAGCCAAACTCAGGGTCTGTTTGGGCACATTTCTGACATTTCAGTACAAGCGAGAAAAGTGTGTGATAAAGTCACGAAAAAATCGGAGAGCATTTTAGAAACAAATTTAATTGTTCTAACTAAAAATGGAGGCAGTATGTTCTACAGTAACATGGCGTACTACACTACCATACGGGTCACGAATTTGCATGTTTACTTTCATATGTTTCATGATCTCATGCAGTTGTACGTACATAGATATCAACACGCCTTTGGTCCGCAGAAATACATGCAGAGCATAAATAAAAACAGACATATTCAACATGAACTCACTACTCTCAAAATACAAAGACTGATTACGTAGAATTTTGTCTTCTGAGATGCGACAACCTTGTAGTCAACTGGAAAAATACCCTGAATACGTAGGCAGAATTTCGTTAGAAATGTCAGTCAATTTCTAGCAGACTTCATAGTTTCGCATCTTAGAGGACCGCAACATCGAGAGTTGTCTATGAGAAACCAAAATTTCACGTGATTAATCGTCCTCGTTCTTTAATGGGCATTCTTCTCCTTCAAACTGAACCGAACTTCTGCATTTAAACTTCTATCGTCCGCGACAGTTATGCAGCTCTAAAACACAAGTGAGTATCCACAATTCCTAATAATGCATTCTCGTTATCATCGGATCAAATACGGCGCTTTTTGCCTGTCACTTCCATGTAATTTTACCTATATCTTAGCAATCACTTTAGAATCAATCATATTTCGTTGTTACGTTTAGATCGACAAATCATTTTAGTATCAGCTCCTGCTGCACCGAAGACATCTTCTTATATATATCACGGACTTCTCCTTACGCCTTCAATCGTTCGACGTAAAAAAAGATAGCCCGTTTCGAGTATAAAGGAAAATCACATAAATTCACTTAGGGCTTCATCTAAAGTGTTTGTCATGCATGTCCAATTACAAGCAAACTCAAATTCTCTATATATATTTTTGTGTAAGTAAAAAATTTCACGACAATTTGTTCAGCGGGGGCCCAGCTGTTCCATGCAGACAGGCGGACGGATAGACATACAGGGATGCTGATGCTAAGAGTCGCTTTTCGCAGATGTACTGTTCTACGCAGGCGCTTCATGAAAATTCTAACGACCCAGCTCCCTCAATTGGTAAGGTCCCCAATGTGCCGACATTCCAGTAGTGGCCTCGATGCTTCTAATTTGTCTGAGGATTTTGCGCCTTTTATCAAATCCCAATTAAAATGCTTTGATACTAACTTAAATTATCCCACGACCAATACCACATTTCTGCTAATTCACTCGCCCAATTACTTGACAATACAAAGAAGAGTTAAATACGCCATTACATAAACACACTATAATGTAAGTGTTCAGTTTTTGTTCAAAATGCGTATTTTCCATATTATAATAGCTACTATAAAATCTACTTTAAATCTCAGAAGACTGAACTACGCGATCTATTTTCAATATTAGAAGAGTGAAAATATATCTCGTCCATTTTTAATACTTGCGGCAGTAAATATGAGGCGGAGGTAAGGCTACATTTATTCTTAATCTGGGCCCTTGGTGGATGTGAGGGATCAGCTTCATTCCCGTCGCCATATTCGTCCCTGGAAAAGGGACTAGAAGTGCTCTAGAACCCTCAACGTTGAGACAAAGAAAACAAGTTCAGCATGCTAGATTACGCTTCACCGTATTCTTATAATGAAAGTCAACGAGATGCACTATTTCTCAATTTATTTCATAAAGTACTCTACATGTTTCGGACAGGTCCATCATGAGGAGTATCTCAACACTGTATACACGCAACAGGTATTTGTCATGCTAGTTCTGTCGGCGTCTGCTAGCGTGGTCAGGATGGAGTTCTACCCTGACCACCAACAGAACTAGCATGACAAATACCTATTGCGTGTATAGAGTGTGTAGATACTCCTGATGATGGACAGTGGACCTGTACGAAACATGTACAGCACTTTATCGCATAAATTTGAGAAATAGTGCATCTCGTTGGCTTTCATTATAAGAATGCATCACGATGCACGGTCCTCTGAATGTCAAACACGCTTCACCGTTATCCGCAAGAGCACTGCTTTGTTTAAAAGTCCCCAGGCTCTAACCGTCTTTCCGTCTGACAATTGTAGTACTAAAATAGAAATGAGAACTGAGCATGACTGAAACTATCCTGACAAGCAAAACCCTTAGTACTCTGAAAGAAACCTGTCCCATACGAAATTGCGTGGGATTCAACTTGATTGTCCAAGGCCAGAAGCTGGAAGGGCGACGGCGCGCAATGAAACATCAAATGTGTTCCAATTACAATTAAAGTTTCGGATCCTACCTCACAGTAAATACTCAGCGTCTTCATTACAAAGATGAATCTGTTAAGGTTTACGGAAATGATGCCTGATTCTGGCACAATCTTATGAAATATAGAGTGGAAAACGAAAAAATTAGCTGGGCCTTAAGTGTCAGTGGCAATAGGTGTTTCATTAGTAAATATATATATATAATATTAATCCTTTAAATATTATTTTACACTTAAAAATTTATTTTGTTATTAAAGAATGTTAGGCCCTTGGGCATCCCGGCTGCCAGTGAGTCTACCGTCATCACGTGACTGCGCCTGCTGCTGTTCAAACCGTGGCTGGATCCTTATCTTCTAGCGAGGTTACTTCTTTGTGCGCCACGCTCTATATAGTGCGTATAAGTGCCGTATTTTTTAATGTTAAAATTTTAACACATTATCCGTAGTCAATAACTATAAAGTAACCAAACTGAAAGACAGTACTTCGAATCTTACACCCTACAATCTGACACCAATATTTAGAATTCAACTTTAATTTCGGGATAGGTATGTTTAATGTAACAATTATGGTTCATAAAAAGTGCGTTAGAAAGCAACATCCTGTGTCACTACGATGCACTTCAGTCTACAGATGGCACTTTGTCATAACAATGAAGTTGTATCTGCATCCTGACGTTTATAGCGTCGCTTAAAAATACAACGTGGCACTGAAACATCCTGCTTCCTCTCTATTTACTGCTTGTGGTCGTAGGAGTGCCGCCAGACCACTTTCTTTTGTACTGTAAAGCCGCTTTCTTGTCAGTTTTGTTAACTACACTATAAAGCGCAAGATACTGTGGTGGACATATTATTACACTTGGAATGTTAAATAAACTCCTGTCGATTGCGAATGAACTGTAGATAATTCTTCAAAGGTAAAGCAGTTGGGGTAAAATGTTGGGAGTCACTGCAAATACCAAATATCCTCTTCTGTCTTGAAAGTCAAATTAAAGTCGTATCCTGTTAGTAGACACATTCCAACGTTATCTGTTTGCATTTCTCACTTGGCACTCACCTAAAATCTCGACACGCAATCGTCGTGCTGTAATTTGTCCTCCCTTTTTCCAATCTGAGTTTATTCAGAAAGGACGTCCAGAGAAATGAGAGGAATGTAAAAGAAAATACGAAAAGAGCTGCTTTTAACTCTCCTCGCTCATCCTTAATTCCCAATCCATTTACTACTTCCTCCCCCCACCACCATCTCTCTTTAACTGCTTCCACTCATTCGCTCTCCTGTCTATTCTCTTCTTGCAGAAGAAAGAGTACATTATTCCTGTACTGGCTGTAGCAAAAGGGAGGTGGTACTGCGCTCCCATTGTCACTGCACCTTCAGTCTGTCGACGTCATTGATTCCGAACCGCACACATCACAATCATACACTCTAGAGCCGTTTCCTTTTCAACTGGAAATTCCTTTTGTTATAGTCCCTTGTACGGTTGCAGTCATCTGACTTTATTCTGCCACCCAAACTGAATGATCGGCACGTCGAAATCCAGACACCCCTCTTTGTGCAAAAGCTCAAGTCAGCATTCTTGGAAGCAGCAGCTCCGATGGATTCCAACTTACAGAATCTTTTCCTGTACTGATGAGGGTTATTTTCATGTTAGAACTTCGCATTACCAGAAATAATATGTTGATAGGGAGGGGAAGAAGTTGTTGAAGAAATTTTAAAATATGCTGACAGTTAGAGAAGAAATATTTTCGGTGTCACGTGGAAGAAAGAACGATTTGTAAGGTCAAATTGTGATATGGATTATGTTATTGGACCGTCGTTACACAACAATAAGGTGCAAAGTTTTTATTATGCAACTAACAATTGAGCTACATGTTTCGACACTCCAGGACCATCATCAAG
>Ga0136643_10009947_pt1 | contig 14012 bp, 10 predicted proteins | sample TergutLab28metaG_FD_96883 | JGI IMG/M metagenome (GOLD analysis project Ga0136643, IMG submission 96883) | Labiotermes labralis P1 segment gut microbial communities from Petit-Saut dam, French Guiana - Lab288 P1 (version 3) (version 3) | ecosystem: Host-associated > Arthropoda: Insects >... | reverse complement strand
TTTAAATACTGTGTGCAAACAAACAATCGTGATATAATACTTTATGTTATTTGGTATTATTTACCTTATGTCGTTTAGGCCTGTCTTTTGTTTGTTTAATGTTCTTATTTAATACCTGGAAACGACGATTAATATCGTAATTTGATCTACAATATAAGTGTAAATATTATTTCTAGTACTCTTTTTTCAGTTGCTTGCCTTGGAACTTAGCCGTTCTTCACCACAATAGATTTGGGCGAGACTTCATATTTTACATTTTTTAAAAATCGTTAATATAGCAGATATTTTAGTCGTCAGTAGCAAAATCGTTGCAGACCGGACTGTGGGTTTGTGTTTGTGACAAGGAGTAATGAAAATTAAAGTTCTGCCTTATTGAATGTTTGGTTTTCCTTATTTCCAGCAGGCGTATAAGAAGTTTAAACTTAACTTATTTTTTTTTTAATGTAGTGTGTCTCTTACTGAGAAACATTGCAATAAAGAGCGTAACATTCCGTGAGACTTGCGGGTTCGTCAGTAGCTTGTAAGAATATGAAGATCGTTTTTCTGTATTCTTTTGTGTGAAGCTTAGAGTCGGAATTTACAGTCATATAGCAATTTAAAAGGTGTGTGGAAAGGAGGAGAGAGATAAAAGTTCTCTTATTGATTTAAAATGAATTTACTTTGATATCGTTTAGACTTGTCGATATTCGGTTTGTATTTAATACGAGGAAACAACGAAAAATAACCACTTTTCTTCAACAGTATAATATTAAATGCATATTATATTATTTTATATTTATTTGTTTGTCCTTGAATTATATGTTTGATACCACAATAAATTAGATGAGGCTTTCATACTTAACATCGGGTTTTCATTTCGAAATTTCGGCTCTTCGTGGGAGGATAAATATGTCTATTTGTTTTCGAAAGTGTGTCCTAGTGGCTTTAATTTGAGGTCATAATTATTGTGATGTTAATTTATCCGGCGCAAATCACCACTGATAAGCAGCATGTCTAAATACTGAAGTGAGTTATTTTTTTGTTGAAAATCGCATCTGCCTGCCGGAAGATTCGCACAAGACTGGTGCTTTTGGAAGTTGTGAAGAAATGTTGCCCGCAGTGTACATGCCCCTTTTATTAGCATTTTCACTGGTCAAATATTTCTGTAAAATTACAAATTTTTATTACTTTCAGTTACTAATTGGGACACTTGATGGCGCTCTCGCCGTTTCGATTCACGATTGCGTCATTGAAATTTTTCATTGACATAATCCTTCCTGCACGCGTATCACCCTCCGGTCAAAACAGCCTCTAAGAGAATCAAGTACAAGGTGTACCAGAAAAATAAAGGCGACCAGGGTGTAGCGCTGACAACCTTAGCAATTCCATGTGCCGATTGTATTGAAATTACAGACCCTCAGTCTCCTGGTTATTCGTAAACCTTTCTACAACTAACACAATGTTAAATCTGCATTTCAAAAGCACTATATTTCGCAATATAATAGCACTGCAATGACATTATTCGGCCTGTGATGTGCTAAACGCTTGGCACTCGAATCATTGATAAATCACAGATGTATCCTGCAGTACAGATATCGAACACATTTATGTTTGATTAACGTAACAATGTGAACATTACCTCTATGAAGTTAATAATTTCATATATTGGGCTGCGTGATGCATCAACAGGGAACCATATGGGAAAGATCATTTCATGGCTCATTACAATGCGCACGGTACTCTGGATGAAGTGGAATACAAATCCGAAGGACACTATGTTTTTGGTATGGCTTTGGATGATCGGGATGTACCCAGCGTTTGTGATATCTCCGGTCTCAGGATCTCTGGTTGGCAGTTCTTCCCATGTGAAGGAATCCGTCAGGATGAGAAGATGTTGGATTTGACGATTATGATAGCTGAAATGGGATAAAGTACTAATTAAACTCAGTTGTAATATACGGAAAATAATAACAGGTTTAGTTTGATCAGACAAAGGTGAAATTTTGCATTTTGCTTTCCATGATACCAGACAAGTTCTATTGTTACTTATACTTGGTACAAACAAGATACATACGCAACCTATTTTTTAAGTAAGAAAATTACATAACTCCGTTCATGCAGTAACCAAATGATATAAGATTATAGGATTCCTTTTCTTTATATACTTTATTTTTAATTTAAGTATTGCTTAATTCTTAATTAATTCACATTATTAATAATGCTACTTTTGAAAAGTAACATACATATGACTCCCAAGCATGCTACAAAAACACAGTATGAATGTGGATTTAAATCGGCTTACCTGACACCGAAGTGCAGCCACACTCCTATGTGAAATAAGAATACTATGCGAATATTCTTCATGGCAATTGTCAACTGAGGTGTGTGAAAAAAAAAGTGCGCACAGGCACAGAAATATGTAATGTAAAAACACACAATTAAGCTGGCTTTGTATAAAGCGTTAAGTCTTGATGCTGAGTTCACTTTAATTGGAATCCCTCCCATTCGAAATATGAAAAGAAGCACTTTAAAACGACTTTCATGAAGGCTGTTATTGTACTTTGTGTGCGTTTTCGCTTCATGTTTGCTGTGCTCCATGATTTGCTAGTAAATGTATGAGATTTACTGTATCAGCAGTATAAGTGTCTGTCACAACACAATATTCAATAAGACGATCCAGCCCTTCAGGTAGACGATGCCAAGTATGACTGACTGTGAACCCTTAGTGGCTGGACTTATATAATGTGTTGTGAACAACGAAAAACTACTCCGATAATGCAAGTTAATTATTGATAAGGCAGGAACGTTATCAGTTATGAAAGTTATGCGTGACAAATTTGTTCCAATTTATAAGTCAGGTGTTTTTCGAAATTTCAAGGAAATCAATTTCCGTAGCCTACTGAAGTCGTGCCCCAGTTTTTGACAGTACACGTTTAATTAGAGTTGGCGAAGTTCTGTCATCCACCCTGAAGTCCGTATATTAACGATCCGTGCGATGAAAAGTTGATAATAAATTTGGACCTAATTGTGACGTAGAAAGAGAAATTTATTAAATCTGGTTTAAAATACAATACTTTATTTCACTTCCGTCATAATATTTATTTTTATGGCACATAGTTTCCAGTGGGCAAGGGCCTCCTGTTTATCGTGGCTTCATGATTACAATCAGAAACACCACACTTGTTAGGACTCCTCTGTAAGAATGATCAGCCCGACGCACAGACCCCTGCCTCCCAACGCACAACAATAATGACAAGAAGCAGACTTCTTTAATCCCGGGGGGGATTCGAAACCGCAATCCCAAGAAGCGACCGCGCCTTTTGGTGTGCGTCACTCATGATAAAGAGTGATCAAGAATCAAGTGAAGCGTGGTATGGTAGACGTAGGTTTAGATGTGGTGAGAATATGACGATTAGTCTTCAAGAAATCGGTGGTAGTACGTGGATTGCGTTGATGTGGCAAGTTAGGAGCTGTTATTAACACGATAATGGACTTTCATTTTTGATTAGATGCTGGCAGCTTCTTGGTTACTTGATGATCCGTTTGCTTCTCAAGAAGAACTCTGCTCCATCGCATTAGTTATATCAATTTGACAGGCTATGTATTGTGCGTAAATGAGATCATAATTGCATTCAGAATTTTACTTTCTGTTCTAAATAGTCTGGTTACAATTTGTTCAGTAACAATTTTTGCATCATTTACTTGTCAAGCATCTGAATACACAATATAATTACGTGGGCTGTAGTAATAAATATGTGTTTAACAGTTAATATGGCATTTCTTTTGTTATTGTGAAAGTCGTTAATGTGATGTAGTTGTGGACCTTTCAAACTGTCCCGAACCGTCGGTAGCTAACTGCTAAGCAACGCTGCGTAACATCACAGAAGACCGAATATCTTGATACAGGTGTATTGTAAGCTTAGCATATCGATGAAAGTTGAGGAAACAAAATAATTTAGTGTACCTGTTAAATGATGAAAAACCTGGTACTTTGTACAAGCCTGTTGTAGTTGTGAAGACGTTGTGATATAATATTTGTGCATGGTGGGCGAACAAAAATTGCACTGACATTATCTTGAATTATTTGGACTGGAAGCTTGAAGAGTGGGAATGAAATGTGCGGTAGTGGAAACAGAGCTATTTGTCCACCTTCGTTGTGGTCCTCGGATATTGGGCATGGTTGTAAATTGAGGTTATTGATGCTTTGGTTCAACATGTTATAGATCAATCCCATAGCAGACAAGACCATTGGAATATTAACAGTATTGTTCAGTTGCATTCTTGTTTGGTTTCTAAAGCCAGTTCCTGATATAAATGGGTTAATGAATTATTATTATTATTATTATTATTATTATGATCATCATCAACATCATCATCCTTGTTATCACCATTATGTGGGATATTTACTATTATATAACTGAAACAAACCATGTTTCTATGGTTATAGTGTTGCTGCTGTTCTGCATTTACAAGTTGTGCTACATGTAATGTTACTTCTCCCGAGCAATATTTTTTTACTTTTACATTAGCACTTTCCGCAGTATGTGTGCAGTGCCCAGTATGGCTGTTTTTGTATTTAATTAACTTAATGTTTTTCCGTTATGTTACTCACGTATTATTTGAATGAATTTTTAAAGGTGTAGTCGCGTTGTGAACAACGAAAAGCTACTCCGAGGATATAGAAAATTATTGATAAATTATGAACGTAATCAGTTACTTAATCTGTGCGTGACAAATTTGTTTCAGTGTATAAGTCAGGTGTTTTTCGAAAGTTCGATGAATCAACTTCGTCAGCTTAGTGAAGTCGTGGCATAGTCTTTGACAACACAAGTTTAATTAGAGTTGGCGATGTTCTGTCTTCCACCCCGAAGTACGTATATTAACAATCAATGCGATGAAAAGATGATGACAAATTTGGACCTAGGTGTGAAGTAGAAAGAGGAAGCTGTGAGAAGTTTACTAAATCAGGTTTAAAATACAATAACTTATTTCAATTTCGTCGTAATAATTTATTTTTATGGCATACAGCTGCCAGTGGGCTAGGGAACCCTGTTTCTCGTGGCTTCATGATCACGATCAGACACACCACACTCTTTAGGGCTCCTCTGTGGGGAAGATCTGCCTGACGCAGAGTCCCCTACCTGCCAACACACAACACTAATGACAAGGGACACCTTACCTTAATACCGGCGGGATACGAACCCGCAATCCCAGCAAGCGAGGAGCCGCAGAACCACGCCTTAGGCCGCGCCTACAGGTGTCCGTCACCTGTAATAAATGGTGCTCAGCAATCAAGTTAGGCGCAGTGTGGTAGACGTAGGCTTAGATGTTATTTGAATATGGCAATTGTTCTCAAGAAATGGGTGGGAGTGCGTGGACTGTTTTGATGTAGCAAGTTAAGAGCTGTTGTTAACACGGTAATGAACTTTCGTTTTTGATAAAATGCAGGTAGCTTCTTCATTACTTGATGATCTGCTTGCTCCTCAAGAAGAATGCGCTCCATTTTAATTGTATTTACTGTTTGTTCAGTGACAATTCTTGCATCATTTACTTGTCAAGCAGCTGAGTGTCAAAATACAATTACGTGAGCTATAGTTATAAATATATGTATAACAGTTAATATGGCATTTCTTTTGTTATTATGAAAGTCGTTAATGTGATGTAGTTATGGGCCTTTCAGGTTGTCCCGAAACGTCAGTTGCTACCTGCTAAGCAAGGTTTGTAACATCACAGAGGAACGAAGACCTTGATTCAGTTAACTTGTAAGCTTAGCAGAACGACGAAAATTGAGGCAACGAAATAATTTAATGTATCTGTTAAATGATGATGAACCTGGTACTTTATACATGTCTATTGTAGGTGTGAAGACCATGTGATATAATAGCGGTGTATGGTGGGCGAACAAAAAATGCGCTGACTTTATCTTGAATTATGTGGACTGGAAGCTTGAAGCGTGGGAATGAAATGTGCGGTAGCGGAAACTGAACAGTGCGTCCCCCTTCATTGTCTCTCCCATTCAGTGCCATTGACTTATCTGCGTATTATCGCCTGATAGCTGATGACTGATCCTTAGCACCCGGACAAAAGAGCCTCATACATCTAAAGTATGAAGCAAATACCAGAGACCTACGTACATGCATACTGCAGGACATGGACTAGTATCGTTACATTCAGCCTGCGGCTGCCACTTTAACAAGTCAGAATTGGTGAAATGTATAGGGAAGAATGGCGAGTTTTTCGCGTGTGTATTCTGTACCGTGAACTCCGAGTCTGTTATTCCATAATTATTGTTCCAATGTTATTATTATGTTGACAACTATTTGGGTTTGTAGGACCCCTTTCTGGACCTCGGACATTGGGCATTGTAAATTGAAGATATTGATGCTATATTTCAGCATGTTATGGATGAATCCCGTAGCAGAAAAACCATTAGAATATCGCAAATAGTGTTCATTTGCCATTCTCGCTTTGTTGCGAAATCCAGTTCATGATATAATGGGTTAATGAATTATTATTATTATTATCATTCCTTTTATCACCTTGTGCAGGGCATTTAGTGTTATATACCTAAAGGCAACTATATTTCTAGTCTATAGTGTTGCAGCTGTTCTGTATTGACAACTTATGCAACATATAATGTTACTTCGCCTCAGAAATTTGTTTTGTACTTTAGGATTTGCACTTTCCGCAGTGTGCAGTATGCAGCTCTCAGTATGGCTGTTTTTTGTTGTTCCTTAATTTCGTGTTTTCCTGTTATGTTGCTCTGGTATTGTCTGTTTGATTTTGTAAAAGTGTAGTCGCCCATATTATTACTGATATCAGTTTTGCTTTCAAATTCCACATGCTCTGTATTTTTATTATGAGGTCTTCATATTTTAAAATCTTCTCAGCTTCTTTCTTGATCATTTTTCTGTCTTCATGAAATTGAGCATCTATTTTAACATTCATGTTCCTCTATTATTTTCACGTATTATGATGTCCAGTTTATTGTTAGGAATAGTTCTGTCGATTTGCATTTGTTGGTTCCATAATATGGTGACCTAACTTCATGACTTGTTTCGACTGATTTTGGTACATTATCTTACTAGTGTTCGTTTTCTAATTTTACCCCTATTTCCTTGCATTGTGTTAAAGTGTAGCTGAGCACACACTCTATCGTGTCTCTTTATGTATTATTCTTTTGCCAGTATTGGGTCTGCTGATGTGATGTGTTTCACTGTTTCATCATATTTTTCCTAGAGTCTGCATTTGCGGTTTTTTTAAGTTTGTAACATTTTTGTCGCATGATATTTGGTTTGTAATGCCTGATCTTGTGCTGCTATTATTTCACTTTCAGATTTCTCCTCGACAGCCATAGAAACGTGTCTTCTCGGTAAATAACCCGTCTAGCAATACTTTTAATATACTGGCCCTGCTTTCCCATTTCTTCTTTAAGGACTATCCTGATTTTGCTTGTAGGTGCTGAAACCTTCATTTTTCATGTTACTGTTCCCATTTGATTGGTTTAATTCTTCTGCAATCTTGGCTGAAGCTTTACTTGTTGAATTCGTATTTGGTTGATTGCGTTCATTCTTTTAACATTATTTACAGACTGGTCTGCTATATATTTAGCGATTAAATTTTCTGCAGAATTGATTATCACAGCTTCATATGTTGCTTCAATTTGCAAGAGGCCTCTTCCTCCTTCTTTCCTCTTCTCATTTAGTCTATATCAGGTTTTGCGTGATGCGTTTTAAACACTGTGTGTACCTTTTTATTTTCTTGTCAGTTTTTCTTTTTCCTTTTTTCATCTAATATCAGTAACACCAAAATTGTATTTTAATAATAGAACAGCTAATGCTCCAATTGTGAACGACAGGTTAGTAGAAGTGAGTGCTCGACTGATAATGGCTAACAGAGCATATTATGGGTTACAGAACCATATGAAATCAAGGAACATATCTAGGAATATCAAAACACTCCTCTATAAAACACTTATCAGACCGGTACTTACATATGGAGCAAAAACATGGGTGCTGTCTGAGCAAGGTGAACATCGTGTTAATATTTTTGAGCGTCTTCCAGTAACTCATGGCTTTCTTAGTAAAAGATATTATTTTATTATTAATCTCAATTAACTGAAAGGATTTGGTTATCCAACTGTGAGGTACATATTATTATTATTATTATTATTATTATTATTATTTGATTTTGTTTGACCATTTCCTGGACCTACGATATTGGGCTCACTGTTAAAGTGAGGTAATTGATGTTTTGGTTAAGCATGATATGGATGGCCCCATTAGCAGACAAGACCACTGGAATATTAACAATATTGTTCATTTGTCATTGCAGCTTGATTTCGAAAACCAATTCCGGATATAATGGGTTAATGAAATATTATTATTATTATTATTATTGTCATTGTTATACAAGCAAGGCCAATTCCTGTGCCCCGCCGTCTGAGGCTTGCGTCTGCAGCTGCTGGCTTGTTGGGATTGCAGGTTCGTATCCTGCCGCTGGGGACACCAGATTGTCCTTTTGATTGTTGTGTGTTGTTAGTTAGAGGTCCGTTTGATCACTCATCCAGAGGATTCCTACGGAGTGTAGGGTGTCCGAAGTGTGTGGTCTGGAAGCACTGTAAGGGGTGGCCATGAGCCGAAATTGTTCCGAAGCGCCACAATAAATGCAAATAAGCTACGAATGTTTGCGCCTATGTGCTTTTATCGATTTTTACCATTTTTCTTATAATTATATTTATGCACCGATCTTCTTATTTACATGGTCTACTTTACAAATCAGAGTGTAACCCCTTGAGGCTGTTGTTTATTCACATACTACTGTTCACATTTTAAAGAAAACTTAACACTTTTATATTTACGTTCTCAGAAACACACGAATCTTTTTATAGTGATACCGATTCAGTTCATTTATTGTTGTCTACTCTTTACGTTTTACGTCTGCTAGACCCACACGTCTGATTTCTGTAAAAAAATCAAAGACCTTTATAGATAGATCATATGCTTCGTTACACACTCCTTTAGCTTCTAAATTGGATCCGGTAGCTACTTGTACCTTGAGTACTGCCACGTATTTATTGAATAATTTTATATTTTATAAAGTAGCTAAACTTTAGTTCTTTGAACTAACTAAATAACTAGTAACTGATGAACTGACTGACTGACCGTCTAAATAACTCACTGGTTGACTCCATAAAGGGGAATCCTTCTTGAGAAGATTAGAGTTTCTCAGCTGGTCTAGAAATTTCCCCCATTTTATAGAAACCGAAGTTTCGTTTCCCCATTCACCGAGGCCCGCCACCTGTCCCTTTTCTGAGCCCCCACCTACATCTTGAAGATCCATTTTAATATTATATTCCCTTCTGAGTCTCTTAAATTGTACTTTTTAATTTTAGTTAGTTACATATAAGCATGCATTGCACAGCTGATGATCCCTCATACTTTTTATAATTTATACTGTTTTATGAAGTTATTTATTTCTAATATGAAATCAGAAATCCCCTTCTCTATAGCATCAAACAATGGTCGGCAAAATAAATTATTTCTGCTGCTTGATAAACTTCAGGGTGAATTTCATAATTTGGGCATTGCTGAATCCGAATATGACAAACAAATTGCCTTCTCCCCCCCCCCCATTGTTAAGGAGGGGAATAAAATTAAAAAAAAACTACATTTGCAAAGATAAGATAATATATTGGTTTCAAATTGCAATATATAAGATCAAATAATGAAAAGTGACTTTATATACGTTATCGTAACTAAAAAAAATGCATTAATGTCTCACTTCTTCCTATTTGCTACTTATTTTTGCCAGTTTTTGTCTTCCTTGTACGAATCCACCATTAGTTAGTCACCCTATTTGAAATCCATCATTCAATGTAACTATTCTCATTTTGGGAAATGTCCTGGTGGTATCTTTCACCATACTTATCGGAGAAGGCTGCCTTGTTTTCAGGGAAAAATCCAAGTTTTAATGCAGAAAATGAAGTTTCAAATGTGTTACACCACATAGCACTGCATGATGAAACTAGGAGCTGCACAATTTCACTGTAATTTTCAGCTTTTCATTGCCTAGATAGTTTCTACAGAATCTTTGGAATGTTTTCCATGTTAGTTTTTTCTGTAGAATTAATTTTTTTTAAGTAACATCTCGGTCTACGAACAGTTGTTTAATTCGTGGACCAAAGAAAATTCCTTTTTTCAACTTGGCCATACTTAAGTTGGGAAATTTTTGCCTTAAACAGGTAAACCCTTCGCTTTCTTTATCCGTCACTTTACCTCATTATTTTTAATAAATTGATTTTTTTATGCAATGAAGGCAAAGAGATAGTGACTTTCTTTAAAGCAGGATGTGCCATATTTTTCTGACCTGGTGTTGTTGCTGAACGCAGTGGAAATTTTTCTCTTCTGTAGTACCGGTCACTCGATCAGCTGACTCTTACATGTTAAAAGCAGCAAACTTTAGTGTACCCGCCTTTCGGCTTAGTCATCATTGCTAAATCTATTAGGTCAGCACGTTGTATTCTATTGGTGTTCTTAGTGGCGTAATTTTTGCAGCAAACCCAGAAGGTAATCGTGTGTTTCTTTCATGCGAACTGCTTGAACCAATGGGACAGAAGAAAACTTATTTCCATTGCAGAGTAACATTGCCTTCACCCAGATCATAAATGAAACAAAGAAGAGCTTCAACTGTCTAGAAGTATGTTCAAGTTGCAAATTTTCCATTAATTTTTGGATGTTATTTCAGTACATTAATCAAAATGCATAGAGCAATACGTTGTTATGTCTGACTGCCTCTTCCTTTAAAAAGCTATAATTGCGTCTTGCTGCTAACAATTTTACTGCTTAAGCAGTGATCCAAGTAGATGAGTCTTCGTGTAATGGCTGTGATAAAATGTCGTTGTGTTTAGCGTCCTTTTAATTTGCAGTGTGATAATTATCCCACAACAAACTAAAGGGACTTTAAACAGTTGGAAGGAAGGCTTTTAAGTTTTCAATATGATACGAAACTATTATTCTATTCATTTAAATAATTTAAATAACTAAGAATAAATAAACAACTTATTTAAACATTTGGCCTTGTCCCAAATTTCGATTTTCTGCCATGAAACGGAGGTATCAACTGGTATCATCCAAATGTAGGATGTTATAAAAATTTTATTCAGTCATTCAAGTTTGTAAAATTATTTTAAATAACATTTATCAAAATTATGTCACGGAGGTAATTTATGCTGAACAGTGTAATGTTTCCTTCATCGACATTCATAAGGCCTAATGGCGCTCGCAATTGTAGCCGCGAATATTTTATTAAAGAGTCGGTGGTGTGCTTGATTATTTTAACACATGTACCTGTAATTTGTTAACACCAAAGGGTAGGTCTCAACCTGAAGAATGTAACGTGTTCTTTTGATGCTGTTCCCACATAACCATTCCCACACTATAGAATTATATGTCTAACGTGAAGTTTTTCGAAATTCAAAACATCCTATTCAATGTCGGAGCACTGGTCTTGAGCCCATTTGAAAGAGAACATACATTGCGTCCTTTCGACATCTTTATTTTATGATCATCAAAGAGGATATTTGATATTTTTTCTACAATTCGATAGTACTATTGATCTTTTCTTCGTTATATATTTTCATGTACCGGTGGAAACGTGCGATTTGAAATGAATATACTTGAAGTCCCCTGATTTATAACTAGTAATTTTTTAATATCGGTAATAAATAAGAACGCGGTTAGGTGAAATTAATTTCGAAAATATCCTTTCCAGTATATAGTCTGTAAATTAGAATGCTCTGATTTTGTCATCTTGAATTATTTAACTAAATTTGAAATAATATTCATGCCTATTATATTCTATGTTACATCCCTCTAAATAACGCGCAGTGTACTCACTTCCATGCATCTCGTTTCGTTCTTACTTAACACTTTAAACGCCGAGTTAAATCCAATCTGCCATTTGCTGACATTATTAAGAGCTCACCCTATACTCCACGTTAGCAGGATAAGGGTTAGCACCTGCATCGGCTTGTTGCATTATGGTTGGACTCGAAGTTAATTCTATGCTTTTTCGTTTTAGATTTTTTTACTGCGTAAATCATAAAATAAAATAATCCACACAATATTGTTCCACTCATTTTCAAGTAGATGAAAGTCAATTTGCATCATTCTGCTTTCGATTTTACTTCAGTAACAACACAGGGTTCTTTTTCAGAAAATTCTTTATTGTACACTTATACTGTGAAAGTAGAAAGTTTTACCTTATGTCAGATTATAAAGAATGAAATGTCCTGGAATGATATCGAACATATCGAAATCCTCAACGAAATTATCAGATGTTGAATGTCAAAATCTCGCGGTTTTGGAGGATGAAGCTACCAGGATTTTCAGTGTTAAGAATTTCAAGGTGTATCCAATGACACAACAACATAACACTCCCGAAGAATAAAATTATCATCAACCAACTAATGATAAACGGAAATATGGATTGCAAAGACCGCTGCGGACTTGATAGAAGTCTTTCGCTAGAAAGGAGTAAAGACAGGATAAATGCAGTGGTTTTTAAGTCGTCTGACAATTTCTGACATGTCTCTCTTGCTATACTCTCTCAGTCTCTTTCTCCGTCTCTCATAGGCCTAGATGGACCTGTTATAATTCGTACATCCTTCATGGTAGGGTTGCACACCGGAACAAATTTCCCAGCTGTCAGTGTGAACACCTTATTGGCTGAGGCAATGATGAAGACCAGATAGCGCCGAAATGGGGCAGGAGTTCCTATCCGGTTACAAGCCCAGTCGGCATTTCTTACAATTTCTACCTGAAATAATTCAGGAGGCATTGAAGAACATTGATTGAATTTATTGTTTGCATTACTTTGCTGTGACGTTTAACGGAACGGTGGTAAATTTCGTCCAAAGGGTGTTCTCCTTTGCGAAGGAAAGTTTTGAAAAGAGAATAAATTTGAAGAAGTGAATTCCAAAAATAGGCATGTAAATCTGGAGTGAATTTCAGGGGTTGGATGCTGCATTACATAGAGATCCTTGGGAGAGATGTGCATTGATACAAGAATTATTCGCAATATCCTTTAAGGTTATTTCAAAGAACGTATTGTTGTGTTAGTGATATTACCAAAGCCATTGAATTGTGAAAAGTATCTTCGGACATCCGATATTACAGGCTCATTTCTTCAGGGCTGTAGGATTGGAAAGAAAATTGTGATAAATATTTGTTAAATAGCTTTCAAATTACGTAAACTAAAAGTCCCAAAAGTATTTTACATTGAAAAAACGTGAAGACAAATTTAAACAGCATTGTTAGGGACTTGCTTTCATTACCTGCTCTGACAATTCATTTTCAAGCTGGCAGTACACATTTACACATCCCGCCACTACAACATACACTACTAGAGCTTTTGAAAGATCTGTTTGTTCCTTCCAACACAGCAAAATGAAACATGTATATTCAGTAATGTTAGACACCGGAATACAAATGGCATTCTCTGCGCTTCATTACGCTTACACATGTCCTGTGTATAGCAGTCTACAATACACGTTATTCCAGGTTTAATTTTAGTGTACAAAAATATACACAGCAATAGAGCTGTATCAAAATAACTTATTCCATCCTAAATTATGAAAACACTTTTAACAGCCCATTTTGTTGAATATTAAAATGACTTATTATCGTGGATTGTTGAATGCTTTTATTAGAATAAACGCGAACACTCTATTGTGTAAACCGTTGTGCCAGTTCACCAAAATTCCTGTTGCTGCTACTAAAATGGGGGGGGGGGGAGGGACCGCGGTAGCACAGTGGTTCAGGTGCTGTGCTACAAATCGGAAGGTCGCTTGCTCGATCCCGGCTGGTGCCAGTGGATTCTTCATTGCCATAAAATCCTTCCGATCGCAGTATGGCCCTGGGGTCGACTCAGCCTCTAACAGAAATGAGTACCAGGAGTATTTCCTGGGGGTAAAGGCGGCCGGTGCATAAGGCTGACAACCTACCACCATCCTGTGCCGTTGTCACGAAATC
>Ga0136643_10009946_pt1 | contig 14013 bp, 8 predicted proteins | sample TergutLab28metaG_FD_96883 | JGI IMG/M metagenome (GOLD analysis project Ga0136643, IMG submission 96883) | Labiotermes labralis P1 segment gut microbial communities from Petit-Saut dam, French Guiana - Lab288 P1 (version 3) (version 3) | ecosystem: Host-associated > Arthropoda: Insects >... | reverse complement strand
TATATATATATAAAATCAAGATATCGGAACTTGTTTTGAAATATCGAGAGACATTCCATCTATACTTACATTATTATTTACTTGCAGCTTGTTTCGATATCAAATTACGCAACATCTACCGGTAGAATTTGTCAGTTAAGTCAGAGTTTTGGGTGCTTCCAGCACTTCGTCATCATTTAGGTGCTGAATAATTACTCTGACTACACTCAAATGATGTTAGTGACCACTGTCACTCTAAAACACTGCAAAACTTCGCATTTGAGGATGTTATTACTTACAATACACTGCACATGTGCGGAATGTGTGATGATGCTTAGTGTACCCGAATCGCACATTCTGGCTATGGTTGGAATTGCATTCGATTTATTTCTATCTCCAATATCGTATGAAACCACACGACCCACTTCAGAATACATAAAATGATTCCTTGCGTTGCTAATAAAATGTAAATTTGCCCCTCTCCACGCCATGAAGGTTCGCAGGGGGCATACTGGTATAGATCTACTCATTCTCAACGACGAAACTATATGGAGCCGAGCGGTCAACTTAAGGCCCTGGCCGCTTCATCTCCGGGAAACAAACCCGGTACCCATTTAGTAGAATGCTGACTGACTTTCACAGCTAGTCTGGGCGTCTTGGAGAAGAGAAACGTATTTTGCTGCTACCGGCATTCGAATACCCTTTCGTCAAGCATGTACGCCTGCTCACTATACTGATGGCGCTCTTCCGGGTCTTCTTACGTTCATAAGACTCGTAAGAAATTTTTCATACAGAACTTCAGGGCTCTTTCTATATGAGAAGTGCTGAGGTGTATTTGACCACACATTGAGTGTGTTTAAGTAGCAAGGCTATTCTTCATTACCAAAGCAAAAATTCTTTGCTAAATAGCTTTCCGGAAACAAGAGCTTTAAGAAGATGGAATTTTTATGAGAATAAAATCAATTTCCTTTTACTTCTGTTAAGTCTGCCTGCCAGTCCCTGCGCTTGTAACAGGGCCTAAGTTATATGTCATACACCACCTTTGTAGGGACATTTTGATTCTACTTGTAATTTGGATTATTTAAAGGGCCACTTATCTAGGACCTTAAACGTCCCGTTTTGATAAAAAGTTCACACGCGGCTTTCATGTTATAAAAATATTAGCATTTTGCTTCATTTACTTTTAAGGTTGGTTTTAAAGAAGGTCTTTAAATGGAAGTCTGTCCTGCGTGCACCGTTTAATTCTTGTCACATTTTAACAGAACTTTGTATTGCATTCGACATTTTTGGACTTACGGTGTTGCTATGGTAAAAGTTTATTCGGCTTGATTATTTTAAATGCTATTTTAACGTAGTGAATGAAACTTTAAGCACATACTGTTATGGATGTTGTGGCAGTTTACATAAAGGTTCTTTGGTTGTTAGGATATTAATACGTGCTAGTTCAAAGCGCGTTTTTGACTAAGCAACAAGGCGAAAGAAAATGATGGAAATAAAACGCACCGGGGTGCTGATAAGTCCTTAGCCCTACCAGGAAGGAAAAAAAGCTCGGAAGCATGTCAGGGACGAGCGCGATTTCAACAACGTCGAGACGCGAGCTGTCATCATGTTTGTTTTCCTGCAAGGCAAAGCACCGGAGGAAATTCACGTCATTCTGATAGAAATATTAGCTTGTTTCCTTCCTGGTCGGGCTAAGAATTTATCAGCACCCCTCTAATGGTATTCCAAAGATATGTGTTTCTTCGTATGCAGGATGTGCTCGTAACTCGAGAATTTAGATATAGCAGTAAGAAAGGGGCTACAGAGTTGTAAAATCTCATGCAATCGCTGTAGCATAAAGTCTTGGTCACTCGATACACAAAGCACTGAATATATATATATATATATATATATATGCCTAAATTGCATGAAGGAGGTTTGCATAGAAAAAAACATGCCATTTAATTGCACAAAAATGTTAATTTTTATCATTTTTCCTGTTATTACGCTTACGCTTCCATCACAATAAACAAGCAGTGTACACTAACACCCATTACGTAACAGGAGAGTTATAATTAAGTATTGTCATTACTATAAAAAATTTCCGTTAAATGTTGACCAGTTGAAGATTAGCAGTCTTCAGGCAGACATTTGTAGTTATTCTAATTACAGTACAGTTTTGTATTGCATTGCAGATTCTCTCGTATTTGCTACATATCCCACCAATTTCACCCTTTTTCGAGTTTATTGTTGCAAAAAAAACTATATTTACAGTACCAGAAAATGAAACTCTGCTTTCTGCAGTTTTCCACATCCCCATACATGCACGCTGTATAGGTCACGACAAAATATGTGTTCTAGAAGTTTTTTTTATTTTTCTTATTCTATATTTCGTAACATGTTCACGGACTTTACGCGATCCGCCTAACCTGGAGGACCACCCCTCATCTTCTGTCTGTTGCTGATTACTCGTAGTAAACGTAAAGCTGTCTGCGAGTGAAATTAAGTAGTTAAAAATGTGAAGAATTTACTCCATCAAATTCAACATTTTTACAGGCGCGTTCTTTATGTGAATTTAGTTATTTTTTACAGAGCATTGGCTGAGAGGTGAATAAACGAATTGAATGTACTTCAACAGAAAAAAATGTTTTGCACTTGCCAGTAAGGATAGCATAAAAATCTCTTTCCTAGGAAGGCAATAAAACAAAACTGGAATACCCACGTATTAGCAGACGGTTAGTAAAAAGAAACTCACGGTATAGATTATGTTGGCGTTGAAGGTCAAACAAGAAGGGATGACCTGCAAATTGGAACTAATCGCTTTAAAAAGTATTATTTTTAAACCAGAGTAAGAAAGCAATTTACGATAAAAACAATATATTATCACAATTTTAAATATTTACAGTATTTGAAGAGTTTCTGGAAATCTACGTGATCATTCTCGCATGTCCTCTGTCACCTGGCGAGAAAAATAATAACCCGTCACAAATCAGCCCTAAAAAAACCAACAACCCGTACATGCAAATATGTAGCCTAATTGGTTCGTTCGCTATTGTTTAATTGTGAGGCACAGAAATATCGGAGGTGTCTAGAATTAGAATACACTAATTTTTAATGGTGATGTATATTGCTCTGAAAATGACGTACCTGAGAGACCTTTAAGACAAAGTATGCGTAAGTTCAATTGTAGCGTCCCTGACCAGGGAGTCTTGGGCCCTGTTCCCACCGGTGACAGAGACCTTACGGGCAGACAGCCGAGAGGTACTTTGCTTCTCTGAAGATGGAAGGTTGACTTTGAAGGGTGGGTGGTCGTCGTCAAATAATGAAAGCCCACGGCAATCTCCGTTTACTATGGTTTAATAATAACTAATGGTACAATTGCAGTGGTCCGGTTGTGAAGTCTAGTGCAGGTGAATCGCTACGAGGCCCTTCGCTGTTACGAAGTGCTCGGCCTGGCTAGTGTCGAAAGAATCCCCCCGTGTCTCAGGCTTCAAGCATAGTTGTAATGAATCTGCTGCAGTGTTGCATCCCACTCTCCTGTTGTCGTCTCCTTACAACCGAGCACACAAAAAACACAAGGTTACAAAACCCCTCTGTTCCCAATAATATGGGTAGACTAAACAACCTGGCAGGAATGCCTGTATACGGTCATCTGTGGCGTGCGACGGGTGGCCAGTGAGCCGCCACCAGCAGCTGGATGATTAATATGTATTACAGAATGATGGGATGTATGACACTTGCAGACTGCAGCGCGCTACTGGAAGCGACATTACTGCTTCTATTACTACTACTATTATTATCACCTGCATAGAGGGTATTTACAATTATATACGTGGGACAAATTATGTCTGTATGGGATGTAATATAACATCTACTTTGTGGTCACGACGTATGATACGGTAAATTTCCCATGATGAACTGTACTAAGTACTTTTGAAGTACGTGTGAAGCTACAATATGGCTTTTTTTTTGTAGGTGCTTCCCATTTGTGTTGTTCATTTATTTTCTGAGTGATTTCGGGATGGTTCCAGTTGCTGCTATTATTTCTGGAATTGCATTTGTTTTTTCATTCCACATGTACTATTGTAAGGTCTTTATATTTTGAGAATTTGCTTGGCGTCTTTCTTCTTCAAGTTTGTATCTCCTGCAATTTAAATGCCTATTAACAGACACGTTTCTGTGTCCTTTCCATGGATTATGACGTCTCGTTTACTGGTACAGATTGTTGTGCTCCATTTCCATGGTTGATTATATAGTTTGGTTACTTTACTTTCATGACATTTTTCTCTTGGCTTTGGCTTATGCTCATAACAGTGAGCCTTATCTAATTTTAACCATATTATTATTATTATCATCATCATCGTTCAACAGCCACAGTCACTTTCCAGACACAAACTCCGTCCTTCCAGCAGACAGAGACTTTCCTGAAACTAATGTGTCAGTCAAGTGGCGGTTGCTCTCTTTCGCCGTTCATCGCTGCACGATGCAAACGTAGATAAGATCTGGAACTGACTGCAGATTGCGTGAGGATCGAACTCGCAGTTCCTTATGTTTTCAATGTGCTTATTGACTATTACTATTTCTCGCCCAGTGCTGATGTCAAATAATTGAATATTACTTTAATTTCTTGGAATCCTTCTTAAAACCCAGTGACTCACGAATTATTCTCATACGGGACATCCTCAGGCCCTTTCTATTCAATGTTTTAATTAAAGGTACTTATGATCACAATTACAATTAATTTCCAGGAAAGAGAGACAGCGAATTCATTGATTCAGTTTATATTACTGTATTACTGTCAGGTATGTTGCACTAAATTTCCAATTCCATTATTTCGATCGTCGGAGTACGTGTATGGCACAGTTATGTTGCCATTTGCGGTAAGAAAGCGGATTGAGCAGTTCAGACACACTACCACCAATTCCCTCACACTATGGCGCACAAACATGTAGGCCTAAAATGCTACTGGAAGAGCCCAAAGGCGGGATCGATACATTTCTGTGCCATGCAGTATCATGTGCTGCGGCACACAAAATCAAACGATACTTTAAACCGGAATATTACGTTAGAGTAAAACAATATTTAATTTCTTCTCTGTATTTCACATCACACTCTTTGCTTGTGAAATGTATCCGAAGACAAACACCGAATAAGATTTATTCTGACTTCTTTTCTTATCTGTCAACAAGAAGCATCACAATATTTAAAACATTCTTGGTCATCACGCAACAAATAGTAACTTCTCAAAGCCTAAGGTATGGGTCATGTAGCTTAGTCTATTGTTGTCCTGCCACGTCGCAGTGCAAAATTGTCTCTTAGAACCGTCCAGTCACGTTCTGACAGTTGGGCAATGCAAGAGAGTTATGACGTCTAGCACCAAAGAATGAAAATGGATGTAGATAAATAATTTAAGGAACAAAGTTACAAAATTGTGACACACACGACAAGGAATAATGAAAGTAGCACTGCCATTTCAAGCTATAGTAATGGGCGGATTGTATGAATGTTTCCCTGTTACGGTCGTTACCATTTATGAATTACAATATTAAGAATACTGCGGCTTTCGGGACTGAAAACCTTATTCACGCTGTTCTTGTGTTGTTCGTGTTTCTTCATTCTATATTATCGCAGTTTTCAAAACTGAGATTTTGTAGCTCGAATGATGGAATTACTAATAAATAACGAATTAGAATTTAGTCATGAGCCATCATGGCCCATTTTAAAAGGTTTGCCTGATATTTGCGTGGGAGAGGGGGCTGAAGAAACCACTGCAAGATTTGACATCTGGTCCTCTTGAATGCCGTAAACTCGACGGAGATTATGATCTTTGGATACTATAATGGCTGAGGTGTTATGGTGACAAAAGTAATGTTGAGGCACTGGACCCAAGAGATTGGTCTGAGAGTGAATTTTTGTGTTAACGATTTTAAGCGTCATATATTCAATTTATACTTGGCATTTGCCTGTGAGTGCAGTTCTTAGTGGATGCGGTACTCGATTACGTTACTGGAGTAGGTGACAGTACTTTTATATTAATATATTTACATTTTTCGTCTGATTATAATTTTGTAATAATCTTGTACAAATATTAAATACACCGGACAATGAACCCAGTTGCGTATTAGGGTTTGTGATGCTGACCAATTTGTTTTAGAGAGAATGCATATGAATAGTGGGCATATTCGGAAGATGCTCCTTTCGAACATCGCTGAGGACACCAACTGAGAACATTTTTGGTTGTTTCCTCATTTTCTTTAAAATGCTGATTCTATGCCTGGAAAAATGGTACAATCTTATCTTCCATAATCTCTACTATTCATTATCCATTAAGACACCGACCACCCGACAATATGTAGTCTTAGCTGCTAAGAGCGTCGGTAAACAAACTGTCAATAAGTATTTGTTTGAAAAGCGCAATCCTACGGTTACTTCTGTAAAAGCACCACATTCAGCACAATAATCAAGATAATCAAGCCTTCACACTTCCCAGAGAAGAACAGAGGTATTTCTACATGGCCGCGCAGTGCTGAAATTCCTAAAAGTATGTACTGTCACGCATTTTACTTGTACCACATGATTTTATCGGAGTCGTGTGCAATGTGACTCTGCCGTATTTGTGGATATTTTGTCCAGCACATTGCTTTGTAAGGAACAAACAATTGATTAATTGACCACAAACCTCCGTCAAACATAACATCTTTTGTTATTCGCTACATATTTCATTGTATCGACATTATTTTAACCAGCTGATCCTACTCCAAGTGGTTTAATAAATTTAGACAATGATTAAGGGTTTTACAGCGTGAAGGTATTATCCAATATTTGACATGTTTAAAATAGGGAATGAAAGAGTCGTCCCAAACTTACGTCTTTCCGCACATACTTCGTTTCCTCCAGACCCAATATATCAAAGCAAGTACACGAATTGCTACCTGCAATGCTGGACGTGTCTTCGATGCAGAGCAAAAACGGAACGTGATGCACACGGTGACGCACGGTTGGGGAAGTGAAGGGGAAAGATGCGAATAGAGTGGGTAGCCAGAAAGCTTTGCACTGTACGTCGGAACATGGTCTATCCAGCATTACTACCAACAATAAAAACATGCGACAAGCTGGCTAGCAGCATGGTAAGCCGTCAATCAAGGAGTTACATTAGACAATTTCAACATCACTGTTTCCATATAACACTTAACTGCTGCTGACACAGTGAGTTCAGTTATTTCCCGTATTATGATATATGATACGATATATTTGTCAACTGCAATTGTGACACACGGTAGCAGTAGTACAGTACACATTTACACACAAAAGTGCGGGCCGTGCCCCGTCTTTGCAAGTTTTACCCTGGCATTTGCCTTACAACTGAGGAAAAAACACGGAGAAACCTGTCAGGGTAGCCGAAGAGTGCCAGTATACATATTATCAAAACGCACACATTACAAAACCCACACATACACACACCCACACATTACAAAACCCACAAATACACACAGACCCACACATTACAAAACAATTTAAAACAACCACAGTACAAATGAAAACAAATACAGTACAAGATACACCAAAATGAAATAGTCACAATATAATCAAGTACCCTCAGTATAAGATCAATGACACTTTTATCCACAAGAACTTTACCGTAACGCACTTCACTTTATCTACAAGAACTTCACCGTAATTCACTTCACTTCACTACTCACTTCCCTTCACTTCACTTCACTTCACTTCACTACTCACTTCACTTCACTCGCTGTCACTGACGATTGGACCAACTTCTTGTACTTGTACTTATCTGCCATGGTCAGACCTCACCTTCTACCACCTTCCAATTCGGAAGTAAAACACTCTTTAAGAAGTTGTGGAAGCTGAAGAACCTGAGCCTGAACCTAAGGAGTGGGCCGTAACGATCTTGAATTTGACTGAAGGCTTCGACTCATTGAGGCTGGCATCAAGGTGTTTGACAACATCGATTCAGAAGATTTTTGAGGAATAAAAACTGGACAAGGAATTATGAGGACTTTTCTTGCTATGAGGAGATTTCGAAGGACAAAAATAAATCTTTGTCTCTCCATCCAGTCTTCAATGCTTGATTCCTTCAAGTCAACTTCAGAGACTTATGTATCGCCACCTGTATTGCTGGACATTGGCGATGACGATACGGGTGACCTTCTTACAGTTCAAGAGAAAGTGCCTTTTCCAGAAATTGTCACTTGTTTGTAAGATATATTGTATAATCTTTTCAATATATCTTTTTTTTTGGACAAACCATTGGGATCATTCTTCCATTCTTAACATAACATGCATTGGAAAATCTTATCGATTTACGTTGTTTCAATAACGTCGCCTTTCTCGGAAATATCTGTGACATCACCTCAGGATATATATATGTGTGTGTGTGTGTGTGTATAAATACAAACACACACATATATGTATATATTATTATAACTGGCGTTAGAATCATTAATTGAAATATCCAGTTAACCTTTTGGCGCCGGAATTATTTTTTAAATTTTAGCACACTCTGTATATAAAATGTGAATAATACAGGAACTAAATATGTTAGCATTATGAAACAAACTGCATTTTGAAGAAAAAACGGAGAGTATATACTACGTTTAAAATATTCAGTACCTATATTTGTTGAATAAATATATAAAATGCAACTTTAGAGTTTAGCGGTGCGGTACGACCACTATAGTTGACATTAGGCGACAAAAGGTTAATACAAATGTATGACACGGAAGACAAAAGTGTAAATCCTTGATTATTTGAGAAAGCAAAGCGACAACTTACTCAGATTCGTCATTCGACTTTGGAAGATTATTGTAAATGCATACGTTTTACGTGTCAACATGTTTTCTTCCTTAAGAAGCAAAGAGAAAGATTTAGAGACCCCTGTGCTGTGTGTGTGTGTATGTGTGTGTGTGGGTGTGGGAGGGTGTGGGAGGGGGGGGGGCGTGATTGTGTCAGTGGTTCTACCATTTATACTTTAAAACCAGTAAATTGATCTTCGTGATAACTGATGTGAACACAACTTCATTGGATGACAAAATCTTTTAGGGTCTGAAATGATACAAGACAATAGACCAAGAAAGGTACCTAACTTTGTACGGTCGTGTTTACGTAAGATTAAAGTGAAAAATGGCGTCCACGTATACATTTCACACGTTATACACATTGTGCATTATACGGAAAATTATTTTTAAACCAACAGTTACAACAATGACGACGCGAAAATTAGAGATTGTTCTCGTCAAATTTAACGTAGTTGCACAGAATTTACACTTAACGTAACAAATTGGATACATGGAAATAGACATCTATGGAACAGGAAACTTTTACTTGTGCTTGGAAAAACTTTCTGGGACCTACAATGTAAGAAATTTGTTTCCCGATATCAGACGAGTTATTTGCTAAAAATTTCCAAAATTTTCGCGTGGTTCCATCGGGGACTCCAACTGAAATACACTATCGGACATTAGTTTAATATCTTACTTCCTCTACAATACTTGTGGAATATGCAGGCAATTCAAACGAATAAAACAGGCTATCAAAAGGTACCACGAACTTCCACAACGTGTAACATTGTCTACCAACTTAAAATACTCGGCCCTGATTCGTTGCTCGGTCGCAGATGCTCTATCTTTAGATATAACTACGTTAGCAGCTGCGTTTTTGCTAAATACGTGTCCTACACACAGCCGTGGCACTTCCCCCGGCCTGGCGTCGAGTGTTCGGTCATCAGAAATTATAAGATACAGTCTGTAGTGCTCCAACTACGCGCAGAAGTACTGCATGGCCTATGCTGGTACATAAATCCTCTCAAAATGACACTTTTTCACATACCCGTTTGGTTAACTTTCTTGTTTAATTGTAATCGAGGGGACGTAATTGAATCTACTAACTCAGCAAAAGCAGTCCGTATTAGCAGAGATAAGGAGTAGGGAGAATAGGAAAATGGCTAGTTTGACGGGGTTCCGTGAGACGTTACCACATGGTTACGAAGGAAGATCAGAGAAAATGTGATTATGCCAGACGTTGCTTAGATTAATACCTCTTTCATGGTTTAAGTTTTGGTGGGCCTGGGGGCATGTCTGATTATTTCATTGGTTTTCTCTATGATGTGAGGTCGTTATTTAATCTACATAGGATGTTTCTTAAGGTTTCACGTTTACACAAATCAGTGCTGTAATTTGTCTCATTGAAGTGTTTTGTTACTCCTGATTGCCGGTTCTAATGTTTGGTGTGTCCCATAATTTTATATTTTCTCGGATTTTAACATTCATTTTGGCCGAGGTAACATTTCACCATAGACGCGTGGAATCTTCTATCTTGAATTATTTTTGCTGCTCCTAGGCATGGCATGAGAGGAAGGTACTAAAGAACGCTGTAGAAAACAGCTTTATACGAAGCTTCAAATTTATTTTCTTCCCCAAATAATACTGATATGAAGAATTTATTAGATATTGACGTGGACGAAACACTTAACGCGCGTGGGGGGAAATGTGACATGATGCTGGGAAACCCAGAAATGCAGACATCACTTGGCGGATATTTTGGTAGAAGACAGATTACTAGAGAGAATGGTTTAGATGGTGTGCACTGGATGTGTGTTTGTGTGTGGATCAAAACAAAAGACCCCTGGTAGGCCCCATGGCAACGGTAATTAATCTTCAGACTCTACAAAAGGCGGAGAATTTTTTTACTGGCTGAGCAACTATAAGCTTCTGAAAGAAAATGATGTTTTGTAGGGTAAATGAGTAGATAGTTACTCAGGTCGTCTGAATGAAAAGTGTGGCGCAATAATTCTCTGTGGAATTATTGAACAAAGATGTAGTCAGAGAAGTAATATCAAACACCTTTTGATCAGAGAATATATTAATATTTAAATATGCAGCATTTTGACCTTAATTGCATGTCAAGATTTAATCTGTACCGCGCAGCACGTGTTCTGCGTCCCGGATATAAACACTTAATTACTTAATTTTGGATAGGGAAATAATCGTCGCTTGTTCTGAGACCGTGCAAAAGAGACAACTGGGCTGTTTAAACGTAATATGGCCACCCACCAAGGGTTGACCGGCTAAAAATGTTTAGAGCAAATCGGAAAGACTGTCAATTGCACAGCGAGTTGGTCTTGGTCTGAAAGGGTTAGTTTTACATTGACAAATAAAAACAGTAACAAAAAATATAAATTGCGACACTTTTTAATTGTGAACAAAAATAACAGTTTGATAGGACCAACCCTCTCTCCCAATCAAAACTGGAACCATTCAAATCCCCAGACAATAGTGCACTGTAATTTTTCTTATCAATATTTTGCTCCAAAGAACGGCAATATTGTAAAATTACGTCCGGTTTGCTGTAGGGAGTTAAAAACAATTACCAGTCAGTCAAATACGGCCGTTTTTTGTATAACTTTCGATCCAGACGCTTTCCTCATAAAATTGTTATTCCATCTGCTTTTAAAGTTTCGAACTCTAGAGAAAAACGCCATAGAACACCACCAGCCATAGACTTACTGCTACTGACTCTATCAGAAAGGAAGATAGTGAAAACATCTGGAAATCGTTTGTGATCGAAACACATGTCATTTAAACATGCCTCAGCTACACAGATGATTTGAAAATCCAAGAAATATTTGTACATTATCAAACTGCTCAGTTTGTTTGATCTTAAGAGCTCTAACACTTTGACGAAATATATGGGAAGTAGTTTTAGACTGAGTATGAGACAAGGGAAAATCACGCACCTTTTCGTGACAGTAGTTAATCGTTAAGCATGTAGTGTAGCGCCTCCTTCATGGGTCTAATCTGTTAGTGCAACAGATTCAGAAGAAGGGGCAGCCAGACTGCAGGTCGCACGAGGTAACGTTGTATATGTGCAATGCGAAGGCCCTACACGTGTGTTGTGAGAGTGAAGGTCGATTTCCGTAACAGAAACGCGAAAGAGGCTATTTGTATTTATTTTCTTTTTTTAGATCCGTACAAACAATTGAAGAAATTTATAGTTTCTCTTTTAGGGAGTTCTCAAGGTCGCGCGCCAAGACTTCCGGGGAGCCAAGTGGAACAAACAAAACTTTATTTTTGACCCTAATGGAAACAACAAGAAGAGGTTAGCAGTTACGCACCCAGTACATAGGGCCCTAAATTTTCTCCCTATTTTCTTATTTTCACTACATTTCACTGTCCAGGCATCACGTTTCTTAGTCACTGTAACGAAACCTTCTTCAGCATGTTTACCAGATGACGTAATTACATCAGCAGAGCCCACTTTTTCTGTAGTAGTGACTTGAGCTGCTGCATTCGAGGCCTATGTTTCTTGATAAAACTAATTAAATTCTTGGAGCTTTTGGATGTATAATAATAATAATAATAATAATAATAATAATAATAAAAGTAATGTACCTTGTGTGGTTTTCGTGATTTCAGTTGCAAATAACGGAAAATGTACTGACTCTAGTAAGATTCGGAGCTAGGGACCTCTGCTCACAGCTTCATTAAACTGACACATTAACTAACTGTTCAATCATAAACTTACAATACGTAACAACAACGTCAAAACACAACATTTGTATGAATAAGGTATGAATTTAATAGAGAAAAGGGAAAGTGAAGCCACAAGACTTAACAACAACGTTAAAACAGAACATAAGTGGAATATGGATTTAATAAAGAATAGGGGACGTGGCGCTACGAGACTGTAGCTGAATATAGCCAACGAAAGCTGTGACTGATGTCGATGCACGTGTGCAGAGCAGGTTTAAAGATTTTTGATTGTTTTTGTCCGTACTTTTTTGTTCACTGAGGTTATATCCCTGTGCCCATTTTGCTTAATAACAAAATTCGGTTACAAGCAATACACGTTCTCCTACTTTGTTACTATATTTTACTGGTAGTAAACTTGGTGTATACATTATGTGCTTGGAAGAACAGACGCTACTTGCAAATATATGTATTTTTCTACATATCTGATTTCTTACATAATTAATTACTTTCATTTACAAAAAAAAAGTTTTGTTGAAGAATATGCCTATAATGGTCCGTCTGGTCTAAGATTCGCAGTATTTTGTGTTGCGTGTATTTTCGTATATTTACTTAATTATTAATTTATTAAACAGGAACACAAATTTATGCTATTTATGCTCATTGTTAGATCAGTCGCATGGCTTCAGTTAATTATTTCAAATTTAGTCAGTAGGCTTCCTGGTTGCTTCAATTGTATTCTGCGACTCCTTTTATATCTATCATGGAAAATGGCCTTATAAAAAATCTTATTTACTCTGTCACACCGGAACTATGAAGTTTAGTCTATGGTTCTGGAAATTTTAAAAAAGGATCCATGCAATGCACATTGAAAGAAAAAAAAGTAACAACTAGCCCTCGTTCACTGACACACAATCCCACTTACCTAACTTCGCCGTACTTAGCTGGGCAGACTTTTAAGGACAAGTCCGATATACCTGGCAGGAATGTGCACCGACCTACTCAACAACTGGAAATGCAGTGGCATAACTTAGATAGGTTCTGCGCTAGTTGCATGGCCACTTGTAGATGGCCTTCACCGTCAACCCTTTACTTATGCTGGGTAATATCCCCGGTCTTCAGAATTGTTGGTGGGTGGTTGGAGTTTTGGGGGTTTTTAGTGTCTTATGGTGAATGCAAATTTAATTAAAGTGTTATTACTTGACGACTCGTGGGTCAGCAGCTGGTGACCAGTTCTATGCGGCAATAGTGTACATGGGCACAATAAAAAGAAGGCGATTGAACATTTGCTACAAAGCTGGAAGACTAACAGATACTAGCTTAGTGTGAGATAATGTGATGAATGAATGGGCAGATCAAGACAGAGCCAATCGCAACCATGCAGGCCTACGTGCGTGTATTTCAAACAGCACATCCAGTTCTTATAACAAAACCAATTAGATGCACTAATTTCTCAAATTTATTTTTGGAATAAAACTCTACATCTTTCAGACAGTTCCTCTGTCCATCACCAGGAGTTCTTTACTGTACACACAACAATGGTATATGTCATACAGATTTGCTGACAGCT
>Ga0136643_10009942_pt1 | contig 14014 bp, 13 predicted proteins | sample TergutLab28metaG_FD_96883 | JGI IMG/M metagenome (GOLD analysis project Ga0136643, IMG submission 96883) | Labiotermes labralis P1 segment gut microbial communities from Petit-Saut dam, French Guiana - Lab288 P1 (version 3) (version 3) | ecosystem: Host-associated > Arthropoda: Insects >... | reverse complement strand
TTTATTCAACAAATATAGGTACTGAATATTTTAAACATAGTATATACTCTCCGTTTTTTTCTCTTCAAAATGCAGTTTGTTTCATAATTCTAACATATTTGGTTCCTGTATTATTCACATTTTATATACAGAGTGTGCTAAAATTAAAAAAATAATTCAGGCGCCAAAAGGTTAAGCAAACTGGTTTTGCCAAATGTCATGGCATAGTGGTTAGCACTTCTGAATAATATTCAGGAGGTCTGCCTGGTTACTGATAGTCCTGATTGATGTTTTGTGTAGTTCTCTTAACTCACTTTGGCCAAATGCTGGGCTTGTACCTTAAGTATGCCATGACTGTTTGCCCTCCATACTTTGCATTTTATTATTCCTTCACTTATTATGATTAATGCTACTGAGCAAGCACAGTTCAAAACATTCTGTTGCATCAGACTTGTGTTGAATTTAATAATGAAAATGCTTGTTGTGGTTTAGGCTTTCAGATAACTTTATAACAAAGAATGTCACCTTTGCATTCTTGTTTTAGTGGCCTATTTCACCAAGGCCTTGGTTCACCGGGAGAACTCCAAGGTAATCCTGTATCACAGAAAATACCTAGTTCGAGACATGGACGGTCATTGCTGTGGGCAGATAGGGATGGAAGAAACTTGCCATCCATGGAAAATCCATTTGAAGATATAGACTCAGTTTCAAATACATCAAATGTACATCCTACATGTCCAATGTTTATCAATCAGACTGAATCCTTAAGGTAATGTAAACTGTTGTAGATGTCCAGACTAATTAACTGTTAGCAGCATATCTTTCCATTTATTCACTGTTGTTAACAGAGACTAAAAATCGCACCAGCACTGAACCTTATTCTGAACTAGTTCATCCCAATTCGTATCTCTCAGCTTAATTCTCCTAAGATTTTTTGTGAGGGTTGTGTGTCTGGAAAGTTGTGAAATGTGGTGCTGGAGAAGGCTGGAAAAGATCAGTTGGACAGATCATGTGAGAAATGAAGAAGTATTACTTAGAGTCAAGGAGCAGAGGAATATCCTACATGAAATAAGTAAATGGAAGGCTAACTGGATTGGCCACATTTAGCATAGAAATTGCCGTCTACAGTGGGTTATTGAAGGAAAGATAAAGGGGGGGATAGAAGTGACAGGAAGACGACGAAGAAGACGTAGGAAGCTACTGGATGGCCTTAAGGAAAGGAGAGGGTACTCTAATTTGAAGGAGGAAGCTCTAGATCGCACTGTGTGGAGAGCTTGCTTTGGAAGAGGCTTTGGACCTGTCATAAGACAGACTACTAAATGAATGAATGAATCTGTGTCTAAGTTTGTGTTGTGTTTAACAAGTATGTAGTATGGTGAAGACGTTAATCAGTTTATATTTGTGAGCTCTAGTGTACCACTGTTTGACAGTACATGTGAGCCCTGTTTCCTGCTGTGAATGTACTAATGTTAATCTTCTGAAAGAGCATCAGGAATAGCAGTGTATTTGTACACAGGTGCAAACTACTGAAGTGTAATCTCACTTGTCATTTTTGTATTGTGTGCATGAAGTATCAGTAATTTTTTTTCCTTTCTTTCTTAATTTATTTATTTCTGTGTGTGTTTATGCACATTTTAGTCCATTTAAGAACAAGAAATTAGATCTTAAAATTAATAAATATTTCTTGCAAGAGTCAAAGTTCATTAGGTGTGTTGTATAGAGAAATAAATGTTGTGGCTGGATTGATACATGTTTATTTTAATGTCTGGTAATTGTAGTGGTGTTGGAGAACTCAGTTTTGATACACTGTGCATCAAGATGACATAGATTCTGTAGGGTACATAGGAAAGGTATGTTTGTGCAGAGTCATAGTTAAAATTTGTAGATAGAGCCTGTTGGTATTGATAGTAATCAAAATACACTCAGAACAATATGTTGTCATGATTACTGTATTACCTGTTACCTGAAACTGTTAAATGTAACCTTTTGTTTTCCACAATACTATGCAAATATTATTTACAGCCCTGCCTATTTATCAGTGAACCTATTGTTGTATCTGACAGGTTGGACAGTGAGTTACGCCGCTGGATCGGAGTTGATATTGAATCAGAGAACTTGACACAACAGCCAGGGTCAGAGGTTAAGTCATTGGGTGAATTATTGCTACCATTCCCAACCACAAAACCACCATTCCACAAGTTAAAGCTAAAAACAAAACAGCAGATGTAAGTTTCATTGACAAAATATTGCAGTAGCATTGGTCAGATTAGACAGACTGATTGTTAGATGAAGTATTTTGCATGTGTGCAGGGGAGACAGATGTGGGCAAGGCTTACATCTCATTGAGTGTATTTTGAACATGATGGATTGGGTTATTACACTCAAGTTTCACTGGTGCTTAATATCAGGCAGTATGCAGTAGTACAAAAGATACTAAACTGGTGTGCATCTGAAGTCTAATTTCCCACATCATCTAGGCATTTAACTGGACAGGGTATTGAATTATTTAATCTGAGCCTTCCTGCTTAGTTGATAGTTTGGTTTTTGTTCCATAAACATACAGTTCACGTAAGCAGCCAGCTGTCAACAATGCGGTAGAAGTGTATGGCTTGAGACCACGGCACTATAGTTATGCTGCCTTCTTCGAGGCAATAAATCGAAGAGATGATACTTTCTATGTGGTGTCCTTCGCTGGGGATCATCTGCTTGTGCCAGCTCTTGCTCATAACAAGACAGTACGTCCGAAGATGTCATTGGTGTTACCTGCGTTACCCTTTAATGGTAAGAAACTATGACAGTTTTAATTTTTGTGTAGAAATTTTTTAAAACATTGATCACATTTGAAGTAAGAACTTAAACTAAGGTAACAGTTAGAAGTATTTTATGTTTTTTGCACTATGCATTGAAATATAATTTTACAATATAAACTAAAGAAATGCACTTTTTCTAAATTAATATTTTAATTTTTAATTTTTGATGTCTTCGATACCTGAAGAGTGTGTTCATTACTCTTTTACCTACAAGACTGCTCATACTGTTGCATGTCAAACACACTATACCATAACTGTATATACAGCCGTCTTCCTGAAGATGAACCGAGTTAGAAACATGTAGAAGACATCGAAAATAAAAAATTAATATATTAATTTAGAAAAGGTGCAATTTTTTTGTTTCTATTGTATAAGTAAGACATATATATACCCTCTTCTGAAACATTTTCCATACAGCACAGGAGTTTCATTGGATCTGCAAGTATGAATAAAGGTGGTGTCAGGTACATATGGACTGCTGAAGACTTCACAGGCAACCTTATCTCAGAGTCATTCCAAGCATATATATGAGGGTTACTGGAATTTTGTACACTCTGTATGTTGCTATTTTATCAGAATATTTCCAGGATAACAAATTTCATTGTACAGTAAAAGTCTCTTGCTACAGGTGTGGCTTCTAATAACAGTTCTAACAGTTCACTGTCAACTTCTGTATCTTGTATAAATTTATTAAGTAGCAGTAAATGCCTCTCTGTTACCTCATCCATTATTATGAGTGATTTGAAAGCCCTTATGTATAGTTAACTGCTGCTGGTGCAGCCTTCCATCCTCCCTCTAGCTGCAGTTTCTTCTGAAGGATACTAGTAAAATAAAGCAGCAGAGGGAAGGCCATTGGTAGAATCTGCATGGCCAGTGCACGCACCGCAACCATCATTAGAGTCCATCGCAGAGAAGCTGAGAAGTGAAGTATCACCATTTCTATGAATAGGCTTGCTGCTGCTGATTTGTTACACAGTCTTCTATTTATCTTCAACAGTCCTTGATGCAGCCCCTCACGATCCCTGTACCCACAGTTCTGTCTGTGTTTAGGGTTATGTAAATGGAAGGTTTCCCAGACACGGGTAAGGTGTTAAAAAACTGTGCATGACCTGAGTAAGAGAAGTTCAGATGTGAAGGAAAGAATTCCTACAAACAGCAGAGTTAATTTATGACATTTTCTCTCACCCCTTATTGTTGTTGTTGTTGTTGTTGACCTCTTTTTAGTTGCTAGACATTGTACAATAACACACTGGCACTGTGGAAGAATGGGAGCAGAACATGTGAAAATGAAGGTACAGTACAGAGATGAAGGGTTGGCACAGCATGACAGCCCCATGGGTCACAGGTGAACTTTGTGGGAGGGTGTTATACATAGGAACACTTCATCCATCCTTTTGCCATGCACTATTTTCAGAGCTCTCTCATTTCTCATGGTAATAAATAGTAGCTTTGCTGTGCTAGTCACTGGTTGAGTATTTGTATATATGCTGATCTGTCTTGAACAGAATGCAGGACAGCATCACAACATAAAGATAGGTAGTAAATCCTTTGAAAGTGGGGAATAGTTTAAATATTTGGGAATGACACTAACTATTCATTATTGCATTCATGAAAAAAATAACAGCAGGTTGAACTCAGGAATGCCTGCTACCATTTGGTCCAGAATCTTTTTATCTTGCTGTTTGATATCCAGAAATATAAAGGTTAAAGTAATGCATAACTGTAATTGTTCCTATTCTTTTGTATGGGTGTGAAATTTGGTCTCTGACTTTAAGAAAGAGGTTGGTAGAGAATGTGGTGCTGAAGAAGGTATTTGAGCCCAAGAGGGAAGAGGTAACAGGGGACTGGAGGACTCTGTGTAATGAGGAGCTTCATGATTTGAACTGTGCACCAAATGTTAATTAAGATGATTAAATTAACCTTTTGGTGCCGGAATTATTTTTTTAATTTTAGCACACCCTGTATATAAAATGTGAATAATACAGGAACAAAATATGTTAGAATTATGAAACAAACTGCATTTTTAAGAGAAAAAAACGGAGAGTATATACCATGTTTTTAAATATTCAGTACCTATATTTGTTGAATAAATATATAAAATGCAACTTTATAGGTTAGTGGTGCGGTACGACCACTATAGTTGACATTAGGCGTCAAAATGTTAAGGAGGTTGAGATGTGTGGGACCTGTAGGACATATGGGGAGGACAGAAGTATATACAGTGTTTTATTAGGAAACGTGAAGGAAAGAGACCACTTGGAAGACCTGATGTCAGTGGAGAATAACAGTAAAATTAATACTGAAGAAATAGGATGGGAGAGTGTGGACTGGATTAGTATAGCTGAGGACAGGGACAAGTGGCGGGCTCTAGTGAATGCAGTAGTGAACCTTGTTTTCCATAAAATGTGTGGAATTTTCTTGACTAACTGGGAAAAGATTATCCTCTCAAAAAAGGACTCTGCTCCATGCAGCTGATTAGTTAGTTGGTCAGTCAGTCATTATTCATGTGGCACGTATGAGAGCAATTAAATAGTATGATCCTCATTTCAAGATTTTGGGACTAGCAAATGATGTGACAAACTAGTATTGATAATTTGTTTTATCAATACAGTCACAGTCAGTACACACTTACAGTTCTGATATTTGTACAGTGGTATAAAGACATGACTCCATGTTACATTTATTCATTCTGTCATGTTTTCAGAAAAGTTGGTTTGAAAATAATGCCTTGTATATTTTTCTCAGAAACTATAATTGCACTTATAGGACTGTAGAGAGATTAGGGTGAACAGATTGAAGGTGCAGATGTTTGTGGGCAATAGAGTCATGGCTAGTATCATCTGGGACAGTGAAGGAATCTTCTTAGTGGAAATCTTTGAGAGGTGCCACAGTCAATTCAGAGAGATATGTGCAGACATTAAAGTAGTTAAAACACTGAATTTTAAGGGTTCAGCTGAAAAGGAGAATGAATCAAGTCCTCATCCTACAGTCCCAATTTAATACCCTACAACTTCCATCTGTTTGGCCGGCTAAAGGATGCAATCTAAGGATGCTGTGTTGTGGACAGTGATGAGATGAAATGTGACATGCATGAAGAGCTCTGGAGGGTCAGCAAAGAGTTTTATGCAACCAGCATACAGCGTCTCATGAAAAGGTGGAAAAAGTCTGTTGATAGTGAAGGAGATTGTGGAAACATAACCTCAACTTTGTAAAAGATATACCCACGATGTAAATTTCATTATAATTGTATTCTAGTTTATGATCAAAAACAGGAGGCATTACTTTTGTACTGCTCCTCATCTAATCTCATATTGCCAGTAGTTATAACGAGATATGTTGAAAAATATCTCATTTGGTTCTGGATGCAATATGTATGTTGCCAAGTAGCAGTCTGGCTGTAACAACAGTTTCCCACAATAAGTATTACACAAACGTACGTCAGCACAATCTATTTATTCTAGAGTAAGGCTACATGTTTTGACTTCGGGATCGCAAAGTGGACAAAGCATCTGGTAACTAAATTGTAGGGGCCTGAAGATGACTAACATCTAGTCGAAACATGTAGCCTTACTCTAGAATAAATAGATTATGCTGATGTACGTTTGTGTAATACTTATTGATTTTCAAGCACATCATGATGCCTTCATTCAGAAGTTTCCCACACTATTCTGAACTCTTACTGTAACGGACTTTTGCTGAAGTTATTCCCTTCCATGAAAATCTTTGTGAGTCCTCAGGTACAGATAAGTGTCTCTTTTCTTCAGTTACATTCTCATCATTTATTATACCAGTTCTTTGAATTATGTCTTAATTGCAGAGTCAATGGCAGCACCTCCAAACCACATCACAATGATGCAAATAGACTGTGAAGTAACAAACACACAGTTGCTTCATGTCAATAAAGGAGATATACCAGCTCATTTGAGGCAAAATGACACAGGACAGTATTCAAATACCACAGCTTCAAATAAGCCACACACAGAGCATAATGCTGATCATCACTTCACATCAGAGAGTCCTCGTCCAACCATGACCAGATCTCAGCCTTATCGACCATATTTTGTGAAGCCAAATCATAAGAAATTCATGAACAGTGGTGAGTTCCCCAGTGAATCCAAACTTGGAGTTGAATTTGGCAATTCAAATCCATATAATGTCACCAGTCAGAGAAGGGCAAACCTTAATAATCTGTATCCTAAAGATGACCCTGGATTTACTTAATTCTCAGGAGCTCGTGATATATATGAGTATGATTGATATACTGTACAGTATGTTCTTAACAGTGCCGGAGCTCTCAGAACCATGGCGTGCCAGAGCTCTTGAGAACCATGGTATGCTCTTACAGTGTTTGAGCCCTCAGAACCATGTTATTTAACTGCTTTTCTACCATTGACATCTCAGATTGAATCACCCAGTGTAGAGGTAATTATTTAATTGGCAGTGCAAACCACAGTAAGGCTTATTTAATTAGCATACCAATACTAAACATAGTAAGGCTGTTAATAGTAATTTACTGTAGTGGCAGGCTCTCAGTCCTCCATGTATGGATCACTGGCTTATATATTACCATCATAGTTCCATGTTACATCATGTAATGTACAGTTCTAATATTCACATTGCTCACAGAACTTGCTCATAGTATTAAATGTGATAGTAACTGAAAATGAGCATAGACCATAACTATATATGTGCATATACTGTAATTGAATATGAGCATACACCATAATTGAATATGACCATATACCATAGTAACTTGGTGTGATGACAGAAATATCTGTCCAAATTACGGCTGTTCAGAGTATACAGGAGGAAACAAGGAAATGAAACAGGCAGTTTTCACAAGAAATTGTTTCTCACAATTCGCTAGGTGTTGTCAGTAGACAACATAGCGTATGGAGTTCTGGAACTTGGGAGTGTGTCAGAAGTGTGCTCAATATTTGTGCTTCTGTATGTGACTGAATCTTGAATTGTATACACTGCTGGTAAGTTGCTGTAAATTATGGTTTTAGTATTTCATAGCAGTGAGGAAGGGAACCATTGGTCCATATTATTCCTTAATTTCTGAAGGAATCCTGTTTAGTTTTTACGTACTAAATGACGGGGAAATACCAGAAATTTCGTGACATCTGTTAGCCTGAATAATTGGCAGTGTCCTGTCCACTGTTTGTTGTGCATAATGTGATTGTAATTACAACTGATAATTTAAAAAGTGTTTTGTGTTTGTATGAATCAGACACAAAGATATTGTTCATTAAATGGGTTTGTTTTCCATGTAAAGACAGCATGTTGAAAAGATTTCTTTTCCTGTTTAAATTTTGAAACTTAGTTTGCTCTGTTATTAAATTGCAATTATGTAACAGTTTTTGGCATGAAGATCACTTTTAATTTAAGTACAAGTCTATAAATGATTGGTCCTCATTTCTCATGTAATGTAATTACCAGTTTCTCATCATCAGAATTATAAAAATAGTTGATGTTAACCATCAAAATTCCTGCCACAAGATTGACACTCAAATACCTTATGAGTGGCCATTTCAGAGAAACCTTGTGCCTCCACATGGTGTCACATCCCAGTGGGAAACTCATTTCTCCCTTTGTAGCACGTATTTTTCACACACAAGCTGAAAACAGTGAATATTTAACAGTCAGTGCCATGTAGATATTCCAAGTTTTCAAAATGTTCATCCTGAGATTGTACATATTGGATATGGACAGTTTCTTGATACTGCAGTTTTCAGTTTGAGCTTCAGATTGCATGTGAATATATACTGTACTACAACTGTATTGTCTCCAGTGAGAACAAATGCAGGCTGTTCATGCCCAAACCAGTCACCTACTATATTACCATTAGAGCTGGAAGTACTTTTACACTCTGAAAGTGTAAAGTAGATGCACTAAATGTTAGTAAAGGCCCATATCAATTTCTGACAAGTGTGATTTTCCACAAACAACATTAACTATCATGCATAACAGCAACACAGCAGTGTCTCACATTTACCAACTTTAATGTTGACATAGCCAGTTAGATGCAGGGAAATAGTCAGGAGGTCCTGTGCTTCTGCCTGAACCCAGAGATCAGCTCTCCTGACAAGTCTTCATTTCATGTGCTGGGATAGTACCTTAAAATTGTCTACAGCAGCTTTTTTCTGCATCCTTGTGAGGTCACACTTCACCCTTTCATTTGACACTGTGTAACCTATTCAGTTGTAAAAGTGCTGTTAAATAAACAAAGGATCATTTTCTTAGAATTATTTTACATTTGCTTAAGGTCATAGAAGTCTGGCACCCCTAAGCTGTACTGTTCAAACCAATAAGTAAGAAACACTTAGCTCATTTGAAAAGTTCTACTTTTCAGCATGAATTATTGCCAAGGATTATGCATATGGACCTTGTCTGAAACGTCTGTAGGCATGTGTTTGACCTGACTGGGCAACCGTACAGACGGAAAGTCCTGTGTGCTCGGTGAGGCAGGCTCCTGTATGACAGTTATGTTGACCATCATTCCATTGGTTTGTAATTTACTATCAGCCTTCACAAAATCAGTAGCTTGCTTATGTTTATGGATTGCATAATCATTATAGCGACTCGGCTACAGGCTGGATGATATGGGGTTCGAATCCTGGTAGGGGCAGAAGATTATCTCCAATGCATCCACACATTCTCCAGGGCCCCCTCAGGATGCTATTAATTGGGTACCAGAGGGCAGTAGTATTTGCCTCTTCACAATCATCACAAATGCAAGAGCCTCCCCTTTTTTAGCTTAAAAGCCAAAGCACAAAGTGCCTTAAATATGTTGATTGTAATTACCTAGAGTTTAGAAACCACAATCGAATGAACTGTAGATTCATATAATTCACCACACATCATTCATCAAAATATTAGAGTACTAAGAGGCAAAACTGTTAAATGAATAAATTCTTGAAAGACAGAAAAATTTAATCCCCATGTACTGTGTTATAGTGAGCATCACATGGAGGAACTTGACCTGCTAATGTCACATTGCCAGGCTATATATTGGGATCAAGTGTCTGCTCTCAAAATCTACAGAAGGGAGATGTATGTACTTTTGTTCATAAAGACCTGTATTGCAGAAAAATCAATATTTCACAAAACTGTAAATAAAAGGATTTAGAAATTTGTGCCTAGAGACTAAATCATCTAAATTAATTTCATTAAGCTTATGTAGAGCGCCTACAGGAGATTTTAATCAATTTATAAAGAAACTAGGTGATGCTTTGAAACATCTTTGTTTACCTAAAGTGAAAATTTTAATTTGTGGAGACACAAACACAGATTATCTAATCGAAAGCAACTGAAAACACAAGTAGCCTTATTATTAACAACATAGTCTGTTGATAACAGTAAAATAAATTTATCTTCTGTATCTCCCATATTATCTGGACCATCAGACCATGATGCTCAGATTCTCACAATTAAAAATATGTATGCAACAGTAAACAAATTTCCTCTTAACCAGATTAATAGACAAAGAACCACTTTTGAATTTTCAGACTACTAAAATAAAAAACTTGGAAATCTGTTAATGTAGATAAAGATCCTAACCACACATTTAACTTGTTTCTCTGCAGTTTATTAAACATTCTCCAAGCTAGTTTTCCAGTTAAACACAAAAATATGGAAGATAAATGACTGGATTGCATAAGGAATAAAAATTTCTTGCAAACACAAAAGAAGTCTGTATGCCTTCAATAAGAACAGCAATGATCCAAAAGCATTCTGTTAAATATTGTAAAATCCTATGAAAATTGTAAAGGAAGCTAAGAGCAACACTACCGTACACTTACAGCAAAATCTAATAACAAAATAAGAACAACATGGAACATTACAAAGAAAGAGACAGGAAAAGTACTTTCAATGGAACAGGTTCCCACCTTACTGTGAATGATAAAAAATTAAAGGATCCAACAGATGTGGCCAATACCTTCTGTAATTTCTGTATAACGATTACTGAAAAATTAAACATTCAGCAACTAGAGAAAGGAGATGCTATCTCACTTCTAAAAGATTCATTTTGTGGAATCTTCCCCAATATGAAAATAATCCCAATTACTGAAGCTCAGATAAAAAGTATAATACATTCCGTAAAACAAAAAAAAAATCATCAGGTTACAATGAAATAACAAGTGAAATATTAAAAACTTGTGCGTCTCCCGTTAGCCACCCATTCGGCTACATTTGTAATCACTCACCATATGTGACTATTTTTCATGTCTGTCTTGAAATTGCAGTAGTGAAAACCACCTTGCAAGAACGGTGACAAAACTAGTATGACAACTTACAGGCCTATTTCATTATTAATGGTTTTTTCTAAGGTACTCGAGAAAGCTAGGCACAGTAGATTAAGCTACCACCTGCATGCAAACAACATACTGGTCACAGAACAGTATGGTTGTAGAAATGTGGTATCAACTGACGATGCTGCCTTCAGACTAACAGATAGTATATTCAAATCTGTTAACAAAAAATGCATGTTGGAGGAATTTTCTGTGATTTGGCAAAGGCTTTTGATTGTGTCAATCATGAAGTTTTGTTAGCTAAATTACATTTCTATAGAATTTGAGGAGTATCTGAAGATTGATTCAGGTCCTATTCAATTAATAAAAGACAGAAAGTTGAAGTAGCATTACTGAATTCAACTCAAAATGTTTTTCTGACTGGGGTACATTGAAACATGGAGTTCCCCTAGGATCAATTCCAGTGCCACTATCGTTCGTAACTGTATAAATTACCGTCCCCTGAGAATAAATTCTGTATCAGAGCTAATATTATTTACTGATGATACTAATGTCATAATTTCAAGCAGAAATTTTGGAGATATCTGTTCAGTGTCATTTAGTTCTCATATTATTAAATGGTTTGCTGCTAATAATTGAATTCTAAATTTAGATAAAATGAATATAATGAAATTAATAACAAAGAATTTTGTCACATTCTATATTACATATTGGTTATAAAGAAAAGTATATAGAAGAAACAATGAGTACAAAATTTCTTAGTTCACAGATTGATAACCACATAAATTGGAAGAATCATACTGAGCAAATTATTGCGAAGTTAAGTACAGCATGTTATGCATTTAGGTTGATAGTATGTATCAGTAATATTAACACTCTCAAATCAGTTTTACTATGCATACTTTGAGTCTGTTATAAAATATGGAATAATTTTGGGGGGTAATTTTTCCACCAGTGGGAAGGTTTTCTCTTCAGAGATGAAAATCATCAGAATTATGGCCTGTGCGCAGCCCAGACCTTCATGTAGAAGTCTATTTAAACAATCAGAGATTCTGCCTTTTCCATGACATGCATTAATGAGCTTCATTATCAACAATCAGGAAACTTTTCAAACAAGTTTATTTATACACAGTATTAATACATGGAATAAGTATCATCTTCAGAGACCAAGTGCAAACCTATCTGGTTTTCAAACAAGGTACATTCTATGCTGACATAAAAATTTTCAGCAGTTTACCACCCAGTGTGACAATCCTCAAGAATGACAAGGCAAAATTAAAGCAGCACAAAATACCTACATGCACACTGCTTTTACTGTGTAGACAAATTTTTTATGTGTAAAGATGATTCATAATACTGTCTGTGTAAAATGTTTGTAGCATTTTACACTGTAAATTTGTATATCTGTGTATCTATGACTTGTTCCACATTCTGCTGTCTTTACAGCAAACTTATGGATCTGTGGAATGTATGTACGTGTGTATGTATATATGTACTTTACTGGGCCAGGGTGTGAAGCTGATCACTCACATCCACCTAATGCTGAGTTTAAGAATGAGAAGAGCTGTACCTCCATTTCCCATGTATACCTTCATGGTACATGTAGGGATAGCTTCACTTTTTTTTTTAATCTGTAAGTAATGTTATCAGACACAGCTGAATAAGGTACAAGCGTAAGCACATCGGTGAACTGTAATCCTGGGTGACAAATTATGTATTATTTGTTTTCCTATCTCAAAAGTAGCTCACCCCTGTTTTCTCTCCACTGTTATTGTAGCAGTAACATAGCTGGCTTCAGCCAACTGCGTACTGAAGCCATAAGAGAGTTCTGGAAGCAAGCTACTTCTGTGACAAAATTTACACTGAAACCCCGATATAGTGGGGCACGAGGTGGCACAGTTGGTTGAGTCACCTTGCTACTAGCCAGAAAGTTGCGGGTTCGATTCCTGATGGTGTCGTTGGAATTTGTCATTGACATAATCTTGCCAGCCACACTATCGCCCTTGTGTCAATTCAGTCTCTAACAGAAATGAGTACCAGAAATATTTCCTGGAGGGTAAAGGCAGCCATTGTGTAGGGCTGACAACCCTACCACCCTCATGTGCCGATTGTCATGCAATCTTTGAGCCTTGTCTTCCTGGAACCAGCAGGGCCTATAGAGACTGGTCACAAGGATTGCTTGCTTTACCCTGATATAATGCCACTCTCCCTTAGTGCCCATAAAAGTCAGTGAACAGGAATTCCTTGATATACAGTATTACACTACCACTACCTTTGACATACTGCCACAAAGAATTGTGAACAAACAGTGGCACTGTATCAGGGTTGGTCTGTAGTTCCTAACTAGTGTGTTAGCCTGTTGTGTTCAAATTTCCTGCCCACATATGAATACAGAAGTATGTTGAATATAGAATTAGTTAATACCAATCTACATCACTGTCTCTTGGTGGAACCTCAAAGGAGACTTAGAGTATAACTAGATTCTTTTATGGCTTCAGTTTTCATTTCAGCTCTAAAGAGAGGTTTCTGAATATAGTAATGATGACACTTTTCATTTCCCTTTTACATCCAGTTATTACAAGGATAAAAAACAAATGCATATCAGTTTTTCACAACTTGATTTTATCATTATGAAAGTTGTCTATGACTATGTGTTTCAGCTTAATTGCAAGCCATCATAGATTGAAGAATAATCACAATAAAATTGTTGTACAAAAGGTGCTGATATGTCAGTTCCCCTTACATAAAGTGTATTATTAGATGACATGGGAAGTTATTTTCAGACTACTTCCATATGTAATATAATAATAATATTTTTTTTTATTACTGCATTTGTGTTGTCACCCAGTGGCAGTGGTTATTTTACATGTATACAAAATATGAAATTGGTTACTAATAAATTTAAGTCGGGAGGGCTACATGAGAAGCATGTAGTGGCAACTTGGAATCTTGGGAACCATCTCAGCATTT
>Ga0136643_10009941_pt1 | contig 14014 bp, 8 predicted proteins | sample TergutLab28metaG_FD_96883 | JGI IMG/M metagenome (GOLD analysis project Ga0136643, IMG submission 96883) | Labiotermes labralis P1 segment gut microbial communities from Petit-Saut dam, French Guiana - Lab288 P1 (version 3) (version 3) | ecosystem: Host-associated > Arthropoda: Insects >... | reverse complement strand
GGCCATGAAATAACGGACTTTTTGTGGTTTGGGTTCTCTTTGGAACAAAAAAAAAAATTCGCCGGGCAAAAAGTCCCCCCCCCCCCCCCCCCCCTTTTCCCCCCAGAATCTGAAGGTTTATTACCATGTTCACAGGAGCCTGCTACTTGACCTAATCAATTAATCAATCAATCCAAGCCCAAGGCTCTGATTAATACTTTACTACAAGTTAAGTTCTTATGGCAAAACTTCTTACCCTCCCACACACACCCACAGCTGAAGAATCACCTCTGAGTCAGCTGGTCACACCTGCTTGTACAACATATGCACAGCACTCTCTGTATCTGGAGAAGGCTTTCTCCTCCATCAAATACCACCAAATATGGTATGTCAATGTGATAGAAAAGAATCAACATGGGGTTCATAAAATCAGCACTGTACACATTTTATTCAACCAAATTATCATTTCACTTGAATCAACAGGAGATCAAATGTTGTCCAACATTTAAAATGATCCATGACCATGCAATGATGATTCATTATGAGAAATAAAACCAACAAGTGCTTATACAAATGTGTAAATTTTTTGTATTATACTACAAGAAATGTACACATCTGTATAGGATATTGTTGGTTTTATTTCTCATAGCTGTCCAACATACTTGATTAAATTTTCTATGAAATGGTGATTGAATGTTGTACTAATGTCTCCTAAACAAGAGTTGGGTTATGCAGCTTAAAGAAAGAGAAATCTGGACAGAGGGAACAAGTAACCTACCAGATTCCCTGGAACTTGTGCATGATGGCTTCTCAAGGAGTGAAGATATTGGTCGGTATGGGAGAAACACTTTAAATTTTTTTAAGACAAGGGGACTCTGTGATTAATGACACCCAACAGGAGGATGATTCCTAGCTCTATTTCAGCAGATTTAATTTTTAAAGTCAAAGATTATCATTTATTAAACTTGTCATAATCAGACAGCATGTAGAGTAGCTATTTCTTACTGCAAGTAGCTAACCACATGCTGGTGACATACTGCACACATTTAAACTAAAAAAAAAAAAAACAGAAATATGTTTGAACTGAAACATATCCCTCATCAGGGGGGTTTTCTGTGGAAATATCTGAATGTTGCTTGTAACAGGCTACTGGGTTTGTTGTACTCCCGAATGGGTGTTGTAAACTTCAGTTATTAGTTTCACCTCATCTAAATTTACCTGCCATGGTTTTATTATACACCAAGCAAGATGTACTATATTTCAGCCTTGGCTTACATACACAATATAGACGCCTACAAGGCTGTTAGTTGTTGACTTTTTAACATGAGACATGGTTTTAACACAAGAGTAGTCTAAGTGGGATCTGTGAGGAGCAAAACAGTACTTGGGCATGTTTTTCTGCAAGCCCTTCCATTTCACTCTGTCCACTAACAATTTACAAGTGTTCCATACTCATCTGTTACTAGATGCTGATACACCAGGCCCATATGATATTGCAGTTACCAGGGACTCAGTCTCACCTCAATTCTACAACTGTTATGATAACGTTCCAGTTCTAATTTTGGCACTGAATGGTGTCATAATCACAATGAACATAAATAGGGGCTTTTATTTTAATGCTACTTAAAGTCTGTATTTCTCTGAGTCTTATATGTTTCCATGCTTCTCAACCAGACAGTGAGGTGGAAATATATTTATCACCAACAACCAACATAAAAAAAAAAACTTCCAAAGCCACAAGCTCAAGATTTTTAATATGTTACCTCAGGAGTTGTGCGTCAATTGGAAATATATTGTAGATTAAGTTTTGCAACTGTTAGATGTAAGGTGTTGCTACATATGACTGAGTCACAGCCTCTTCACACACTTATGATAACCTCCAGATACCATCTACAATGGTTTCATACATTTAGCTCAATATTCATTTCCCACAGCAACTGCTTCAAGCATTGCATAAACACCTATGTATACAGAAATAATGAGCTCTGCCCCTCAGAATATGCCAATAAGTTTTTACTGAAGACACTCAACAGCCATCCTCTCAACCAAACTAAATTTCAATACCAACATAACTAAATTCAAACACAAAATTAAAGTAATTACTGAAAATTATAAATCATAAACACAAACTAAAATTATGGTTTACCAACACCACAATTAGTAGTACAGAACCTCTTTAAAAATGCTACATGGAGAGATAAAACAGGGAATAAAAACATAATAATAATAATTATTATTATTATTACTACTACCACCACTACTACTACTAATACTACTACTTTGTTATGCGCCTTATTTCCCCTAAGAAATCTGCTGAACATGTTTCCAAACAGGTATTTTTAATTCCAGTGGTCCTCTAGTTTCAGTAGTTAGTATGGCTGGTAATTACACTATGTGGTATCTTTAACCAGACACTGATCACATGCCACTGAGGCTAATATCACTGTGTTTATAAAAATGCTCCCATGTAAAAATATCGCTTTTCTCTTAATTTCTGAATAGCTATTAATACAGATTTGTAAGGGGGGGGGGGACAATACACAATACACCCATGTAATTTCCAATTCATTCTGCTTCATGGCAAATACCTTTCCGACACCATATATTTTTGGTCACATTTTTATATCCTGATGTCCTGCATATTTGTTCAATACATGTAAGCATACCTATCCCTGCACAGGCCATGAATGTATATGGGTAAGTGGAGGCACAGCAAGTGGTTAGTTTCATGCCCTGGATGCTCTACCCCTTGAGAAATGGGCCCTGGTACCCACTGAATCGGAGAATGAATAGTCTCTAGAATTCATATGGATGATGTGCTGTAAATGAACCACATTTCCTTGGACATCCAATTCACAGCCTGGACAGTACACTGATCCTAATATCCTGGCTGTCACATTTCAGATACATAGTGTCATTATTTTATCTGACTCAAACTGATAACAGTTACTTCATGTAACACTCCTTATGATACTCATTCAGATTACTTAACGGCTTCTTTCCATGCTGCTATTGGAGAGACTGAAAGGTCCCTGTGTGTCACCTGCAGATGCTATTATGGATTCCAATGGAGCAGTGCATGTTTCTTTAGAATATACAAACTAAACACAGTTCCTATAAGATGCATCTTCCATACTCAGAAGTTTCCTTACAAACCATTACAGCACACAAATGCAATCAGCAAACACACGTAAAGGTTCTGGGTAACAGGTTCTGCTTCAGATGGTAACAAAATTATGCAGATGATAGGTGTTTACTGAGGACAAATCTGGTGCTAGATTGTACATGTCATATACAAAATCTCTGGCCTGACATGCACAGCAAATGGGTGCATCTGTGCCATTTTAAATTTGCCTTGATGAACTGTCATTGACAAACTCTTTGACACAGATTGTGAAGCAAGACAGAATTTGTGTTTGTACCTTCAGGGGGTGATACAATGGAGAAATTGACATCACACTTGTTGCTTAGTGAAGAACTCTGTTTTATCTCGGGGGCTACGTGAACTTTCAGGATAATGAGCCAGCAGAAAATCATATGTTACTCCATGAATTGCCTTTGCATAATGTGGAAGTCTGTGTGTGATGTGCTGTAATAGCAAGCATGATTACTGGACCCTGTTTTTTCCCCATAAGAACATAAATTCACACCAATATGTAACGGATTCAGTGTGCCATCTTGTGAGCTGTTGGATTAAGGGAGAACCTATGCCTCTCTCTCAAGAAGACAGTGCAACAGAACACAGCTGTCAATTCTATTAACTGTTTACAACAAAGGATTGTAGCCTTCTCATTCACATCATAACCTATACAATTTTTTCCAGTGCGGCATTTTAAAACATAAAGAGTGTATAACAATTATCATCTTACCAAACATAATCTAAAAGAAGGTTTTTTGAAAGAAGTGTTCTTTTAAATTTCAACAGAAAACCTTGATCCGTAATGAACATGTCTGTTTAAAGTAAGGCCTAACTGCAAGCCAAAGGAAACCATTTCTAACATCTTCTACCTTTATCTGAGCAGGATGGTATAGAAATTTTAGCACAGAGTTTATGAAAAATGCATTATTTGAACAGAAGAAGATAAAATTATCACATTAACAACATTTCATGAAAAACAAAACAGAGATTATGCAGCATGTCTTAAAAATGCAGTAAATTTCCTTGTTGCTAAAATACATAAAAGAAATTTTAGGGGCGCTTGTTTATGTGCATTCACACATGCAAATTCAGGTCTGTTAAAGGATAAATACAGTCAGCAAAAAACCTCATATTAACTGCAAGACATTAAAATCGTAGAACCTTACTTATGACACACTAGACAGTGGCAACTGATGTATGAAGTCAGATAAAATAATGTCCCTGTGTATAAAAAAATTTATACAGTTATAATGATGAGCTCAGTGGTTACACTATGTACTACCAGGTTTAATACTCACAAATTATACATTCTCTTAACAGAGTGTATTTCTGTTGTATATGATTCTCAGAACAAACAGAAATTATTTCCTCATACAGCGTTAACAGACTGGTTTTTATACTGCAGAACAGTGTATTTACTGTGCAGTACAAACTAAATCTTTAAATACAGCACAATTTCTTTATATTTCATGGTATAAACAGTCACTAATTGGCAATAGTCAATGCCACGAATTTGGACAAATGCATTCACTCATACACCAACAATGATGGGCAAACCAGAAAGACTGAATGTTATGATAATGTAATTAGTTATCAGGTTACTATCTTCAACGTCCCAATTCTGATTTTGATCCAGAGGCTAGTCAATGTAAATGAGGCATTTTTGGTTTCCTGTAGTCCCTCCATTACTTAAACAATTGTAAAAAACCTATTATTCATATAATTATTGTCTCAGTGAATGCTATACAACCACTGCAGTCTAGTACACGTCATTAAATAAGTAAGACATAAACTGCTGTGAAAGTGTATCCTCAGACATTAACCAAAACGTATATGACGATTTTCCAATGAAAGTCCTGGAATAAGAGGCAAATGCTTACCTCGACATGGATCATTCTTCACCAGGAACTCATCCAGAGCCACCCAGCCACCACCAACTCGCACCATCACAGTTGAACGAAGGATACGCACTAAACGCAGTTTCTGACTGTCACCAAACTGTGGCACCAGAAATTACGATACCAATCAATATGCAATAGCAACAAAAAAGAAAATTAGTGCTTCATGTCCTGATGTTGAAAATGATCTGAAAAAAACATGTGTTAAACACTAGAGAAAAACAGTTGGGGACAGAGATGCCTAGCAACTGATCCTAAAGGACGCCAAGGTCCTGCACGGACCTGTACAGCCAGTGGAGATGAAAGAGTAGTTCATAACCAGAATAAACTACTTTTGTTATACTGACCCTGTACTTCCCCTCTCCAACTTGGAAGACACGGAACTTCTGACGACAAGTGCAGAGCATCACCAATCGCTTCACTTCATCATGGATCTTCTCCGCCTCAGACTCTGGTTTCCGTTCCTCCCAGTCTGGCCTAAGAGCAGCGATGAATTCCTTCCAATCAATCAGACCTTCTCCCGACCGATCAAACAGGTCTGCTACTGCATTCATTTCTAGTCTACTAGTGTCAAATTCTAACCAAAGAGAAAGACAAAACAGTTTTAACAACAATTTATAAGAGAACAAGTCAACTGTTTGCACACTTATTAGCCAATATTGAAAACATTTCAAACATATTCCTTCTAAACAGGGTTAAGGTATGAACACACTCTGTGCCAACTGGAGCTGTCTTACTACTACCACTATCAACCTCAGTCAATTTAGTGCAGCTCTCCTTGTGATTTGAATCTGATCATGAGTAACTAGTCTACTAATGGATGAGTGTTACCTGAATGTCATGTACACCAGAAGGCATCCCGACATGCCCAATAATTTTCCTCTTTCCTTGTATTTTTTTTCTTTCTGTCCTTACATTTATTGTGTACATTTGCTTAGCCTATACAATAACAAGGCAACTCACATGTGTGATAGGGTAGATGTATGAGGTTACAGCTGATTTATGGTATAGGCTGTGTTTTTTTTTTTTTTGCAAACACAGCCATTACACAAAAGTACAGCGATGGCAGTAAAAAAAAATTCAGGAATACAAAGAAAACTGAAAATAACTGAAATTCTGCTACTCACTTTATGTCCAAATCAGATCTATCAGAAGATAATGAAGAAGAAATACTGGAATCATCAGATAACCTGAGTAAAGGAGGATTTTCTACATGTGATAATCCCTACACCTTTCCAGTCTTTTCTGCTTACCTTCCAATGCAATTCACATTTTGAGACAGACATGATGTGACCAATACATGCAACATTTTATAACCCCAACTTCACATACATAATGAAAGATGAAACAAATCTGTACGTGTAACAGTGAATGGTAGCAGAGATACTCAAACCAGGTGTAAGTATTAACATGGTGGACCTTAAGAATTATGTTACTGTGGGTACCATGACAACTACTTCACCATTGGTCACCTTACATAAATCCTCTTGGACAAGAGCATCACAGTGCAAGGGCAGGCAACAGACGGCCCAACTGTAGCCTTAGTAAATTATGCACAAAGGTGAAATGTTTATAACACACAACATCATACAAGAAACCATTTGTTTCAGTTTTTCAGCATGTTATTTAACAGCACTGTCAGTTGCTAAGATTATGCAGTGTCAGTGCTAGACGAATCAAAAAAGGGGTATGAAGAACTGGTGGAATGGTAATGAGAAGGGACAACCACAGTACCCAGAGAAAAACCTGAGCCCCCCCCCCCACAAAAAAGAGAGTGGGAGAGGGAGAGAGATAGACTTAGCCCAGGACTGAACCTGGGCCTCAGTAGTGACAGGCCAGTGATTAACTGCTGAGTTTTAGCGTCAAAATTCTATACCAATATGTTCTGTCATTCACTGGGATTAAAACTGAATCCAATTATGTTTCATACAAGTACATGTATGCATAGACAAGATGGTAATACTCTAAGTAATAAATCCATTTGCTTACTTGTCTTCATAATTCCATCAATAAAGTCCTCTCTGGGAATAAGACCATCATTGTTTTTGTCCATTTTGCGGAACAGGTCCGTCAAACGAGACTTTTTGTGATTCATGAACTTAAGGAACTGTAAACAAAACACATAATGGAAATACTTGGGAAAAAAAAATCTATATTAGTAAAAAGTTACAAATTATCATTAAAAATTAGCGCTCTTACTGCAACAACAAATGAACTTACACTGTGCCTTTCTTCATAACAAAAATATTATTTACTATGGAATTCATTACTGATAAGAAACAGTGATACCAGTTCAGACACATTTAGGGGACTGAAGCAATTACACTCTGCTAACCTTAGACGCTGCTTTTAATTGCACCATTCAATTATTCCAATATTTACATTTCTGTCATGTTCTCTTTAAAAGTGTAATAACATTCTATAATGAGGCTATGTAACAAACAAAACAAAATGAATATAGGTATAACACTTACCACTAGATAAATAAATTAACACATAAACCTCTATCATTACAGCACATTACAGCCTACACAACAACGCACCAAGTAGTCGCAAGCTCCTGAAGATGGATGTATTAACATCCGAAACATGTTGAGCAGTAGATAATAAAGCGAGTGTCATCAAGTTGGTCAACCTTTATTCAAATATCAAGATGATGCACGGTCCAATACGCATAAGATTATAATACTAACTTTAATCAATGCATGTATACTGATTTTTGGTTTTCAATAGAACTGTAGTAATTATTCAGAAACTGAGGACAATAATGTCATGTTCCATCCTGCCAGACAGTGTACACTTACTCGTCAATGACAACTCTATTGTCCAGACTCCGCTATGTATTAACTCTGAATAAGAGACTGACATTTTCATGGTGGCAAGAATTTAGATTGGGGTCTTTTGGGTTATAACATCATGTAGCCTTGCAAGTGGCTTCTAGTGTTGTGGAGAAAAAGCTATCTCTCATGCACTTAGCCAACAACAATTACAACAATAAATAGAACTCACTCCACTTAAACAGTTGTTTCACTATTTACAGTAACTTAATTTAAAATGGCTATAGGGAGAATGGAAACTTTATTATGTCTTGCTTTTCTAGAACCATGTTTTTAGCAGTCTACCACTGAACCCAATCTTGAGCCAGTTTATTCCCATCCCTAACTACATACCTTACATCTAAAACATTCCATAACATCAACTGCCCATCTTCACCCACATCTCTTATATGTCCCATCCATTCCACCATTTTAAATTATTACCTCTAACAAAACTATGTTTGGTGTACTCATGCAGCTTTAAACAGGTCCTAAAGAACCAGAATACTTACACGCTTCCTCCAGTCATCCCAGCTGAAGTTCTTAACTTTCTCCAGTTCCAGCAGATATGAATACTTCTCTTGCAAACGGCGCTGCCGCTCCCATGCCAACATCCATACACTGCGCCATTTGTCCCAAAGGAGCTTCACACGTGGGTTACGGAATACAGGCTCTGCACCCTTGCTGCTCAGGCACATTAAAAAATAAAGTCAGTTCTGTCACCGCAGTATGGCAATATTAAGCAACACTGTTTTCAAAATGTGGGTTCCTTATGGATAACAAATGGCTCAGCATGTCAACAAGGCAAAGATAATTATTGAGATATGGTGCAGAGAAAAGTGCTTCCTGTCTCATCAACTGCTTTTATTGGAGACTTTGTACACTGCAGTATTTTTCAAGAATGTAACTATCACATTACACCAGAAATGACTGCAGTCAATAAAACTGTAAGTGAATGTGACAAAAAATAACTAACATTTAACTCCAGTTTTATTTTTGATGTTGTGGCAGGGTTTCAGTATGGACAATTACTTCCTAATTAAATCAGTCACATTTTTACCTCTACTAGACAATGAATCACTAATGACTGTCTAACATGTTTTCATTAAAAAATTAAACAAAAGTATCCAAAGAGCATACATTCTGAAACAGGCACACTACATGTACTTAATTACTTGCTAACAGTCTGTTTAAAGAAAGAATATATTTTACAAACCTCCATAAAATTATGCATTAAAATCTAATTACTTAAAAGTCAGACATAATTTCAACCACAGAAAAATCTTCCTTATCTCAAACCTCACTACACAGTTGCACTAGTCACTGTTCTTATAATGATGTACTTATTAGATCAGTCTAATTACTCTAGGCCTTAGCTATACTGTGCCAAAGAACAATCCTATTTCTAATCATACTGTGGTTACAAACTATGACATTCACTAGGGGACATAATATCACTGTATCTACATTAATTTGTGGCAAGATTGTCCTCAAGTGTGTACACAACAGACCAGCTTCAATATGATATGTTCTGAACATATGGGCCTCCAACAATGACAATATTTACATAAATTAAAACATGTCAAAAGCTAAATTCTGTTAAAGCATCAACACAAATAAAAATAGACCTAACTGTAATTATGAGATCACAGAATATGCAACTGTATTCAACAACAAATAAATGTGACAATGTAACTTTTACACATTCCATACAGCAGAATCTACTTCTATAATTTGCTGTTGCATGTTCTTCATCAGTGCAGATTTGCAAGGACTGTTCATTAGGCAAAGTGAACACATAAATATCACCAACTGTTGTTTCATCAAGCTACCTGTGATCATGGGTTTATTTTGGAAGAAACCATTCACTTTCAGTTGTCAGAGATTCTCCACACAGTTCTTGACATTGAAAATGAACATGCTATAGAATACAAATACGGACTACATCTAATAATCAATACAGACAATATATAAACCATACAAAGAATTTAACCGTCAGAAAAGTATAGAGCACAGAAGACAATTTTACATTCAATCCACTAACTTTATCCTCATAACCAGACCAGACAGATACTTCAAATCATAATAATAAAGAATTTCAAGGTAAATACCATTAGCCACAATTTTATGCACAGCATTAAGTATGAAGATATGAATATCAAATGTGACAAAGAATGTTATATAAAAGCATATTGAAGATCGTCTAATTATTCTTGTACATTAAAAAATCCAGCTCAATGTATCATGTCAGACGCTACAGATTATAACACACTATTTGTATGCTATAGCAAAAGGCCATCCAAACTTACATATGAACCCATCTCACACTAAGCAAATTAATGAGTACTCTGCTGGCCACCATTATAGAGTTTCAGTCAATTTAAGATTCGTAACTATCATCCAGACAAACTGTGAATTATCCACAGCTTATGTGAACTGTGTATCACTGTTATAACTAATTAATCAATTAATCTGTTCTAACCTTCCTTTAGCAGCGAATCTGGGCCCAATGTGAGGTATCAATTCAGGTGCTTTCTCACGCCCTGGGCTGGCGCGACTACACAGCAGCAAATAAAACCACAACAGAAGAAAAACACTACTGTCAGGTAACATGCACACAGACACACACATTCACATAAATGAGTGTAATGCAATTAAATTAATATAGTTTGAAATGAAGGGTTAAACTATTTTAAAGTATTTCATGCAGACTTTTATCTGTCCAAACCATGGGTGTCCAGCCTGTGGCCTGCAAGGCTGTGTTATGTGGTATTCGGCCACATTTGTTAATTATGTACATACCACATAGATTTCAAAATAATTTTAGCAGTTAGTCATGTCACTACTTGTGATTTTTACATGTGCAGCTCATGACACTGCCCACAGTAATGGTTGTGACTCTTTGCTGAAGAAGGATGGATGCCTTTGATACAACCAAACACAAAAAACCTCCAAATTTTTGGAACACTGGATATTTTTCTGTATACTTAATAAAATAGGACCTTTCAACCATTCTGTTCTTGTAAAGTCTAAAGCATGCTTACATTGAACTCTGTAAAATGTTTTGATGGAAGTAAGAAAGTAAGGCTGCGCAGGGAAAATAAAACCAATCAAATGCTTTAACTGCCCTAAGGCCAAAATATTTTATATATGATACGAATTTCAGCACTGTACAATGTGGGATGTATTTTCCCTGCAAATCTTTTCATGAACTTTAAAGCGGGTGTGTATTTTGATACTATATAATGGGGCAACAATGTTGTTGAACGTATGGTTAATTCCATGGGGATAAAATTTTGGCAAAATTATGGACAAAAATAAAAGTTTCAACAATCACATAATGGGTTACAAACCCTCAAACCTAATGATATTACACTTTAAACCGTCATATCTACAAAACTACCTTCATCCTTCATTGTATACAAACAACTGAACCTGACCTCCTCTCAGGCTGATTGGTACTTCATTCCGAGTTCACACACAGAAAGGATTATCATCAAAGCTACAACTACTGCTGACAATTACAGTACTCTTTGTGTTGTAATTGTCAGAGAAATCCAACAGTAGCAGGTTTCAATAATGCAAATATCAATCTAAATACAAGGGATAGAATTACACTCAACATATTCACTGCTATGTTATGTGAGAAGTTAAGAGCTGGTAAATTACCTTTCTGACATTGGCTGCAAATTTAAATTTACAATAAGTGAATAAGATGACTCAATGAAATTTCTTCCACATCATTATACAGTTATATGTATCTTCTTGTGACAGACGTAACAGTGCTTTGGTCACCGCTGAAAGAATTTGGAATATGCAAGGAAAGGGGAATCCACATAACTCCAAAATAGGTAACAAAAGTAGCAGAAATATGAATCAGCATGAACAAGATGCACAAAACTGAATACTTGAAATCTTACGCATGTGCAGTGAATATGTTCACACAGTATATCCCTCAAGCATGTAATAAGAGAATATTAGTTACCAGAAACCATAAGATGTTAATGGAAAAACATGAAAAAGAAAACTCTTGAACAATCCCTGAAAGGAAATTAATAATTATGACACATATATCTGCAAGACGAGTCCATGTTGCAAAATCTGCAACTCACTACACATTCAACACACAGGCAGACATTATGCTACATATAGATGGAGAGCTTTTCTATATGAAAATTAGCCACAGGGATGATGCAGGTCTCTTACACAAGGAGAAACTGACCAAAATACTAACCAAGGAATAAGTAATAATTATATTTGCAACAACATGCCATATATGTGTACAATGTGATGGAGAAAAAAAGAAACAAGCCATACTGCTACTCACTTGCATGGATGTTATTTGAAAAATGGAATTTTTCTGTTCTTTACATTCAGTTCACCAATAAAGCAACAAATCCCACGACCTGAATGTGTAAACTGCAGTGCACCATTTGGGATTAAAATAGCAACTACAGAGCATAATGAATAACAGTAATGGGAAGAGGTCATAATTTTCAGAATCTGTTTCAATACAATGCAGTACTTAAAAATGTGGCCTTTGCAATGCAATACATTTATTTTTATGGCCCTTATGGATTAGCTATGGAGGAAATTATCTGGGATGATCAATATACAGATGGACAAACTGGATCAGGCAAGAACCTAATCCTTGATAGATGCTGGTGCTGAATCTCTGTGCTTCTGTTGAGGTTTCACTTTCTGATAGAATAATATGAACACTTCAGTTAATTAATTAGGGTAGTGTTTTTATTCTGTAGTCAATGAAGATTTAAGAAAAAACATGTCCCTGGCAAAACAAGTAATTTTTGCAGACATTTTGTAAATAATCTCTTCTTTGTTATAGGTTGTATGAATAGAATTTTGATTAGATATGACTTACATTTAGGACCATTTTACATAACATAGGTTCACATTTCAATTACCCATGGGTTAACAAGTGCAGATCTAACATGTAACTGCGATCATGACAAAACCACACCCACAATTAGGCCTTACAGAGACACTGTGACTCTTTCTGTGAGAATATATGTGTCTGAAAGATCTAATATCAGTACAAATTCATGATTTACGGAGTAAATATTGAGCACAGATGAGAAGACAGGTCACGTGCAATAGTTACAAATTTTTTACTGAAATTTCAATGTGCATGCTTCTGTAATATCTAACATAATCCCCCTATTAACATTCATCTCCCAAGCTATGTCTTCCAATGTTAATAAAAATCCAACCAGATGCAACAGTATGCAGATATTCATTTACTGCAAATTCAGTCTACATGTTTCGGGTGTCACAGCACCCATCATCAGGAGTACTAAAAACTGTAACCGCAACCTCCGGTACAGGTCATAATACTGGTAGAGCTACTTCCCTCCAACGTGGCCTGATCGGGTAGAGTGACTTTGCAGTAAATAAATATCTGCATACTGTTGCATCTGGTTGGACTTTTATTAATACTGAATTATGATGCATGGAACCATGAGTTTAAACTCTATGTCTTCCAATGTTAACACCTGCAGTTATCTCATTGTACCCAAAAGGCTGCTAGCACAAATTCACTATTACTTCCCCAGTCATAAATGATAAGCCACACGTCACATAGAGCACTGTTGATTTTATGAGTGGGAGCAACTGGAGGTTGGTACATATAGATGAAATTCATGACTGGTCCCACAAGATAGCGACTGGTACAACTGCACCATGTCATAATTCAATAGAAAAAAAAGCCAAAAAATATATTGAATGCTGTGTTATTTTCTGTGATGCACTAAGCACTGCACTGACAATGCTGAAGTACACAATGTTCATGTAAAGCCAGAAACAAGACAAAAGTACCGACTGCAGAGGAAACTCTGAAGATGTACTGTCATTAAAACTGATGAAAGTGTTATACTCCACATAATTAAATCATGACAATAAGTGCTCACAAATGAATACTTCAACAGAGGCCATACATGTTACACTGGACTTGGTGTATATGTTTCATATGGTTAGTACAATTTCAATTCTCCAGAACAAATTATTTCACACTACCATCAGCCACAATGACCACAATTTTGAGTTCTGGGTAAAGATGGTTATGATGTTGGGGGGTGGGGGGGGGGGGGGAAACCTGGATTTATAAATTTTTCACAAATTATCAACACCAAACAAAAATATAAAATTCTTAAAAACTAAAAAGT
>Ga0136643_10009939_pt1 | contig 14015 bp, 13 predicted proteins | sample TergutLab28metaG_FD_96883 | JGI IMG/M metagenome (GOLD analysis project Ga0136643, IMG submission 96883) | Labiotermes labralis P1 segment gut microbial communities from Petit-Saut dam, French Guiana - Lab288 P1 (version 3) (version 3) | ecosystem: Host-associated > Arthropoda: Insects >... | reverse complement strand
TCTGCACGTCCAGACCGGCCCTGGGGCCCACCCAGCCTCCTGTAAAATGGGTACCGGGTCTTTCCCGGGGGTAAGGTGAGGCCGGGGCGTGCTGCTGACCACTCACCCCCTTCTAGTGCCGCGGTCATGGAAGAGTAGAGCTATACCTCTACCCACCCTCTGGGCCACACCGGGCCTGTAACGGGATCACTTTGCCTTTTTTTATTGACACTGGTAAGAAAAGTGCGGCCTTCCCACAGCCAATTTTCACACAAATCACAAAACATGTTTCGTCCAGCCTGCTTCTATGGGATTTCAGCCAAACCGGACAATAAATATGAAAAGTACAAATAAAAACCCATTTACGTGCCCAGTGAATTAAGACTTTCGGCTATGCCGATTTTCAAGAAACTCGCCGTACTAAAAACTGCGTGACTTCGGGCTACCGCCCCGGTGTAAATCACACCTTCAATCTTCTGGGATTTTATGCAGCATAGAATGGTGGCTAGTTACCGACGTTTCGGGACAACCTATAGGGTTCCATCTAAAAGGGTCAAGAAGTCCAAGAAGTATTCTTCTCCGTTGTGTAACATCCCAGAAGAGCGAATAACACAACACTCGACGAGTTTGTGCGGACACCTCCTGTGTCGAATTGTTTCGGGCAAAAAACTGCCCACATTCTTATACAGATATGTACGATCAGTGGAAATAAATAGTCTGTTTTCCTCTCTTACAGTAATTAATAAATGGATGATTATTAATGACGAACTGGTTTAGTATCCGAAAGCGGCCGCTGTTTGTTTTGAAATATTGCCGGACGATATTGAGGAAACTCGTAAGAATCCATTCATAGCAGACCATCTCAAAAAACAGATTCAAAACTCTAGGCATCCTGCACACGAAGTAAGGATGCAAAATACGGTAAGCGGAGAAGAGGAAGGGGAATAATTCAGAGAGGAAATGGAAGAATGCGACAAAGACAAAATCAGGAAGAGAGGTTGTGAGAAGAAAGACGACTACACGGAAAAATAATACATAGATTACTAAAGAGGGAAGTTGCAATATTGTGAATAATAATAATAATAATGGAGGAAGAATAAGTGACAGAGTGCAAAAGGCGACATAGTTTCAAAGTGTACGGTTAACGATAAAGAAAAAGGGAATTATTTAGAGAGGGACGTAAAGCTCGGACAGAAATAAGAAGAAGAATGGTGGGGTATAACAGGAAAGAATATGCTACTAGAATAACTGCATCGGGAGGAAGAAGGTGCTAACTAACAATCGGAAAGAAGTAGGCGTAAATATACGATTTCTGTTCTATCCATACTGTTTTTCGGCGCCTTCATGAGGTCCACACGTCACTGACAACCATCTTCTCATTCTCTGTCTCTGCATGGTGCCTACTATCTTACATAAAGAGAACGTCTCATATTGTCAAACCGACGTTCCGTATTAAGCGAATATCAGTGAAATTAAGTTGCAATGCTCACATTAATTCTGTCACAAATTTTGGCATACTGTTGAAGCGAGCGGAGCAACACACAATTATCACCATCACCCTTCCACACAACCCACCCGCGCACACACGGCGACACCCTCCCTCATACACAAGGGGGTTCCTGGTCGAATCTACTTCCAGTGCGTATTACCACGCGGTCTACGGGGAATCCCTGCGCAATTATATGCATATCATGAAATACTGCCCTCCTTTTCCACATGAACGGCAATTATATAGTTCCCAACCGGAAACGGTTTTTATTTTTGTGGGATTAACGGGCCAGCAATAATCCTAGTCTTGTTTATGGCAGATCTATTAGGGTGTATTATGCCATAACAATAAAAATAATTGTACTAACTAGTAAAATCAACACTTTAATACATACACCCATTGCTGGGCGCGGTTACTTCTGGAATAACCAAACAGTAACCTATATAATATTCATATTAAATTTAAAATTTCCCCCTTTTTTAAAGCCGAATCCTCCAGAGAACAACATTTTATTAGTTTGCATTAATAACACCTAATAACGAAGTCCTTTCTCAGCACTGGTAGCTAGGATTAAGCTTGGTTCACAACATCGCATAACACGGCGTAATGGAGAGCAATGAAGAACCGAATTTATGTCGTTCTGGTTCTGGGTGGAATTTGCCACAGGGTCTTAGCTTTTTTATATTTTAGACCTAATATAAAGTTGACAACAACCCATTAAGGGCTAGTGTGACCGGATTGTTACAGTGCAAAGGATGGTAAGGATTGCTATATACAGTTACAGTGCAAATGACGGTAAGGACTGCTATATACAGATCGGATACTGATTGCAAGCGGACAATAATTACGTTTTGCACATTCAGTGTCTGTATTTATTGTCAAAGCCAACATAACTTTAAGAACACACATTAAACAGTCGTCTACTACATGTTTCGGGCAAAAGCTACAAAAACAACTGAATATGTAGTGTTCTGAAAATTATGTTGGCTCTGACAATAAATACAGGCATTGATTAACAAATGCAGTTGGACGATGATACCAAAACTTCGCACACTCATTGTCCCACACAGCACTCAGCTGTACCACTCCTGTTACGTTGCACTCACTCCGGTAGCCTGCCACACATTTAATCAGCTGTTTATTTCAAACTGTAATTGTGTCTTGGTTTATGTTACTTTTTAAATGAAGTCAGCAGTCTTAGTCTGCAAAGGATTATTTACGATTAGAAGGTTTCCCAGACATATTTTAATACAGGGTTATTCATATGTCCGTGAAACATGTTAGAAAACTGGCTGATGCCACAGTTGAATGAACATAGTAATGATTACATATTTCAACAAGACGGCTCTCCGGCTCACTATAAAGACGTGCGAGGGTATCTCAATCGAAATTTGTCACAAAGGTGGATAGGACGCACAGGAAAAGAAGATGACGCGTTAATGCGGTGGCCACCCCGGTCCCCGGATTTAACCCCGTGCGACTTTTTCTTCTGGGTGTTTGTGAAGGACACTGTCTTTGTTCCTTCACTCGCCACTAATCTCCAGATTTTCGCAACCGTATCACCGCTGCTCTGGCTCTGGTCGACCGTGATATGCAGACGCGTGTGGAACGAGATGGACTGTCACACAGATGTCTGCCGTATTACCAAAGCTGGACGTTGGACACATTGAGCAGCTGTGAAATATGTATAAAAAAATAAAAAAATAATAAAAAAAAGTGGAGAGTTTCTCTCTCTATCGGCATAAGAACTACCATGATCCGCTGAGTAGTTTATTTGTTGCGAATTTTTTAAATGTTTCACGGACTTATGAATAAACCTGTACTATGAATACCAATACAGAACTCACACACACACACACACTCACTCACACACATACATTACTTGCGATATGAATAATTACGTAATTACATCTTTCAGCGGCATAACATATGTAACACTGATTCTCATAAAATCTTAAAAAAAAAACGAGACAATGCAAGACATTTTACAGCGACATTCAGTAGAAAGCAGTGGAAGATGTGTTATGTGTGCAGCAGCCTACTGGAGTGGCGAACTCTGCTACTTTGGTACAAAAGTCAGGACCTTACGCTTCAATATGCTGTCCCCACCTTCAGTGTAACATTGTCTAAAATTGTTTTTCTTCTCTACCAAAATACATTGCGTCATTCCCCAGAAGACAACAGGCCTGCTCCTAATATGAGCCGTCTTGAGAACATCAAATTTCATGGTGTTCGAAATGATATTACTGATTGACTGGAGACAAGACTGACAACCCAACGCTGACAAATACTTAGCATCATGCGTAAGCCCGAATTAACGAAGGAGCGTCCGTCTATTCCGCCTCAGCCTTCCCTGCTGCTGAACTTGACTGTACACACCGACAACGTAACGTGCGCGTAACTTCACGCGTTCACAGTACTATAAGGCTGCCATACGTTTAGTGGCATGTAATTGTCACCATTTAAAATTTGTATCACTATATAAAACAGAATAACCCATTCTTGATTATGATTGACTGTAGCAAAATCACACAAGTTTTGTTGACTACTTGGCGATACTGTGCCAACCACATTTCTCTCTGTGGAATACCGTGCAAACCATACCTCGCGCTTGGGGATACCGCGCAAACTATACCTCGCGCTGTGGGATGCCGTGCAAACCATATCTCGCGCTGGAGGATACCATGCAAACCATATCTCGTGCTGTAGGATAGGGTGAAAACCAAACCTCGCGCTTGTCGATACCGTGCAAACTATACCTCGCGCTGTGGGATAACGTGCAAAACATATCTCGAGCTGGGGGGTTACTGTGCAAACATATCTCGCGCTGGGGGATACCATGCAAACCATACCTCGCGCTGGGGTTTACTGTGCAAACCATATCTCGCGCTGTGGGACACCATGCAAACCATACCTCGCGCTGGGGGGCTACTGTGCAAACCATATCTCGTGCTGTGGGATACCGTGCAAACCATACCTCGCTATGTGGGGATACCGCGCAAAACATACTCTTATCTCGCGCTGCGGGACAGCGTGCAAACCATTTCCCGCGCTGGAGGATACCGGGCAAACCATATATCGCGCTGGGGGATACCGTGCAAACCACATTTCGCGATGTGGGACATCATGCAAACCATATCTCGAGCTGGGCGATACCGTGCGAACCACATTTCGCTCTGTGGAATACTGTGCAAAGTATATTTCACGCTGGAAACGATGAAGTTATTGACCAGTGCTATGTCAGAAAAGTTTAACCAAACAAAACTGAACGTGTAACCAAATAAAAAACATGTAACATTTTAATGTATCGCAGTAATTTGACTTACAATATTTACACGCGAATTGCAATAAATTGACTTTTATAATTAAAACGCAGACGGTAACTGCAATTAAGATCCGGAAATATAAGTCGCTAACACAATAAATATAGCACACTGACGTTCTGGTATACAGAATGTTCATTGTATCAGGCAAATAGAAATTCACATTCCTCATACGCCGCATGTTCGAAACTGGTCAGCGTGTAGACATCCAGCTACTTAGAGTATCACCGGTGGGGGAACTGGTTGACGTTAGCAAACAAGCGAGCGATAACAGTCTTCCTTTCAGTTGGCCCAGACTTGGTGCAGATTGACGTATTGACCATCAAGATGAGAAAAGAATTTTTGCCCTACAGCGTACTTTTGATAATATATATTTTGTTCTCCTTATTCTTCTTCCTCTTATGTTTCTTCCGTCTGTTTCCTGGCCATAACCTCCCCATTTTCTGGGGGTTGGGTAGGGTTGTTAAACCCATGCTCGACCGCCAACCTGGGGGGCCTGGATTTTACACCGGAGTTTACTCCCCTGAGGACAGGGTTCTTCTGGTACCTCCATTGGGGCCTGTTCGGCTTGGATGACCCAGCTGTTAGTCACACTACTGCCAGCACAGCCCCGAGCTTAGAAAGCGGAACTGTGCCGTATCGGTTACATTGCTCGTATGCCGAGTATTCTACCCTACACAAATGTGGTTATATTATAAATCAGGTTGTTTTTTAACCCAATATTCACTAAGAACGTGAGATTCATTACAATAAATACAGGCTGGAGATGGGGGGCGGAACTGGTGGGCGATATAAGTACTTCGGTATTCAACATGTCCTTGATTGCTACGTAGTAGGCTACACATCACAGAGAAAAGTATGTATACACGAATTGATACTCTATTTTCATGTCAACCAACCCGGTGGTTACCGCAGGGCGACCTGTATATGTGAAACCTGACGCAATTGCCCACGGAATCGAACTTCGCTGTTCGGATACAGAGCCGGCAGCTCTATGGTCGTTATGAAAACACCACGGCAAACCGCGCCACAACGTAAGGTACGTATGGTTAGGAAAACCTCGTCAATTTACGCTAATGCTGGGAGCTACCAAAACACAAAACTGCAAGTACTGGGAGCGGGAATGTTGGATTCTGGCGGAATGGGGGGAGGGGGCGAATGATTAGTAGGGCCTACAGTCTAGGACAATTGTTATTATTGTTATTATTATTATTATTATTAAATCTGTTATTGTTTTACATAAGACTTAGGGCAATTTAGGTCAGTTATGTTTCCAATGCGATATTATGGAGAGTTTTGAAATGTCAGCGATAGGCATGTCTTATGTTACCTGAAAATGGGATAAACAATTACGCGATATTGAAAGTATGAATGTAAGTATGTTATTTCGGTTTCTGAAAACATAATTTTGAATTCAGATCGGTTCGGAGGTGTGATACTTTAAATAAAACAAAATCAACAGTGAACTACAGGAAGAAATACTGTATCCATGTTTATTTATTGTTTTCCGATCAATACAGCACCATAAATGATTGTATATTCATTAATTCGTCACATTCACTACGACAGGTTTCGGCCGGTAATTACGGCCATCGTAGGGTAGTGCTACAATTTTATAAAAGGAAAAAACGGAGATAAAATACTTCATGCTTTCTGTGACGTATACTCTAAACATGTTATGTTAGCTAGACAAAATGTATGAAGTATGAAGGATATTTAATCACTGAAGTATTCCGCAGAATGTTCTAAAAATAATTGTTGCAGGTTTGTGTGACACACTACCTAATGTTACGAATATACGAGAATATTAGCGGTTATGCAGTACACAAGGTCTTAGGAAGATACAAAGCCTAACGTGAACAACGACCATTGGACCCTCACCGACTTCCCAACACTATTATCTTCCATTACTGCGCCCTTCCTTCCCATTAGTTGCCTTTTCAGAGAAGTGATTTGGCAGAGTTGAGCGAAGTGACACTGCTCCCACCGCTGAACCGAACAACATCATGTTGTGTTTTAGAATCTACAAACTACAGTGTCCCACGTGACTGCATCTTATTATTCTGGGTTTATCTTGTCACTTCATCATACAAGCAAATTTGACATAAAGGAAATGAAGGCAAGCTAAACAAAAGCATAACAATTTAATTGTAATATGCTGAGATGATGAATTAAGAAGACTGTCTCAAACTACTTGTCAATTGTTCATGCACTAAAACCGAGCACGATGGCTCAAGCAGTAATGCTCCTGACTTGGTCCGTAAACAGAATATTATGACAGTATGCTTCTTTCAGTCCCTCCAACAATTGTAGGGGTATAATCTGTAATTACGTCCAGCCACTTCCTAGCGTAGCCGGTATTTCGACCAGGCTAGGCGTTGGACTGTCCGGTGTTCGAATACAGGTAGAGGCACGAAATTTTTCTATTACCTGTAAGGTCCAGGGGGGCAGTCTAGCCTCCTATTCAATGGGTGCCGGGGTTTCCAGGGGTTAAAGTGGTCGAGGCGTGAAGCTATCCACTCATCTCCATCTAGTCTCGAGGTTAAGAATAAATGCAGCTATACGTCCACCCACTATAAGTCTTCAAAGAGTAGACAGGGACAGATTCATCATTTACCTTATTACCATTTCCCTTCACATCCCAACCAATTCAATATTCACTAAACGTAACGCTTGGTACAGCGTTATCTAAACTGCCGACAGCGTCTTTCTGTAAACTACGACCGAAATAAAACCTGAAAGATGATGAGAAGTCTCGGTCGATCCTGTACTGATACCGTCACTTTTATCTGTACTAATAATTGAACAAGAGCTTAACATTACGTCGATTTGTACCGAGTAAGACTGTGGAAGAACATTACGAGCACTTGACACGTTTCCCACCCCTACCTCAATGTTATCCTAAGATGAACGAGGACATTTCCTTGAGAAATACCTCGTATGCTTAATTTCCCTCCTTTCCTTCCCTCTATCCAATAAGTGTTGTTTACTTTGTGGCAAGGCAGCATAGGGAAGAAAACCACCCAGTGCCCCAAGTAAATAACAGACAGGACAAGAACAACACATCGTCTGGCTACACTATTGTGCTTCTCTGTGGACTAACCGAGCGAAAGGAAACGGCATGCAGTGGGACCGACAGAGCGTCAAAAGAATGTTCGTCTCGAAGCATGTATGTTTCATTGCTTACGTGTCGCAATAATACCAGCGTAATGTAAATCGAAGAACATGAATGGCTGCCCACATGTTGCACTGTCTCACAACTTTCAAGTTTCAGTTTGTTTCGGTACATAATCTCATGCCTTCATTTTTAGGCGAGTTCGCAGAACTGTGACAGTGACTGTTAGCTTCGTCATGCCTCTTTGCCCGCCTGTCCGTCTGGCTGTCCGCATGAATAAACTCCGCTCTGACTGGACGGATTTTCATTAAATTTGATATCTGAGTATTTTTCGAAAATCAGCCATGAAAATTCTATTTTCATTAAAACCCAACAAGAATAGCTGGTACGTTTCATGCATACCTACGTACATTTATGAAAATATCTCGCTGAATTCTTACAACGAGAAATGTTTCAGACAAACGTTTTTTGATAAAATCAAAGCACGTATTTTATATTCCATAACTACTTCACGAAAATCGTGTCGTTTATGTGATAACGTGGAAAATATTACACAGCCGTACAGGCCACAGATGGCGCATGTGCATTGCATGCTGGATACCAAAGGCTACAAACACACACACACACACACTCACGTTGTGTAATAATCATTGCTTTTCCACTACAACAGTGGTTGCACAAACGCGCCTCAGTGTTTCATCTTATGTACGAGTACATTGCCTGTCTCGTTCTTTGTGGGTAAAAAGTAAGACTGTCGCTGCCCACAACTGGAATACATGGAGAGGAGTATACGTACAGATCCACTGATTATTAACTTCGGTGCTAGATAAAGTTGAGAGGTTACTTCACGCCCCGGCCGCTTTACATTTCAGAAAAAAAACCCGGTAACAGCGAATAGGAGGATGGTGGACAACGGGGCAGGTCTGAACGATTTGGAAAAGAGAATAATCTCTTGCCCCTGCCGGAATTCGAAACCCTGCCCTTGCAGCCCCTAGTATAGTCACTGTACTGACTGAGCTATCGCGTCTTCTGTTAGTGTAAGTAGACGACTTACAAGGGGAAAATTTCACATCAAATTATTTACAATGCACAAGTAATTGGCTACACGAAAATCAGAGTGGTCACAATGTCTAATGTCTTTGGACGGTCGAACACGGAGACAGCAAATTCCAGATCACCCTGACGATGGAACAATAGGCTCCAATTAAAGAGTGTTAGGTTGTGGACCTTGTGCTTTATATCGTTGTACACACGACATGAGGATTTTCGGTAACTATGAGTTCCTGCACTCGAATAAAAGACTGGGGACGGGCAATACCTCATGCTAGGTTAGTGTGTGGAGACACAGTGTCACAGTGCCACAAATGTCCATTAATTGAGAATAGTTCTTTTTTTCGGACCCAGAAATTAGTAGGTGGCACCAGACACTGTAACGTCAGAAGAGGAGATTCAGTTTAGGAAAATTAATTGGATAAGTGCCGATTTCGGTGGTCGCAGATCTTAGGCGTGGGTCTGCGACCGATCGCTTGCTGGGATAGCGAGTTCGAATCCCGACGGAGGCATGGATATCTCTCTCTTGTGAGTGTTGTGTGTTTTCAGGTACAGGTCTCTGTGTCGGGCGGATCATTCGCCCAGAGGAGTCCTACCGAGTGTGGTGTGTGATCGTGAAGCCTCCGTACTGAGGAGGTCCACTAGGGGCTGTTACGCAATGAAAAAAATGGATAACTAAAAATGTGCAATTTATAAACTTCAGTATAAGGAAGAGGTCACATATTAGTAAAAATACTTCGGTGGCATTTTGCAATCTTCCTTCAACACCCCAAATAATATGTGCAAAGTAAAATTTCCATCAATAACGCGTACAAAAGGCTCGAATTCCTCTCAGTACGCCGCGCACTTTCGGAGACCGAAGTCACACATTTTTCCTTAACAGCTACATAAACATTTCTGCCCCACATCTAGTCACACTATAACGTACTACCGTAGTTCCTATTTTAGAATAAAAAAATTGTAAAATTTTAACTCCAGGAATGTTGTATCTTGGATTCTGTGCGGTGTTCTGCACCTACACTGACTGCGTACCTTTCAAGTAGAGCATAAACAAGAAACTGCGGCATACATGCATTAATACACACATGCATAGTAATATATTTAGTTTTAAGTTGAGCCTGGTAACTTGATATGGAATGATAGCAGTGCGACTATTTATAATTCTGTACGTTCCTTTCAACTCGCTTCCATTCAACATATATTTATTTGGTATTATTCTAACATATGATTTTTTTTATTTCTCGTGTGAAGCGCGAAACTCCACTAGTGTGACAGTACGTTATTTACAAGCTACTACTTGTGCGAGGGGGTGCTGATAAATCCTTAGCCCAACCTACTTCCCGATGTCGTAGGACGGAATCGATAGTGTTTTTGGAAAGAGGTGTCTGTTCATTTGCCGAATTGCAAGTTTTTTCTTGCTACAGAGGCTGAAAGCAAGCATGTCAGACGACGCGCGCGATTTCAACATCGAGACGCGAGCTGTCATCAAGATTTTTTTTTCTGCAAGGCAAGGCCCCGTTTTGTGAATATTTATATTTTGATTTTAAGCCCTATTATGTAGGCCTAATTGTCCTGTGGGCGTCATGTCAATATATGGCCTGCAAAAGTAAATATTTACAACTTTTCTCGATATAAAACATTCCCGTTAGTGTATCAAATCACAGATATACGTTTTTATTCAATAATCAATCACGCACACAACAGACTACTTGTAAACTTTTTTCTGGCGACTAGTTTCGGCTCTGTTCGTGTGTAGTTGCTTGATGAGAGCTCGATCTTACAGCCGAAAACTAGTCGCCAGAAATAACGTTTTTAGTTTCCTGGTGTGTTGTAATATTGTGGCGTTAATAAAACTGCGTGAATTTGTTGGTTCGAAATGTTATAACAGTTTTCAAGTAGCTTGTTGTGTGTGACTGTTAAATGTATAAAAACATATATTTGTGGTTTTGAAAGTATTATTTCACGTTTGTTTGTTCTTAAAACAGGGCCGTAAGATCATTACAGCCAGACCGTACTCCCAATGGTACTAACATCGACAACCAATCGCTTGAGTAACAAAGTGCTCTTTTAGTTGGCATTGTATATCATTCGTCGGCGTGTTATCTGCGACAGCGGAGAAGTTGTTTAGGCCGTTAACAACAACCTGACAGGACAGGCGGGCGTCAGGACCCCAACTGAACACTTCCTGCTTTGGACTCTCGCATTTTGTTGCGGACTAGACACGCCTGCGCTGTTTGCCCTGATCCCCCAACACCCACAAACTCCGAAGCTGAGTTTCACTAACTTTGAACACAACAACATCTAAACAACACCCCCCACCACCTTCCTTACATCGCAATGGAGAGTAACCAAAAAGAGAGTAGAAGGAAGACAGAAAATGCAAAGGCTTTTAGTAGAAACATGAGATCACCGTTCCGCAGAAAAGCAGACACAATGTCAAATTGTTAGCTACACAACGCAGCATTAAATGCTATGTTTTATCCGAAATAATGACACAGATGTTATTTATCTTCGTGTCCGTAACTGTATGCAAATACTTAAAAGATACTACCGCCCCTGTTTTTAAACAAGCACCATAAAGGCGTGCGTGTGGGGAGTGCAGGTACAGCTTCACGAATTCCTGATCTCGGTCTTAGATGGAGTTGAGTGGTCAGCTTCACGCATCAACCGCTGTAGTCAGTGAAGGACCGCCAGTACCCACTAAACTGCATGTTGTGTGGTCCACCGGGCACTTTCCCGGGCGTAAAGCGGCCGTCACGCGGCGTTTGTCACCCGCTTCCATCTAGCGTCAAGGTTGAAAAAAAAGTGCGGAGCTCAACATCTACCCCCCCCCCCTCTCCCCCCTGTGCCTTCCTGGCATGTTACAGGGCCAACTGTCCCCAGCCCCCTAGAATGCTTCAGTGAATAGTTAATCTGTTACTCCTGATGACACTTGAACCACGATTCCTCGGCCGCCCACCCGTAGCCTAATTACTATACCGACGACGCTATCCCGCCAAGTTCTTGCAGTGGTAAAACAGAAATTGACATCTCCAGGGTATTCGAAACTTTGTAAAAATTGTGCCTTTCTTCTTGCTGTCCCGTTGATAGACAAGTTCGAATCTTCCTAAATTATCTACCGGAATTTTGACGGCCTTTAAGCGTATATTTAAGGACACAATACCCAAGATTAACATATCTGCAGTAACAATGCTCATTCTTAAAAGAGTGTTCTTGTTTGCAAATTTTGTTTCATATCGTCAGACTCTATACAAAAATCTGAAGGTTTTCTTCATGCTCAAAAATTGCAAACCAGAATTAAAATCTAAAAAAGTTTGAATTGCGTTAGGTATAATCAGAGTATACGAAACACATATATCTTTTACACATATTCCACGATCTCAAAATATATATTACGAGTGTGTTTCTGCAGTTGCTCGTGGAAAGTTCGTTACCAGCAGTCGGTGTTATACAGGATAACAACCAACATAACCACGCTTTTTGAGTGAAACTAGTTACACGTGCAAGATATCTTCAAGCACGTCCTTGGCGCCACAACGACGGCTTTCGACGCCAAGGCATGCTCGTTCCCTTGATTTTTGACGTTTACATGAGTAGACCTACGCCTACACTAAAGTTGTTGATAAAACATCATTTTGATCATACGACCCTAAAATAATACACTTTCTTCAAGAAATGATGTGTTAGTGAAAGGTGTTATTCGTGAAAACGACTTCATATTTGTAGATTAAAAGCGCTCAGAAAATTAAAAAAAAAATTGTACCAACTATTTTTTAATTGCATTTGTAAGTCTACACGGTAAGAGTTATTTGAGATCGAACATATATGCCCATTATATTGAAATTTTAGGTTGGATTTAAATGGAATGAAATTCTTTCCTCACAATTTATTAGATATTGGAAATTCCAGTTACTTCACAGTAGAATCAGAAATATTCTTTATTTTCTTTTTGCCTTGTCGTTTCTGATATAAAACATGTCAGATATAACGCAAGTTTTAACATATATTAAGCCATTTTTATAACAATTAATGTGTATATAAGTAAATTAAAGTCATACAAAATACCTCCTGGAGTTTTGACTACAGAGGCGTCAAGATATTGACTATGTTTTAAGAGGAGAAACATCAAATCTTTAAACTCAGTGACTGATCACTTTATCAAGTAATTACTTGACTAAGTAAAGTTTCTGTACAGAAGTTTAATTATGTGAAGAAGTTTATTACCTACGAATATCAATGGAATATTTATATTTTGCCGGAAAACGGAAGTACTACGAGGGGGTGCTGATAAGACCTTAGCCCGACCAGGAAGGAAATAAGCTACAGCGACCAAACTCGGGATTTATTCAACATACTCCCCGCAAAGCTCAATACGCTTCTTAGCCCGTTGCTCTAACTTTTGCAAGCCACTCAAAAAAAAAATCAAAAGGTTGTCCGTCCAACCAGATCTCCGCCAGATTCGGAGAATAAGGTGGGTGATCAAGACACTGGAAGCCCAGGTAGGCCAGTTTCTTCTGGGTTGCAAGTGCCCGGTGAGGCGGGGCATTGTCGTGCAAGAACAAGACCACCTTGGTGACCCTTTTCCTTCAAAATGTCCTTCAATTGCATCAGCAGAGATGAGTAATATTCCGCGTTGATAGTTGGGCCCTTTGGAAGATAATCAATGAGAAGGATGCCGTCTTGATCCCAAAAAATCGAGGCCAGAACTTTTCCAACGGATTTTTGCACTCGGAATTTTTTGGGGCGGAGTGAGCCGTTATGTCGCCACTCCAATGATTGTTGCTTTGTCTTCGGGTCATAGTGATATAACCAGGTTTCGTCTATGGTCAACAATCGCGACAGGAAATCATTCGAATCGCGCCCAAAAAATTCCAAAAGTTGCTCAGACGACTGGCACCGATGAAGTTTTTGATCCGCGTTGTGGCATTTCGGGAAACACTTCGCGGAGAGCTTCCGCATGTCCAAATCTTCATGAATGATGGACCCAACCCGCTCACGTGAGATGCCCAGTTGCTCAGCTATTGATTTAGCCGAAATCCGGCGGTCTTCCAAGATTAGC
>Ga0136643_10009937_pt1 | contig 14015 bp, 12 predicted proteins | sample TergutLab28metaG_FD_96883 | JGI IMG/M metagenome (GOLD analysis project Ga0136643, IMG submission 96883) | Labiotermes labralis P1 segment gut microbial communities from Petit-Saut dam, French Guiana - Lab288 P1 (version 3) (version 3) | ecosystem: Host-associated > Arthropoda: Insects >... | reverse complement strand
TAGTGTGTGTGTGTGTGTTTAGTGTGTGTGTGTGTGTGTGTGTGTGTGTGGTGTGTGGGGTGTGTGGTGGGGGTGTGGGTGGGGGGGGGGGGGGGGGGGGGGGGGTAGAGGAGAAAATCCAGTCCAACATAATGAAACTGTACAGGCTAAATGTCTGCTGATATATTTCGCATGGAAAAATCGGGAGCCAGGATGGTGCAGATGGTTTACCAGGGAATTATACCTTCAGGTTTTTATTATATCCCTTCATTATACAAAGGTGAATGAAAGAGTACAATGAATTTACCTGTAGTGGCACTGCAGTTAATGCACTGTAAAACCTAGCAGTTGTCTCAATGACCACGTAATAGACACTGTTGTGACACGTCAGGGTCAGGTCATACTTGATCACAAATCTTCTTTAAAGATGGAAGCAGTGCTTTCAAATGCACTGCTGAAGAACAGCAAGCTGTGATCTGTTTTTTGTGGTCAGAAGGCTGAAGCCCATGATTCGCAATACGTGCACAGCTTTGCTGTCCAAGCAGGTTCTTTTGCTCCACAAAAACACATGTCCACATTCTGTGGAACCTACCAATGAAGCAATCAGGCAGCTGAAATTTGAACTTCTCCCACACCCCTGGTATAGTCCAGACCCAGCTCCATTCGATTATCACATGTTTGGACCAGTAAAAGAAGCCTCGCATGGATGAAAATTTGTCAGTGATGACATAGTTAAGGACATGGTGCACGTGTGGCTTTGATCACATCTGAAAATTTTCTTCACAGATGGGATAAGTAGGATTTTGAACCACCACATAATGTGTTGAGAAAAGGGATCATTAAATTGACAGATGATACACTTTGCATTTGTCACAGAATGTTGCACATGAAGTAATTAACAAATCCATTTACTCTGCCTTGTACATTAAAAGGTCAGAAAAACAATCCACTCAAGATGAATAGAGAGCAATGGTAAGGGTAGCCCATTCTGACTTCAATAAATTTGGTGCTTGTTGTGATTTGTGTGTGTGTGTGTTTGTGTGAAAGAGAGAGAGTGAGAGAGTGTGTATGCTGGTATAAATGCTTGTACCATTATCAGATAATATAGTGCTTTATCACAACCTTCAAACCCAGGAACAATACTTCAAAATATGCTGATGTTTGCAACTTGGACTAGATTTGACACTCCTTTGTAAAGTTACTGGACACAACAAGATTCTGCAATTACAGAAGAAATACATTCATTAGTATACTGGTATTTCAACTTTGGCAGCTTAATCTTCTGTAAACATTATAAATATCTGGTCACGTATTTATAGTCCCCTTTTCAAAGATGTCCTGCATCACACCATTACAATGGTATATGCACAGTTCAGCTGACTGATTGGAATATCAAGACACTGAAATACCACTTCATTTTGAGCCAGCCCACATCAACTACAGCAAAATGCAATTCTATCCACAGTTATATACAGACTGCTGTTATGCTTTCCTGTTGTTTTAGATTTATAGATGTTGATCACAGGAAGGTTAGTGTTACACACAGTCACATGGTGAAGCCATTCACACTACAGCATCCAAACAGGTGTGACAGAATACATCTGAATAAGTCTGAGGAAAACAACACAAATTTCACAACAAACTGCAGTCTTCTGGAATGTTACACAGTGTCAACCAACAAAGAGTTACCAATGTTTTGAAGGATTTTAATGCCTTCGACTTTACAGTCAAGTAGTCCAAGAATACAGCAGTGACAAGTTAGTGTTTTAAGACAAAGACTTTTCAAGTGCAGTAGAACTCCAATTATCTGGTTTAATTGGGACGGTGAGCCATCTTGACATGTAGAAAATCCGGATTATTTGATTTGTCTTTGAAAATAAGCTACATTGGCAGTTTGAAGTTTGGCTGTTACCATTTACAGCATATGCCTGCATCTTAAACTCTTGATATTGCCTGATTTGGACTTCCAGAAGCCATATCACTGTACTGTACTTGATCCAACAGCCAGTTATTTCAAGCAAGTTAGTTATGTTGAATTTTCAACAAATTTACCCTAAGGGCCAAGCCGATCCGGATAAACAGCATCTGGATAAGCATAGTTCTACTGTAATTACAACAATCAAGAAATGCACATAAAATGACTAAAAATCATACCTGACATGTGAAACATGCAGGCGCACAATAAACATAGCTACCTCATTACCATCTCCTTCACTAGACGTGTTCAGTACACATCATCACCTGATAAGAAACATGCCATCACATACCACATGGACTAGATCCTATTGGATCATACATGAAGTGTGCAGAAATTGTATGCATACTTGGAATTACACTGCATAAAACCTTGACTCAGGCCCACATCTTCATCTTACGTCAATTCTGAAGTCAACAAACTCTGTAATTATATAATTCTAACACATTAACATTTTATTAATGTAATACCAAGATTGTTGTGTTGGTATGTGCATGCCTTGTATACTGGATATCCTGAAGATGGCACCTCGGTGCTGCAACATGTAGGAATTTTATACATTAAGTATAGACTCTTTGTCGTTTTATGTGCATTTGTGGGTCAATGAAATTACTTGTAAGAATAGTGCAGGTAGTACGAAATGTCAAAGACTCTTCAGAGGCATACATACCTTTGCTTTCTGGAATGTTGGCCTCTTTAATATCAACAACACACAGCAATGCCTTTGTACTTTCAGCCTGTTTCATCCAGAGCTGAATCTGGTTGTGCAGAAGGTCACGTCTGTGGCCCTTTGGTTCGTTGCTCAGCAAAGGTATCAAGGCACCAAGACATGACTGAAACTTATCCAGAGCATTCTGATAATGACCCTCTGCCATGTATTGTTCTGCTGAAGAGCCAATTTCTAGTGCTGTTGCCATTGCAGGAGTCTTACTACATAAATAACCTACAGAAGACATAAAGAAGTCAGTATTAACTAGGAAAGCATAAAGAGCTCTGTTGCATTATGTCACTGCGCATTCTGGCAAACAAGTACCTATGTCTTAGACGAATATACTGTCTCAATCATCAGGACATGAGGGAGCCAAATGGGGAAAGGGACAAATTATACAGAGTGTCCCAGGACTTAAGGGCAATACTTCAGGATTTAATTCCAGAGCTGATGCTGAGTCAAAAACATCATATACACATGGGTCCAATTGGCAACAGTTCAGGAGTTATGAGATTTTACAGTACAGTAAATAAATTAGAAAGGAAAGAGGAGCATTGTGTATTTAATGAGATAAGTTGTTAAATGTGAAGTTACAGATCTGCCGTTCAACACTCAAGCAAGTTGTTTGAAGTGCCCTCCATCTGCTTGATATTTACGCCAACTTTTTGCAAGATGAACTGACAGCACTCTCAGAGAATGTTCCTCTACAAACACAACGACAGATGTACTACCAACATGATGCAGCGCTGTCTCATTTTAGCCTGGTCGTCAGGCAGTATCTGAATCATAAATTCCCAAACCGATGGATTGGCTGTGGTGGTACACAGAATTGGCCACCACAGTCACCAGATCTGAACCCATTAGATTACAATGTGTGGGGTTACATGAAACCTATGGTGTGTGCATGTAAGGTGAACATGGGAGAAGAACTACTCCAGCGAACTCTCAGTTCTGCAAGAAGCATCAACAACGCTGTAGTGCTTCATAAGGTTTCAAGTTCTCTGGTCACATGAGTCAGAAAATGCATCCAAGTAGGTGGAAACTTGCTTGGGTGTTGAACAGCAAATCTGTAACTGTACATTTAACAACGTATTTCAATAAATGCATAATGCTCCTCTTTCCTTTCTAATTTATTTACTGTTCTTTAAAAACTCGTAACTCCTGAACCGTTGCGAAATGGACTCATGTGTATAGATGTTTCTGACTCAGCATCAGCCCTGGAATTAAATCCTGAAGTACTGACTTTAAATTCTGGGACACCCTGTATGGAAGGAGGGAGGAAAGAATTGGTCATACATGGATGATAGCAATGGCCAATCAGAAGAGAGGATTTGAACTGAACATGCCAAAGGGAACTATGCCCCCTGAGAAGGGCATTAATATAGGACAGGAGGATGAGCACATGACTGCATTTTTGTAGGGCCCAGAAAAACAACAAAGAGCCCTTTTTCAGGGCTGTGGAAAAAAGAGAAGAAACAACACTTTTCAGGGCCATAGCTAGAGGAGAGCCAGGTTCAAGCTTGTCCTTCACAAGAGCCCTGTTATTTCAGATGTCACACTTTTCAGATGAGTTCAGGGAACAACTATGTTTCCTGTTCACGCTGTCTGGATGCAACTCATTCTCCACTGTTTCTTTGATGACCAGATCCAACTGCATAGATTTTTCTTCTATCACAGCCATTTATTTTCCTTCTTCTTTCAATTAACCAGCCACTTTCCCAGCTTGGTTTACTTCTACTCTGAAGATGGAAGCAATATGTTCCTCTGAAAAGCTTGCTGTTTACATATCAAACTGAGTCATAATCAAAAAGAATGTAACAAGAATCTTCACTACTGTGATAAGGTCAAACCTTGTACCTGTTTACCTAGCTGATATCAATTACAACACTAAAGAGATCCTGAGTAACCAAACTAACAGGAACTATTACAGAAATCAAACTGTACCCCTAACAAAATATTTTAAAATATGATTTGTAACAAGCTTAATTATGAAATCTGTGGGTGTTTCATAACTAATTATAAAGGTAGTGACCAGACACCCAAAACTTCAAAACTGTCTGGATGGAGGTGTCTGTTCAACGAAAACTTGTAACTGATGTGTATGCCAACAAACTCTCAGCATAGCAGATATGGTTTTCATGATATATAACACCTGCAATACTTAAAAACAAAGGTTGATCCGCACTGACAATTTGTGCATGATCTCAAAATGTAGGCTCTAAATGAAAAGTTCATGTTATAATTATAAGTTCTGTTTACATCTGGTATTGGGATATGTTAATAAAACATGAGGCACGTACAACTGAAACTGTTTGCAGCACTGAAGTGGCAGTGTAGATGGTGCAGCTACATGTTACACTCAGTAAACAAACTGTCAGTCACCTGTGCAAGACAGTACTGTTGACTGATTAACTACTTGGTATGGGTGACATTATAGTGCAACTTAAAGACAGTGTCAAAGATGGTGCATGTGTCTAAACACCACCAGAAATAAAATGTGGGACCCTTACCACTGGACTTCATACCACATAATAACACAATCAATGCAGACAGTTACTATCAAATGCTTCAAAATCCGCAGACTTAATCCAGGGGAGGGGGAGAAAAAAAACAAGTAAACTCACTGACAGCAACATCCTGCTGCACATCAATGACCATCCCCATGTCGCCAATAGAATGCCACACAATGGGGAGTGTTCAAATATCCTGCATATAGCCTAGAATTGTGGCCATATGATTTTCACATCTCTGGATCATTCAAGAAAGCCCTCATGTTCACACTGCACAATGACATGTAGAACACCACAGTGCATGGGTTCAGGCAGCAACTCAAGGAATTATTTGCAGATGTGGTGTGTTGGCCTGCGCATCAATGGGTGTCCTGTCTCAATGTCTGTGGTGACTTTTTCTAACTGCTGCAATACCTTCACCTGTGAGTATCCTTGAATAGGTTTCAGTTGTACATGCCTCATGTGTGGCAAACATGATATTTTCAAATTCTATTTGCCCATAAGGACTTGACTTAAATTACTTTATTAATAATATTTAATACTGCAATCAACATACTGGGAAATATTCTGGACAAAATCTACAGAAATCAGGGAGAACAATATTAATACAATTAAGTATGTTTCAGAAAACATCCCTTCTGAAATGTTTAGATGACATCTCATTATGTTAGATTGTACAATATCAGAATGTTTATGTGACAGAACATTCTACATACGTAATTTATCAGAGTCTAATTTTCTCATTTTTGGGTAATTTTGTATTTGGCTTTCATTTCTGGCATCTTCTGTGGCATATACTATCCTCTTGAGGTCCTCTGCACGCCTGATGTACTCATCTACTTTACTGCACAATGAAGCCTTCTTTTTGACATCCACCTCAGCTGAAGGACAAACAAACAACTTTCAATTATGTACTATAAAACTTCACATTCATGGGAGGTCAGTTGCTAGTCTCTCACCATGGATGCCTAGGTTTAATCTCAGGTCAGTCCACAAGGTATTTGTGGTGGACAGAGTGGCAAGTACTTCACTTCTCTCCTATCAGTATCATGCCACTGATGCTCCACATTCATATTTCATTCATATAGCATTAATGATATATAATCTTAACATTTCTCAGCATTGGTGAATAAGACTTCACTCTCACATCACTAAACTTAATTTAATGACAGTAACAAACCAACAATATGTTAATGAAAGAATTTTAAAAAGTTTAAATATGGAGAATGCTTGCCACCATTCACTTCAGTATGCCTCATTCATCTCAAAGCCACTCAGATAAAGATTTACAAACCCATAACTTCACCTGCTGTTTTTCATGGGTGTAAGACTTGTCTCTTCACGACTAAGGGACTTCCAGAACAGACAGAAAAAATATCTGTAGGTTGAAGAATAAAACTCCATAATGAGGCCTGCATATCCTGTTCTCTTCTCCAAATATTACTGGAATAATCCTGTGGTTCCCAAACTTTTTCCACTTGCCTACCCCCTGGCAGCCAATTTCCATAAATTGTACCCTTCATATTACCAAAATGTTTATAATTAATATAGATGCTGTTATTTCAAATTTATATGTTGTAACTGTTTTACACTGATGATGTATGTGCTTTTTTCTGCCATTATTCAATTTTTTCCCTCACCCCTTAATGTTTTGGTTTGTACCCCTGGGGGTATGTTTACCCCAGGTTGGGAATCACTGGTGTAATCAAATTTAGGTTGAAATGAGTAGGACATGTAGCTTGAACAGAAGTAATGAGAAATACACTGTAACTGTAGTCAGAAATCCTGAAGGGAACAGACCGCTTTAGAGACCTATGGTACGGACAGGATTCACATGGCAGGGGTTGCTAGGTAATGGAGAGGATTCATCTGGCACACCATATGAACAGAGCTGATGTGATATAAGCTAAGCTATTGATGGATTACTGAATAAACCAAGAATAAATAAATAAACAATGTCCAATATTCATTACTATAGTAAAATTAAAATTTACCACACACCTTTAAAGAATCATAGGATTAGTTCTTAAATGCTAGGTACACACACATTCTGTCTACATTTTCACCATCCAAAGCACACAAGTCTGTGTAAAATAAGCATAAGGGACATACAAAATATTTTAAGAAATGTATGAGGATGAAAGACAGAAGACAGACAGATGAGATAAAATAAAATGGGCTTACAGATAGATATGGATGTAAAAAGGTGGACAAAACGTATAAACTCTACATACCTTTAATTAAAGGTACGAAGTATCGTAGTGAATCACAATACAGACTGAAGGCTTCCACAAAATTCTTCTCTGTATCATGTTTGACAGCACTACATACTATATCAACAGCTTTCTGATATGACTCAGGTGTTGGCATGTGCTCCAAATCTAGAAAACTGTGCTGGAAGAATGCTTCATAATCTATTCTTTTGTCTGGATCATGTTGCAACAGGGACATCAGAAGGTTTCTGCACTCTGATGATACTTGTGATCCTGGAGGAACCTGTTAACAGAAGCCAGTTTTTAATGTTCAATTCTGAGGGAAATGGCACTTCATTTATGCATGGATCACACCTGTGAAGTGCCCGATTTGAACTGCAGCCAGAGACTGGCCAGACTGACATTTTATGGTTTAAAACTGTCCCCCATGCCTACTGGCTAGTGCTGGAGAAGTAAGTAGCACATGTACTACAAACACTGGCAAGGATCATGGGACATAAAAGCTTCCCTCTTAAATGTAGAGAGTAAGGATCTCTATGCATTATTCAAAAACATAACCAATATAAGCATCAGATCTCCACAAAAGCCTGAAATCAATTTACATTCCTGAAAACTTCCTAACACAGTACACAGATTTAGGTACACATGATTCATTTATGATTAAGAAACGAAAATACCTGAATGGGCAGTTGTGATTTTATCTTCTCTGCCAACTCTCTGAAGTTACTGGATGAATATGGAGCCCTTCCAAAGAGGCATTCATACATGATTACGCCAACAGACCAGAGATCAACTCTGGCATCATACTTCTTCCTCAGCAGTATCTCAGGGGCCATATAAAGTGGAGACCCTCTCATGGAGCTGTTCTGGTCGTCTGCAGCCAAGTACTGGGCAAACCCAAAATCTATAACGTGCATGAAATACAACCTTTGTCTTACAAATAACATACTCATAAATGATTGTACAAAAATTCCACTTTTAACTGGTACTACAGTTTGACATAATATCGTGTAAATTAAAAATTTAATGCTGTGCATTATCATCACTGTCTTATATTAATATTTCATCACCTGTAATCAGTAACATATTTAAGTAATATCCTTGTCCTGTTCTAATTTGTGAGTCAATTGTGTCTTCATTATGATATGATATATATTTGGTAACTGCAATTGGGTTGACACCTGGTGGCAGTAGTACAGACCACATTTATACATAAACAATACACAGAACAACACAATGAAACACAATACCTAGAATGGAACACACATAACAATAAGAATACATAAACATAACAATAAGAACATATAATATAAAAAATTAACTAGAAGCATACAAAACATACAACCATATATACAATGATACACAATAGAACCAAAAGAATATGAAAAAAGCAGTAAAACTTCATTATCTCAGGAGGTCATCCAGATAAACATTAGAAACAGTCCAGGAGAGAGATTTAACATAAACCCATCATCAAGTCAATGTTCCAAGAATATAAATGAAGGAATTTATGCAATTTTCTTTAATTTTAATAAGATCTCATACCTTACACTGAAAATTATGCAAATTTGCATTTATATTTCAATGCATATTTATGTTTAAGTTTGTAAATCTATAGCATGTGTTTATAAAATATATACAGCTTACAAATCTGTGTAATATTCTCAACTGATGGCTCATACATTCTTGTAAAATTCAACAGTGTTGTTATGTACTGGAACCTGATTTATGTAATTTTTTCATCTCGCTTAATAAAATCTCCTAATGCTTTCTTATTGTCAAGCACATATCTTAAAAATTTCAATTTCATGGGTTTTCTTTCCAACATTACTTCCTTTCCAAGTAGTTATTACACATATCTTAAAAACACTAAATAATGATCACAACATACATGATTTCCTCCACATATTGTTGCATCTTTTACTTAGAGTTCAATTTATTATTTACTAGTACATAATGCATGAGAGAACTTTTCTCTCCAGGGTTCAAGTAAATTTATTACTCTGTTTCTTCCTTAGAAAGCATTTATTTTAGAATAATAAGCAATGTAAAGACTTTAAGTTTTGCATACTTTATTTATCATATTTTCTCCTATAGTTCCAATCACTTTAAAAACATGTTGGTTGCCTATTCTAGCATCTAAGTCCCCTGCATATTATAAGATGACCATTCTCATTTAATTTCTTTAGCTCCTTTTGTGTATCTTCATAAGAAACTATTTGCTTCTTCCAGGTTTCTTTCTTCAGGTGCACTGGTGCCTGTAAATGTTAGATGACATCCACTTGTTTTTAAAACATAATAGTGGAATGCATGTCCAGTTTAAAATTTTGTTTTTATTTCTTGTCTTACACATTACTAGCTCTACCTCTTTGCTCAACACCACCATCAATGAAGATGAAATCATTAATTTTTTCAGTGCCTTTTAATGGTTACTTCCTTTCACAGTTCAGAGTGGTATCAGTAATTTTATCTATTCATAATATGTATAAAAAATTATGGGCTGGGCATGTGGCACATATGGGAGAGTAGAGGGGGGCATATAATGTCTTGGTGGGGAAACCGGAGGGAAAGAGACCACTGGGGAGACCTAGGCGTAGATGGGTGGATAATATTAGGATGGATCTCCAGGAAGTGGGATGTGGGTATATGTACTGGATTGGGCTGGCCCAGGATAGACAGGTGGCGGATGCTTGTGAGTGCAGTGATGAACCTTCGGGTTCCGTGAAAGGCGGGGAATTTCTTGACTAGCTGCAAACCAGTTAGCTTCTCAAGAAGGACTCTTCACCATGGAGTGAGTGAGTGAGTAAGTGTGTAGGTAAGTAATTAAGTATAATATGTATAAAATGTTCTATTAATTAAAATAGTATGATCAGTTACGTTGGAGATCGACTGCCAGATGTGTGAAGTAAGCCTTCCCACTTGTAAAAAATTTACGTGTTCTAGCTAACACTGTGTGCTTACATTACACGACAGCTCTTAGTCAGAGTATACCTGTTGACAAATATGTTTTCAAACATGGCATTTTAAAATATGTTTTCTCATCTTTGTATGTTACTGACATGTCCTATGCCAATGTTTTGACATAAAGGGTGAATAAAAATGTTATGTTGTAATTATGAAGGAAAAAAGTAAAGAGTAGTCAGCAAATGGAAATAAATAAAAAAAAAAAAAAGTATCTTGTGATTTTGGCCTATTTATTTATATGGAGTGCAGGTGTGCCCCACGTGATCAGATATTGGTTGGAGCAACTAGTCAAGGCTTAATAACTAGACTGCATACTTACCAGCCAGTTTAAGCATCAGACTTGGTTTGGAGGTAAGCAGCAAGTTCTGTGGTTTAAGATCCATATGACACACATTATGTGATCTCAGAAACTTCAGAGCTAAGGCAAGCTGTTGCAGGAACTTTTTGCATATTCCTTCAGGTAACTTTTGTCGTTTGCGTATGAAACATGACAAATCCCCATGTTCACAATACTCCATAATAATAAAAATAGATCTGGAATATTTGAAAAAGGAAATTTCCAGAACCTAGACCTTTACTCTTTGTAAAAATTCACTGACAAAATACACACACAACTGTAAATAAGAAAACAATGATCTCTGCACATAAAGAATCTGACACAAATATGCAAAATTCACAATTGCTGCAATGCCCTGTTTAGAGTCTGTGACTCCATAAATTTTAACTTATTTATTTTTAAGCTTACCGTTTTACTAAAGAGATAAAAACTAACAATGAGGTGTGTTAACACAACCACTGTTGCTGTAGAAACACAATAAGTATTACATATTCTGAGTGTGTGTCTGTAGACTAAGTCAACCAGCATGCAAAGCGCATGCACCGTATTACATTGTGATCTGTGGCTTGTCCAGCTCCACCATATTTTGCCACACTATCTTATTAATAACATGATTTTTGGAAAAACATTAATGAACATAAAATGCGTGTTTTGATTTTCTCTATAACTTTTATCTGAAATATTTCTCATTTCAGAAAATTTCAGCGAAGTATTATCATAAATACACATAGGTCTTCATGTAAAGTACCCATTATTCTTGCCAGATTTTAATGCAGCCTGAACTTTCTTGACAGATTTAAAAAAATTACTCAAATACCAATTTTCATAAAAATCTATCCAGTGGGAGCCAAGTTGTTCCATGTGGATGGACAAATGGACGTGATAAAGCTAAGAGTCGCTTTGCACAATTTTGCAAACATGCCTAAAAATTAATGACATAAATGTATCACTACATAAATGTCTTACTATGGGTACACAAAAACATGCTGGTTATATGCATGTTTCAGCCTTTTTCTGATAACGCATTATAATGAACACTTTACTTCACTTCAATGCATTGAATCTGCTTGCTTTGGCTGCAGCTTAACACCTCTTACATGGCTGATTATATGTCACTTGTCAGAACAAATGAGAGAGAAAACTGCACAAAATAGGTTCACACAGAGTTGTTCTCTGTATGACAACATACACTGTGTTCATAACACTGCCAGCATACTCTTTGCAACAACCCCTATATGATCTATAGTGAATGCTCCATCCTTTATGACTTTCAAATACAACAGTCACTTGCTATCTGAAGGGGTGGGCATGCATCAGCAGAAACACTGTCACTGGTACAGCCATGACTGGTTCCCAAGACCAACAAGTGTGTAAAAATGGTGGTTATCAGAATGAGTGCTGCTGTAAACATTTATTTCTCACTACATAATATTATATTCAGAAACACATGAAGCCACAAAATACAAAATCCTGTGTGCAATACAAACCTGTCATTCCACTGAAAATCTTTCATCTCCACAATATATTCATGCTTTAACTTTTTAAGTAATGTGATTTCTGTTATAATATTATCAACTGCTGCTCCTGACAGCTGTTTTTTTTCCACACACTTCACAGCAACTACCTCTCTTGGACCACTCTGTTAGAACAGAACACATAATTAAACATTTGGTAATAATACTAGCAATATGGTACTTTTGTTAGCAAACTGTACTAAATATGTGATTGCAGATTTCAGATATTCAACAATAACTAACTGCATGGAGCAGAGTCATTCTTGAGACACAACAGGTCCTCAGCTAGTCAAGAATTTCCTCGCATTCTATGGAACTCAAGGGTTCATAACCACACTCACAATAGCCTTGTCCCTCTTTTGAGCCAGATCAATCCAGTCCATGTTCCCCATCCCAATTCTCAAACAGCCATTTTAATATCATTTTTCCATCTATGCCTAAGTCTTCCAAGTGGTCTCTTTCCCTCATGTTTCCCCACCAAAACCCAGTATGATTTCAATGCTTTTTTCTAAGTTGCAAAAATGTCTTCAAATAATGGTAGTAAAACTCATTCCAGTAGGGGTAGTTTGTCTAACAGTGAAAGATATTTACTCTACAAAAGAAAACTTTTTGAATTATGGTTGGTGCAAAACCTAGAAAGTAATATGGAAATGGAATGAATACCGATACAGAGGAACTCTTATGAAAGACACTTGGCTCTCACAAAGATGATTATTAAGATAACCATCTTTTGGGTTACGATACCATGTAATCTGGTAGATATGTATGGATGTTTCAGACTCCAAATTCTGCACCACTCCCCTTCATAAGGCTGGCACATATTTACCAAACTACAGGAGTCACATCCCAGTGATAAAACAGTACAGACACTCAAAAATAAGTGATGCACCCCAAATTTTCTGTAATCTCACTAAAGTTTCTGTGTTAATTAAATCACACTAATGGCCAAACTAACCTATTAAAAAATATATTGAAAAATTAGAAATCAAGTGCTTATGTCATGTCTTAAAATGAAGACTGAGTTATGATAAGATCTCCAAATACTAGTCAAAATGTATATTCTAAAGTTCAAGAATTCCTCAAGCCTCTGTACTTGGTTTGCTCCTTTTGTTGTACACTGATAACACACACTGCAGTACTAACTCATATCTACATCTGTACTATGTGCGAATGATACTAGTTCAGTACTTACTGGACCACACATTCTTGAATTATCAAACACTGCATTATTAAACAAAGCTTCATACAAAACATGCTTAATTAAAATCCTGATAAAATGAATTTCACGCATTATGTAACTAATAAGATACCAGTTAACTAACATGGAAATACACTATACTGATCAATATGGGTAACAAATGTGTCATGCTAACAAATTAATTTCTAAAGTTTAAGATACAAAATTTCTTGGAATATATTTAGACTGTACACTGTCTTGGAAAAATCATGTTGAACAAATCACACACAAATTAAGTGCAGCTTGCGACACAATGAGATCATTTAAGTCCTTTATATCACTGGAAACACTGAAGATGGTTTATTCATTCATTCATTCATTCATTTATTCATGTTCAAGCAATCTACAATAGGCACCAATAGGCCATGAGATATAGAACAGGTCAATTTTAGATATAGAATTATAAAATACAGTACAATGTCTGTCAATTGATTAATTACAATCATTTATACACTATAATACATAGAAAACATAACATACATAAATTTTTATCAACACATAGCATATAGTTAATGTGTAACCATGACACTCCTGGATTAGAGTATTTGTGTTATTGAACCTTATTTGTTTTGTTCAG
>Ga0136643_10009936_pt1 | contig 14015 bp, 14 predicted proteins | sample TergutLab28metaG_FD_96883 | JGI IMG/M metagenome (GOLD analysis project Ga0136643, IMG submission 96883) | Labiotermes labralis P1 segment gut microbial communities from Petit-Saut dam, French Guiana - Lab288 P1 (version 3) (version 3) | ecosystem: Host-associated > Arthropoda: Insects >... | reverse complement strand
TTGTTTTTTTGTTTGTTTTTTCCCCCCCCAAAATTTTGGATTTTCGAGAATTTTAAAATGTCTTTTATGTTGGTTTGTTTTTTTTCTTCCCCCCCCCCCCCTTGCATTCTGTTGTTGAGACATGAACATATAATTAGCTTTCTCAGGATTTATGTCTGGACCAACCTCCTTACTTACAACTGAAACAGCTTATTTTTTTTAAGATTATGTGTAATTTTACCCAGTAAATTATCACCATCACATAAGTGGATGTTGTTATTTCAGTTAAAATTATACAATCCAGAGGACACTGCAGTGCCTGATAGTGTTCCTGATATCCTTGTATAGAACAAACCTAACTTTACTGAAAGTACACAGAATCATGTATCTTGTGACACAGATTGCAAAAGGTTGTTAATATTTTGATAAAGTATTTAACCACACAGTTTTCTGAATATAAAGATTGAGAGTATTACATAACACCTCCATCCTAACAAAACCATGGGCTTGCAGTCAGTAAACAGTGGATCTACTGACCCATTATACTTCCATTTGTACTCAAATATGTGATGATTGAAGAATATGTGGTCCTTTCAGTCACACTTGCTTTGGAACACTTCCTTTACACTTTCTGTAACTTCAATAGGTTGCATTACAACTACTACCATGACTGCAGCACTTGATGCCACTCTCTGGAGGTGACACATTCCCCTGACATTTGGGCGTCCCCACAGGTGACACATCAAGGTGTATATACACAGTTTCACTGTTTATGCCTGATTTGGTAGCGTCTGCATTCTGGCGACCCATTTGCTTTGGCGTACGTCTCCGTCTTCACTCACAAGCCGCGGAGCTAGGTGAGTGAGCACGCTTAGCCACCTTAGGGCCCTGCACTACTGACACTCTTAAAGTGTCGCGTTTCGTAACGGCCCGTCTTTCGGTGTCTTGGTGCCGTCACCGTGATCGAAGCTACGTGACAACTTAAAGTTAAGAGCAAGGCCTCCACATCTTGGACACCACACAGCATCTGCTTACCAAAGTCCAAGGGTACGCACGTTAATTGATCTTCCCAGAAAGGGGTGTGGAAACTCACTCTCACACTCGTCAACTGACAGCAGGACGCTGACAGCTAGTGGCTCGGAAGCCATCGTTAGCTTTGGGCACAGGCATAAAGAATTCTTTCACCCCGGTCGCGATTCTGCTGGCCATCCACGTGAATCCAGTCCAGAAATATGCGAGTTTATTGCCACTGAGATGTTCTGGGTCTTTCGTTAAGCCGCTGCTCCGGCGGCAAGTGTTATGTTTCTGCTTCAATTTTCTCGCGAGTAATGACAGCTAGCTTGTCTTTAGTCGGTACGGACACGTCACGGAGTGAAAGGTTAGTGTACTTTGGGAGCGACAGGCTACAACGTTGACCTAACCTTGTGCGGATGACACGGCTGTCGTAGCGTCTTTCAAGTCGCAACGCTCGTCACTTATCAGGATATTACTTCAAAAGACCTGAGCTCTGGCTACGGGACTGAAGGGCAGTGTAGTCTATACAATCAGCTCAACCATTCTATGCCGGGTGTGCTCTACTCTCCGCTGACCGCAGGTACGTCCAGAAGCTTAAGTGCTGCAGTTCAAGTGTCTCTGCTTTAGGAATAAAGCACCATCGTGCATCACTAAAAGGCAAAACCACAAGGATTTGGAGGTTACATTTTTCACATTAGAGAGTGTCGATCCCCACCGAGCCGATGTGGGGAATCTGTTTGCATAGGCATGCATGCAATTAGAATCTACGCGGCACAGGTTTAATTCCATGTATGCATCTCGGACACAGGAAAGGTTTTAAATTGAGAATGGGAAGTCGAGTGCAAGGCTCCGCCGTTATTCGGCTAAACGGTTCGCTGTGGGCTTGAGCATCCCACCTGGTTACTTCGAGAGTAGCAGAGTAAGCATCCGAGCCCCACTTGGTAGTGGTACCCAACTTCATGTTCTCCCCTCTGAAGAGCAGGGCTTGGACTGGAGGAAGAGTTTTCGGGGGCAATAGGCCCCTTCTTTCCGTATACATTTGAGAGGCTCGTTCTTCATGGAGAACTTTGTTGAGCAATCCACCGCAAAACTCGCTGCTTTAACAGGTTGACCGGCCAATACCGCAGCTTATGCCGCTGTGACTATAGCATAATTAGTTTTCGGGCGTTAAAAGCGACTGTTCCACCAGTAGTCTCCGTACTTTCCCCACCGGGTCTTGGGCCGAAGGGTCGCCGTTAGCTCGCACTGGCAGAAACGTGATGCCATTTGTGCACATAGAGATACGTTCCCTCGATTCGTCCGAGTTAAACAAAGTAAATGCGAATGGGAAAGCTGAGAAACAAAGAAGCAGAATGGTCCTTTTCACGGCCACAAAAATGTCACCTCTGAATAACACGTAGAGGGAAAATTGCGTACACACATCCCCTTTCCGGAAATAGTGATACGGACGTTGAAATTGAGAAGTATATATTGTATACCCTACTTACATAAGAAGGACACTGGTTAAGGACTGTTGCCTCGGGGGGATGACACTATCTTGTGGCTGGAGGGGAAACTACTTTCATTCCCTACAGACACTGATACGGATCTTCTGTGACCTGCTTAGGATGACCCGCCTCACAGTTCATTGCACGGTGTCAAAACCCAGAAGACTAAAATCCGAATAATTCTTGCCGTGAAAACCTGAAATATTTTAGCCAGCGTATTTTGTTTTGCATATTCTTTTCGCACGACGCGTATGAACTCGTGCCAGCTGACTGTACACAAGATTGCGCTGTATGCACCCACATGTTCTTTTCTCACAGCATTATATTACTGGTTTGAATTGGCAGGGTGGCAGCTCTAAGGGACGGTGAAAAGTCGTGTTACTGTTTTTGATAGACAGGGAAGGAGTAACGTGAGTATGTGTGAATGTTAGGAGAGGTATTATTTATGTTTTGATTGCCAACAGTTTATGATAACGTTGAACCATAAACATGTCATTCCGTGTTAAAATAATGTTGTGAATTTTATATGTTTATTTAAAGTAAAGAGTTTTCTGACATTATTTGGCTGATATACGTGCCGAATTTGATTTTCTATCCCCGAAGCGAATGTCAGACATGAAGTACTGGAACGGAATAACGTGTTATACATTTTGTATTACACATGCAGCTGTGATTAAAATGGACTGATGTAATGAATAGGCGTTTTAGTTAAGAACAGAGTTTAGTTCCTGGAAAATAGAGTTATGTCCATTCCATTTTTCAATATGCCACTGAACTTTGCGAATGTATGTCGACTTTGTATGCAAGAGAAGTCGACATTACTTTCCCTCTTCATTGATACGGAAGTTAGCGATCAAGTTACACCTCTACGCTGCAAAATTATGAGTCTGGCACCAGGTGTTAAGGTAAATCACCATTATTACGTTTGCTGTTGGATGTGCATGAAATGAACTGTAAGCCAAACATGGTAGTACAGTTTTGTTGTAGTAACACGAAAAGCAGGAAAATGGGACTGTCTGTGAAAGTTACAGAGTGTACTACAGTTCCATGCATTATTGTACCTGTGAGTGGCTTGAGAATAATGTTAAGCAGTCACCTTTTAGCTATACAGTTGGTCTTATGTGTATGCTACAGGCTTCATACATATTCTTTCTGTCACAGGTGGATGCATACGATGGCCTTCCAACTCATGTGTGTCGGCAGTGTGTAAATCAAGTGAATGTGTCATACAATTTTAAGAGGCAGTGTGAAATCTCTGATGCAGCTTTCCGGGAGTTACTGAGAAATCACAGATCAGGTTCCCAGTCTTCTGAGGTAGTTGATAGCAACATACCTAACACTGCAATTTTTCCATTCCCTTGCTCCATTACACACACTTTTTCTGTATAGCATGCAGAGGGTCAATTGTTGTTAAAAGAAGGAGGTGACAATTTAATTATTGTATAACTACTGCTGTCATTTGAAAATAATTTCATTTTGATTTATTTATGCTTGTTATTGATCAGTAATTTGTTTTGCTACACTACATCCAGATTATTATGATTCCGTAGTGAATGAGTTTGAAATAAACTACTCCAATGCACTGATTATTACACACGTATGACCATTATAAGAACAATGTTAAGAAATAGATGACAATACAGATGTTTAACCCCTTGCAGATTTCTTTAAATAGCATCCCACTTACCTTCATGGCCATATATAAGTGACATAGTCATTGTTGTGTTTCCACTGGTCACTTATATACTGTGCTATATACATAAATAAAATCATCATGTTAATTAACAGTTGGTCAAGAGTACACTGTAGTAAGTAATGACGATGGGAATACTGCATTAACTGATTAAATATCGGATCATATTACATCTGTTTGGTGCTATATATTGAACAATTGCAAGTAGTTTTTTATTGCATACATGGTCCTAATTTTATTGAACAACTGTTGTTTGTCATTGGCCACTGCTACTCCACTGCACTGGTAGGTGGTTGGCTGAGTACAATAAATGAGCCAACAGGAAGCAGTAGTTCATAGTTGTCAGATAAAATAATAACCCTGTAATATATAATTTTTTGGAAAAAATAAATGCTGATTTGCCTTTCTAGGAAAAGCAGAATGAATCTCAAAATTCTTTGAATCCAGCAGAAGACCCTCCAGATGTCTGGACATATGTGAAAGTGAAAGCTGAGTTGGCAGAGTGTCAGTCAGATGAAAACAGTCCTGAAGGTGGAATGGAGCAAGAGTAAGACAATGACTGTATTTAATTCTGTCTCTTATTGTGTAGTGTCAGTTTAAGGTAATGACACAGAGAAAAGATTCAAAATAATACTGTCAGTTTTTTATGGATCTTTGAATCTTTCATGTTCATTTAAAGTAAAGTTTTCTCAGTCCATGCTGTGAAGGTGTATGGGGGGAGCAGAAGTATAACTTTGCTCAATCTTAACCTTGGCACTAGATGGAGGTCAATGATCAACTTCATGCCCTGGCCATTTTACCCCAGGGAAACAACCCCAGTACCCATTGAATAGGAGGCTGGGTAGGCCACAGGGCTGATCTGGACATTTTGTAAAAGAGCAAAATCCCTTGGACCGCTGGGATATGAACCCTGGACCCTCCAGCCTCTAAATAGTTACTATACTAACTACACTATCCTGGCTTGTGCTACGTAAAGGGCTTTGTGTGCCATCTGTGCTGTAGGTTTGTGTACAAGTGTGTCTCTTAAGGCTCTGCTGTAGGTATGGATTTGCATTTGTACAGGCTGTACCATAGGCACATATAGAGGTATATATGTCCTGGGTGCACTGCCCTCTATTTACGATGGTACAGCATGTATCTTCATCCTTTTGCAGAGCCCAGAGAGGTGCAATTTCATAACACAGGTTGGGTCAGCAATTAGTCTCATCATTCCAATTATGATGCAAATTGACTTTCTAACCCAGTTGTGTTAATCTCTTGTCTATATGTTTTAGGAACTGAAATCCAGAAAGGTTCGAAGTTGGGACAACCTTTCAGTTTATGATAAACTAAATTTGTTGTCACAAAAAAAAATCTCGCTTTATATGAATGACTAATATTTTAGTATTCCACATGGCCATTTCACTATCTGCTGCTATTCCATGGTACATGGTCAGTTCACTTACAGAAAATGTTACCAGTGTTCAATATTGTGATTTAACAGTTCAGATTACGTGGTTTGTACATGATAAATGCTTGTTCAAAATCAGTGTACAGCTATGTGTACACTTCCTAGGTGTGTTTCAGAATATAACCTAATGGTTTGTAAAACCATGTTTATATTTTTTTTATTTGATTAATTGTAAGGGACATGTAATTTGGATGCTTGAATGTACTTGGACATGTATCTTTTAAATCTTTTGACAGATTTTTGATAAAACTTGACATTTGATGCTCTTGTTATTTGAGTATTACCTTGTGTAAATGTCACTAACTTTAATTCATCTAATAGACCAGTATTTGTAAGGTCCTGATTGATCTTTTGCATAGATGTTTTGAATGTGTACACAGATTTTAATAGGACCTGATGTACAGCAGTTTTGTTATATGAGTATTACCTTGTGTATGTCATTAACTTTAATTTCTTTTAAGATTCGTTTTACTTTAGTGTTCAGTATTTAGAGACGCAGTGGTATGCAAGTCATGTACAGTACATATTTCTGTAAGTTTGTTACACACTACAGATGTAGACAGTGCTTGAAAATAAGTCACAGCATGTTGTTAAACACATGCTGATTCATGTATTCATAAGTATTTAAATAAAATATGTGGTTATGGGGTTGTCAGGGTATATTTAAACCAAACACATAATCTTGACAGGTTTCCAGCTGCAATCTGTTCATTAACAGAAGACGATCAGGATTTGAATTCCAATGCAATGGATGAAGCATCTATGAGGCAAGGCACAGAGGCTGACTCAAAAAATCTTGCACATAATTTACATCTCCTCAGCAAAAGTATGGCATATGATATGAAATTTGACAGGCAGTATTCATCTGGTGATGATTCCTTCGGATCCAGTTATCGCACAAAGAAGAAGTTCCCGAATGCAAACAAGAGATTTGTCTGTATGGAGTGTGGGAAATCCTTTGTGCAAAAACAGCACCTTATTTCACACACGCGAACTCATACAGGTGAACGACCCTACCAGTGTAAGGAATGTGGTAAAACTTTTTCACAGACTGTTCATTTGAAGAATCATCAAACTACACATACACAATTGAAACCCTTTAGTTGTTCTGAATGTGGCAAATGTTTTGCACAAAACATACATTTAAAGAACCATCTTAGCACACATACAGGTGAGAAGCCATATGGTTGTAATTTATGTGGTAAGACATTTGCACAGAATGTTCATTTAAAAAATCACCTTAGCACCCATACAGGGGAAAAACCATTCCGTTGTACAGAATGTGGAAAAACATTTTCACAAAATATACACCTTAAAAATCATCTGAGTACACATACTCATGAAAAACCATATGGTTGTACTGAATGTGGCAGAACTTTTGCCCAAAATATACACTTAAAAAACCATCTTGCGACTCATACTGGTGAGAAACCTTATGGGTGTCAGGAATGTGGTAAGCATTTTGCTCGGAGTGGTCAGTTGAAGGAGCACATGAAACTCCATTTAGGCTTGAAACCATTTACATGTGTTGAGTGTGGAAAAAAGTTTTCCCAGAATATTCATTTGAAAAACCATTTAGCTACACATGCATCACAAAAGAAACCAAAGGAATAAACTGGAAATGGAGTGAAATGCTGTTAGGCCCAAGATATGTTTATGCAGTTCCTGTACCCTTGTCTAAGAATACAAATTGTGTCTTATAACCGTAATTTGAGCATAGGTACTTTACAGAAGTGATCTGAATATGAGTTTTTGTTTACGTACTCTAGTGGGATGCATGAAAACATTTTGGTATGGCTGATATTGTGGTTATTAAATGTGTTACCCGTTCAACATGTTGACTATTTTATGAATTACACACTTGGCTCTTTACTAATAACAGTGGAATTAAGTAAGAATCCCTGTGATGGCATCATTTCTACAGTAAACAAAGAGTAAGGAGGTCATGCAATATTTCCGTAACAGCGAATACTGACTCTGTGGTATGGTGGGTTTGAGAGAGTGAATTTTTGTGGAGAAATACATTTCATGTCAATTGGTAATAATGTTTACAAGACGTGTCTATCCTTCTATTATTTTTTTAAATAGGGGGTGAAATTACAGTGGCACACTGTACGCATTCCATCTGCATATAGCTATTGGGCACTATTTGTTACATTTTTAGACGTATCTTATGATATGGGTACTTAAATTATTAGTATTTTTATGAAATATTGTTCTTCAGGCTTTTATTTAAAAAAAACATTTCTAGCGTTAGTGTTACAGTTATTATTATTATTATTTATATTCATATCTTTATCCAGAGTTGGTTATTTGCTTAAAGATAAAAAATTAATCATTTATTAATACAAGCAGGATACTTCCTTCAGAATTTCCACTTCACACCATGATTGTCATTGATATGTCATCAAGTTATTCCGAATGTTTCATAACACGTAGGAATAGTAAGTTATCAAACATGCTTTCATGATGAACATTTCATTATTATGAGATGTAATTAAGTGTACAAATAAATATTGCTGCTTATACCCATATGTGACAATCTGTTCATTGACTGGAACTGCACCATTTAGTTAATGGGTGTGTTTGTAAAGATTCTGTGAAGTATTTATCCATCTTAAGTACATTGTATGGTGTAAGTCATTGCATGAAAACAGTATTATACCCCTTTTCATGAATGGATGAGAAAATAGTCACTGTTTTGATGATTATTTATAGTGCACTTAAATTGGATAGCTACCGATAACAGTATAGAAAGCCAAGTCAAAAATGAACAGATTGAAGGCGATGAGAATGTATCGTATCTCGAGTATTCTGTGAAATAAGTTCTGGGTGCCAGAAGAAGTTTGGAAGTAATTATCTGATGCCCAGGTGGTGGGTGGAGCTAGTGGTGGTAGTGGTGGTAGGCATTGGCTACACAGGCGGGGGTCGTGGGGTGGAGAGTGCTGCTGACATGACGGTGCACAGGGCATTGAGACTAGTCTAAATTTCTCACAATGTGGAAGAACATGCAGAAAGGGTCCATGTGGTGCAAGTGACACATAGCCCAAAACGTGTGATCGGTGAGGCAGAATATGTGATGCGCCTCTTGGTTAAAAGCACTGAGGTGATCCTTTAACATGCTTACATAGTGAAAGACAGCACAGACAATGATGTAGAGCTTGCTTAAACTGTAACTGACTTCTGTCTCCTTTGTTGGTTCTGTTGGCAAGGGTAGCACATTTTAGTAATTCAGATAGCCTATGTACTAACTAAAGTCCATCTCGATTTGCTGGTTCACCTAAACAGTGAGGTTGGTAGGCACAGGTACACCTGCCAATGGCCCACAGCTGTCATCTGCTTGCATATTTGACTATTGTGCATTTGTTGGTGTGCCATATAAACTGAAATACTCCTGCAATGTGCAGATATGGAACATATGAAGTTCATTTATGACCACCAGGCAAAATGAATTTATCATGTAGCCTGATGATGGTCGCCATAGCAACCGAGACATGTAGATGTTAATAGTATATGATACAGCATATTTTACTATCGTGCATTTCCCGGTGTAATACATACATTTAAAAGGGCGCCTAACTTTGAAGAAAAGCACGGACAATAGTACGCTAGCTTAAATGATAACGGACGTCTGTCTCGATTGGTTGATTCTGATGGGGAAGGGGAACACTTTGTGTAACAGGAACATAGCCTGTACACTAACCGAAGTCCGTCTCGATTGGCTGGTTTACTTTTTTTGGGGAAAGGGGGGTGGGGGGTTTGTTTGGCTCGTGCTCACCCGATGACGACCAACAACTTTCGTATGCTCGGTCACGGCACGTTGGATTCATTGTGGTCGACCCAACTACAGTTGCACACATTAGTTTTATCTAAATACTTAAATTCGGGTACATAGCATCCGAACACTGCATATTTAAATAAGCATGAATGTGAGGATTCGTGTTTTTTAAAGCCATACAGGATCCACGAGCAAAAGAATGTGGGGAAACACTAATCTAGACATTATAAATTTTAGTGACGGACTTGTTTTAATTGCGATATTTTTATTTTGGCTCTTTCTAGAAACTTGCTGTATGAGGTATTGGCCTTTGTACCAGGTGCAGCAACGGGGGTGTGGTGGAAAAAGTATTGAATGTGTTTTCGTGCACGATGGTTGAAATCAGAAAGCATAATTATGTTGCTATATATTTGTTGATTACAAATTGTCTTCATCAGAGATCTCAAACCCTGACCACAGCCGATTAGACGCTGCTTGCAACCCCAATGTACCTTACTACATGATCTGTGTTCAGTAACCTGACTAGTTTTTCTTCGCATCGTAACTCCTAAAGACCTGATCAGGCACTGTGTTGAGATGGAAGGAGTGTGGAAGAGAGCGTGAAACGTTTATATTGTACGTGCAATATTGTGTTCATTAAAATATATGGCTTTGGGTAAGAAACATTACTTCAAGCTCCAGGTTCTAGTGTACGAAGATTTGTAGTCACTTTCCTGAGACAGACAATAGGCTGGGGGTAATCTCGTATTGGAGTGATAAGTTGTAACTGTGTTAGAATGGTGGCGTAAACTATAATTGTTTCTCGTTGCTAATAAGAAACTCGCCAGAAAATGGCAAATGTGTGTTGCCAAAACATGTGGGATGAATTCGTTTTATTGCCTGCATTCTGTAATTAATAAGGTGGTGGTACTTATAGAATTCGGGTGCCACCGTTGTACATTTCGAAATTTAAAGCACTGAATAGGCAACATGTTGCTTGCTGGTTAAACACTGTCATTTCACGAGTCAGTTGTATCAAGTGACTAGCATTGTAACTGTTTAAGATAGCTTTATGTTACCACGCGCTTGAATGATGCACTTTTTAACGTTTTTAGGTAGGGCATCCTTGTTGTTCATTACTGGTTAAATAGGCAAATCATTTCATGTAATTTGTTTGAGCATTTGGTTTAAGAGGTTTGGTATTAATATCTCATGTTGCATATTAACCCTCATGTTGTGCAGTTAAAGGTAAATCGTAGTGCACACACACAATGTGAAATATTATTGGCAATTAGATATTTCTAGAATTCAGGGTGTACCAGCACCTTTATTTTGAAGTTTGAATTGTGTAGAATGGGGACTGATTTGCTTTCTGAGATGGCCGAGTTTCAAGGTAATGACTAGGATTTCACCGTTTTGGAAGGAAGATTGATTAATGTATGTGCTGCATACATTTTCTGCAAATTGTGGAAAAGAAACGAATCAAGACTTACTAGACTGGTGCTGAGAAAATCCATAGCTTCTCCTTTTGAGGGGTGAAATTTTTGTGTCATATTGAAGGTGAATTTTATGGACTACAAGTTTGCATGAAATATTTATCAGTTTTTAATGAGATTTTGATATATCATGAATTATGCAATGGATATCAGCACTCTGGTTGTAATTGGGATTTTAAAAGCACAAAAATATTGGAATGATGCCATAAATTTGGCAGTGTATGAAGGATGTACCTCCTCTGTATTTGGCATGTACTGCAGTTTCGTACTGAGAATTATTGAGTGTGAATACTGTTGTTTGTTGGGAAGATGTGAAGTGTAGGGTATGTTGCTGGACTGTTTAATGTATATTGTTGCAAGAGCGCAGACGTTTTGAAAGTATGTTTGGTACATGGCCTGTGATAGATCGTGTGATGGAGATCATTAAAATAATTATGAAAGAGAGGTTTATTAAGGTATATTTGATAAGTAGCCTCTGATTGATGGTGTGATGTAGGACATTGTAAAGAATGTGAAAAATGGGTTTATTAAGATATATTTAATATATGGCATTTGATAGATTGAAGGGAGGTCATTATATTAAATGTGAACCAGAAATTTAAGAAAGTATATTTGATATGTGGCCTGTGACAAAATATTTAATGGAGGCCATTATAGTGAATGTGAAATTAGTTTGTAGTGGTATTTTGAATATTTGGCCCATGATAGATGGTTTGACTGAGGCTGTTATAATTAATGCAAAATGAGTTCTTACAGGTGTGTTTAATATGTGGCCTGTGATAGATGGTTTGATGGAGGCAATTATAATGAATACAAAATGAGTTTTTACTGGTACATTTCATATGTGGCTTGTGATAGGTGGAATGATTATGGAGGTCATTAAATATACCTCTATAAACTCAATTTACATTCAATGAAAAACCTCCATCAAACATCCACCACAGGCCACATATCATATTACCCCTATAAAATAAACTCTTCCTCATTATTAACAACCTTCATCAAAACATCACTCAAAGCCCACATATTAAAATACACCTCCATAAACTCATTTTGCATTCATTAATAGTGGCCTACAATGTGCATTGTGATGGAAGTCATTATGAATTTTGAAACAGAGTTTTTTTGGCCTTGGTACTGAATGAGAAATTGGTGGATGCAACGTTAGATGCTTGTGGTTGAGATTACTGTGGAGTATTATGCACAGAATGTGAAAGAGAGAGGTATGGAGTCGTGTGATATGGGGCAGTGGGTATGGAAGTACCTGTTAAACACAAAGTTGGTCTAGGCCTGTTAGGAGAGGTGTTTTTTTGTCATTTGTTTCCATGTTATAGATAGGTCTGTAGCTCTGAATAATCTGTGGGACATCTAGTACCACGTGCAGCCTCCCATAAATCCAACTCCTTGTCCATACCTCAGGGTTACATGGAACTGTACCCTGTGTCATGTGGGAGGTGGTAACAGGTGTGAAGGGGGTACCCTGCAGAGTGTTACTACAACACATTCTGGCTAACAGGGCTCTGGTATACCCAAGCCAAAGTGGAAGGTATTGTGCTCAAGGCTGCATGGCACTGGGGTAGTGATAGCAGTGTTGTAAATGATCCCCTTGGGGAATCAGGCTGCACCCCATTGTATATAGGCCTTGCGTCCACTTGGGGCTCCATGGATGGTTACCACATGTTTTCACCCTATTATGTGGGAGAGCTCCCTCACTAGGGGGTCTGAGAGATATAAATGAATGAATAAACTATTGGCTGTGGAGAGGGAGCATCTTTCTCCATAGGGGCCCCATTGGGGGAACATGGAAGGGGGGCTGCTTTGAGAGAAAGGTGAAATTTTGTATTTATCAGGAGATGTGTAAAAGGTGGCTCTGGAAATGGGCATCTCTTCATAGGGTCCCCATTGGGGAACCTGGAGGGGGGCTCATTTACCAGGGACTTTGAGAGACAGATGAAGGAGGGCTCTGGAAATGGAGTGTCTATGTCTGTGGGAACTCTGTGAGGGGAACCTGGAGGGAGGGCTCCCTTACTGGGGACCCTAGAGGGGATGCTCCTTTCCCAGGGAATTTGAGAGAAGGTGAGATTTTTCAGTCAGGAGAACTTTTACTGGGGAATCCAAGAGACACAAAAATGAAGGCTCTGGAAATGGGCAGCTCTCTCCATAGGTGCCCCTTTGGGAAACACCTGGGGGGATTTCATTTACTTGGGACTGTTGAGAGACAGATGAAATAGAGCTCTGGAAATGGAGCATCTTTCTCTATGGGAGGTCTGTGAGGGGAACTTGGAGGGGGGACCTTGAAGGATAAGTGAAGGAAGGCTCTGGAAGCTGGCATCTCTCTCCATTGGGGCCCTATCAGGGAACCTGGAGGGGTGCTCATTTACTGGGGGCTTTGAGAGATGGATGAAGGCGGGCTCAAGAGGTGTGTAAAGGATGGCTCTGGAAACAGGCAACTCTCTACGTAGGGGCCCCATTGGGAACCTGGAGGGGGGTTCTTTTACTGGGGACTTTGAGATACAGTAATATCTGGGCTCCTTTTCTTGGACCCAAATAATGTTAGGAGCCTGAGTCTGGGGGCAGTCTGGAACCTCAGTAAAGGACCAGGGCTCCCAAAGACTTGGTATCAGATATGGGGCACTGAAGGCCTATGTGCATTGGGATCGAAAAGGCTGAAACCCAATTATTACGCTACTATACTCTGTACCACATGTGCAGGTGCATAATTTATATCCTGTTATGTAGCAGTTGTGAGATGGGGAACATTGACCTTTTTCGAGGGAACTGCCACACTAAAAAGGGTAATGAGCCGAGCCAACTACAACCTTGAAAGAGCTCTTGTGGGGTGGAAACGTTGGCACACAGTTTAAAGTTTGAAGTCTGTGGGATGTTACACCACCACCTTCAGGTTGCTTATTTTGGCTGGATAATTTTACATCATGAATCAGAAGGGAGAGAATCCTTCTAGTATGTGTGTTGCACAATTTTTGTAATCTTTCCCTCTTTCTAGGGAAAGACTGCAATTCATTCATTCATTCATTCATTTATTTTTACTCCATTAATCCATACACGGTCACAACAACCAAAAGGATGTGGAACATGTCAAAACACAAACACTCAATAAAAAACAGAAAATTACATAATG
>Ga0136643_10009933_pt1 | contig 14018 bp, 12 predicted proteins | sample TergutLab28metaG_FD_96883 | JGI IMG/M metagenome (GOLD analysis project Ga0136643, IMG submission 96883) | Labiotermes labralis P1 segment gut microbial communities from Petit-Saut dam, French Guiana - Lab288 P1 (version 3) (version 3) | ecosystem: Host-associated > Arthropoda: Insects >... | reverse complement strand
GCGAATTATTTAAACGGCTGAGGCTGTGGCTGTCCTAGAGGGTAGGACGCTCGAGCCATGAGGGAGCGTGGAGGTATTTAAATGCCGTCCTAAACGGTAGGACGCACGAGCTCTAAAGGTTAACAGATATTCCACAGTGCTGCAAACATGCCTAAAAAATTTATCACTGAAATCAAGGAAGCCACAGGATTGGACAGCAAAGGAACACTCACAGTAAGGATTCCTGCTGGGTAGAGGAAGATGAAAACAAACAACTGCCAGTATTGTAAATAGGAAAAATACTGTCCTTAGGAATTTTCCCTGTCTACCCATACACTTGAGGATGGGGCATTAATATCAGCTTACAGGTAGTGATAATGCCAGAATATGTTCCACACTGAGTGCACATGTCCTAGCAGCACTAAGGTATTTATTCAGCAACACTGCACTGAAGCAGCTCTCTGCTGGCACCAGTTCCCAATAACTTGTGTGTCCATTACACTAGTTACAGGTACACACAGTCACGTGTACTTTACGTTATCCAAGAAATTCTAAAGAAAATTACTGAATAAAATTTGCCACAATCATGCAACAAACCATTAATTAATTAATTATAGGTAACTCCATCTCATTACTGACAGTGGTTTGTAAATGAATGAATTAATTCATTAATTATCCATTTAAACACAGTGGGATGTCTTCCACCAAGTTAGATGCATGATACCATCATGCCTTGTCATATAACACTTGAACATACAGCGCTTCCAAAATTGTTTTGAAAACATACCCTACTTTCACCTTGCAGAAATTTCCATTTTAACACACAGAACAGTATTATCATTTTGTTCCACTTTTTGTTATGGTGACTGACTTGTTACTTATATATAGATTTTGAATACATCAGCTGCGTCAAGCATAACCTCAAAGTTCTGCACTGTCACCACATTTGTAACTGTCGACTTACAAACAGTACTCTTTTTGATCTACTGCCATACCAAATTTCATACGGTTAGTTCCAATGGTTCACTAATCACTACCATAAGGCTACTGTATATTTTACGTTCTACAAAAATACAGTACTATACTCACAAAAGTTACATATGTTTCCAAGCTCCAATATGATACATAATTTCAGGAACCTAACGTAAATGGGACTAGTGTTTCTCATGACTCAAAAGTTCATGTTGTTTGCCATGTTGTTGTTACTGATTGTAGGAAATTAAACGGTATAGCAGTGGAGTATCCTTCAATAGCATAATGTTTTCATCAATGTTTGTTACAATTAGAAAAATGGTTCAAAACCTAAAATGGTGAAACAGCGTCACACACACACACACACACACAAAGAACATGATCATCTTAGGAGTTTATTTTTTCTAGGGAGGAATGTTAAGTTACAAAATTACACAAATGCACAAAAGAAAGAAGATATGTTAAGTGAGTTAATGATGAGAGGTAAGCTATTCAGTATTATGCAACAAATTTCTACAGGTATACACATACCACATCAAAAAATGCAAATGATGCATGAGGCTGTAATAGTATAAACTACTGTATTTGTTAGAATTCACAGTTAATTTAACAGTATAAACAATGCATTCCATTAACTAATTAACCTGAAAAGAAATTCTACGACACAAATCACATGCAATAAGCTACTCACTGCAGTCTGTAATGCATAACCAATACACATTGCAAAGGTTTTTTATAATATTAAACAAGGCCTTGTGAAACTGGAAATCTAGTAACACTGTACTTGAGTTACTTCATCTGCCTTTAGTAAGAGCCTCCACGACCTTCATAATATACCATACTTACCTGAACAAACAATAAAGTTCTCCTAATTCATCATCTGAAAAATGGGATGTTGCCCCACACACAAAGTTAAACGCATTCTTGAATGGCGCAAATATTTTTGCACGTGGGTCACTAAAGAAAATCGCACAACTGCTACAATCATTATAAACGGAATTTTGTACTTATGGTGGTATTACTCTTATGCTGACAGCTCATGTGAAGTCATTTTATTGAAGTGAGAAGCTGCTAAATTATTGTGTAATTATTTTTAGGACACCTTGGCAAGGCAGAAGACAACCTTGGGTCTGTTTCACTAAGTGGCAAGTCCTGTCATGATAAGTGAAAATACAAATTAGAATGACAATAATGACTGGAGTATGTTACACAGAACAATACGTGACAAGTGACTGCAACAAAGTGACAGGCAAATTTCAGCTGGCTGACAAGTGGTTGTTTCACAACCGAGACATTTTCCTGTCACCGTCAGTTGTCATCGTATAGTGTCTTTTGACCGAGGTAGTCAGTAAGCTCAGACTAGTCAGGTTCAGATGAATGTGTGATGCAGAAGGATAGTGAGGACATTGTGTTTAGGGTAAGATTAGGTCAGTATGTGGTCCAGTGATTAGGAAAAATAGAATGAACTTGTGGTGATTCAAGGACAAAGAATTTGCAGAAACAGAGTGTATTATAGTGAGATGGAAGGGAGTTACGAATATAGTGACATGTTCCATCTCACTTCAGCGAAGATGGAGACCTTCTCAGAATGGTTGGACCCTTTGTGCACCAGGAAGACAAACGAAGTTGCGCTCTAAGTGAGAAGCAGTTGCTATAAATAGCACTGCATTGGCTAGGTACAGGAGGGCTATATCATATGGTGGGTGACATACATGGTGTGTCTGAAGACCTGTGTATGCATACCTGCTTTCATTTCTAACAGAAGATGCTGAGGGTATATCAGGCAGCAAAACAGATGCAGATAACTGCCTGCAGCTGACCTACAACTGTTTCCTCAGCCTCAAAACAGTCGCCACTGCCCAAACCTTCTACAGAATTATTATCCTTTCCAAGGATATCTAGGATGAGGAGGTCCATTTCATTGTACTTTGTCTCCTTAACTCTACCTGTTCCCGTCATTTTGCCTTGTCTCTTTTTGCCTGAAATGCAATACTAAACTAAGTTTCACATTCACATCTAAGACTGGTACATTATGCGTCTTCTGCATTTAGATGGATCCATACTGATGAATAGTAACCACTGTGTCAGTTCAAAAACACACATATGAATTTGAGTGAACTGAAAAAAAGAGGGAAGAAAGAGAAGTAAATATTAAGTTAAAGCGCAATGATAGTGATTGAAACGAACAAGGAAAGGTGATTTACTGATTAATCCAGAATACTGTAGGAGAAAGGAGGCTGAGAAAGTCTGATGTCTTGTAACAGTGAAAAGCATAAACAGACTGCTAAAAGATTACAGAACTAAATGAACTGACAATTCACACAATAAAACCAACAAATATACTAATGTGAAAATTATATTTTTACACAGAATTTGTCATAACTCTGACATGTTTCAATCTATGTTGATCATCTTCAGGGAGTTACTGAATATTAATATATAAACAAAGATTATTAAATATATTAAAATTTGAATAAAGAGAGACCAACTTGATGTCACTCACTTTTTTATTTCATTATTTAATGCTCAACATGTTTCGGGTGTTAAAACATCCATCCTCAGGAGCTTGAGACTTATTTGTCGAGTTATTTCATGGGTTGTATTGCTACATACCTGGTTCAATTCATGTTGGTGTTACATCGTGGTTTGGCTGGGGTGGTGTGGTATCTGGATGTAGGCTGAAGCAGTGCTTCAGCCTGCATCCGGATACACCACCCCAGCCAAACCACACCGTAACACCAACACACATCGAACCAGAGCAACACAACCCATGAAATAACTCAACAAATAAGTCGCAAGCTCCTGAGGATGGATGTATTAAATCCGAAATATGTTGAGCATTAAATAATGAAATAAAAAAGCAAGTGACATCAAGTTGGTCTCTCTTTATTCAACTATCAAGATGATGCATGGTCCAATAAACATAAAAAATATTAAAATTTGTCCATAAAATGTCTGTAGGTATTAGAAAATATATAATAATCCATTCATGTTTGTATACATGCTTTCATTATGTTATGTGACTTCTTGAAGACGATCAAGATAGATTGAAACTTGTCGGAGTTATGACAAATTGTGTGTAAAAATATATATTAGCATTAGTGCACTGTTGGTTTTATTGTATGAACTGTTTATTAATGCATGGATATGAACAACAAAAGATAGGCGAACTGAGGTTGGAGGGCACCTGCCTACACCACTGGTTTCCTAGAACCTACCGCCTAAATAAATATTACGTGGTTTACAACTACCCATACATAACATTTCTTACTCACCAACAACCTCTTTCAACAGTTTTACCAAAGAGCAGGAGTGCATTTACCATGAAGCCAATGAAGCTTAAGATTCAGGGCCCTTCACTTACACGGGCTCCTTCCAAGGTCCTGGAAGGGGCCCTAGCAACACCACAGAAATGCCCTGAAAACTTACAGCCCTTGTTTGAAACGAACTTGATAGAGGTTTTCCCATATCGCCAAACTGAAAAATTTACATGACATTCCCAATACCAAGTTGTGAAACTGAAAGAAACTTTTCTTAACCATCCGTAACAAAAAACAAATTTCAATCAACCATGTTAGAGGAAAGTCTGAATTATCCTTCTGTTCTCTCTATAGGAGATGATATTACAAATCACTGTAATCTGAAGAGGTGATCAAAGGGTATGCAGCCAATAAAAGTAGGGGGGAAAAAAATTTAAGAGGCGTGTCAGGGAGTAAAATATTGTCATTTTTATAGATCTTGTGATGTTTGTGGTATTTCAGCTTTTTTTATATTTGTAATTTGTTGTAATTTCTTGTTTCCTTCTACATAAACATTCACTTTCATAATTAATTTTGTATCCAACATTTCACATTCTTTTTTTTAAAGAGGACCCCAAAAATTGTATAAGCTGTACACCCCACAAAATCTAGATCTGCCCCTGCCACAGTGTTGCAAAAGTGCTGCCATGGCCAGTCCTAGTGACATGACAAGCTCGGTCCCTTCCTTCCACTTCACGAGATTATTCAAACACGACCCAAAAAGAACACCTTTCTACTGTTTTATCTTCTGCAGAACAGCCAGTCTGTTTGCAGTCGCCATTTTACCTGTCCTTGCTTCCACTACCTGATTGTCACACTAGTCGTTGAGGAGGTGAATGGCAACAAGTCTGGTAAAAAGATTTTGTGAAACAGGATTTAGTGCTACTTGTCACTTGTCACTCACTCACCGATCAACTTGTCACTCGTCACACCAGTCACTTTGTGAAACAGGCACCTGGACTTGTTTGATATGCAAACCATCAAAACAACTAATGCAAATGAATCAAAATCAGTACTTGTCTAAATAACAGCACAAGAAAAAAGTGAGACTGTGATGCTGTCAGTTGTGGGTGTAGGGAGGACACTGACATCATTTGTTATTCTGAACAGAAAGAAACTTCTGCAAGGAAATCTTGATGGTGGAATTATATTTAAATTTGAGGAGAAAGGGCAGATGACAGCAGAACTCATGGTCAAATGGCTGAGAGAAGTGCAGGACAGAAGACCTGGTGCTGTTTTGAAGAAAATGTGAATACTGGTTACAGACGCTTTTAAGGGCCATTTAGCATAAAAAGACAAAAAGCTAACTTCTGAACACATTTTCCATGATCATACAAGGAGGCATAACCCCTCAGTTACAATTTCTTGACGTGGCAGCTGATAAACCATTCAAACACTGACTATGTGGCTTTTATCGAGAATGGCTGCAACCTGAACTGCCCCCTAACAGCAGAAGATTATTGGAAGCACTGCTTGGGCAGTGGACTAAGTATGTATACAGTGTCAAAGTGTAAAGAACTTCTGTGAGTAAATCAAAATGAATGGAGCAGAAGATGATGTCCTATGAGAAATAAATCATAATGAAAACTTGTTCTAATGATGGCAATGTTGGCAGTGACTAGTTAGCTCAGTGCTGTTTGTATCTTCATAATGAAATAACACTCTAACATTATAACACCAATGATTATTTATTCCACTATTCAGCATGCAAATACCAAGTGACATAAGGACCTGGCTACTGCAATACATTTTCCTAAAAATTTAAGATTATGAAGATGTCTGGTGTACGTTCATCAGACAAATATGTAACTTGCACACAGTCATTTTTATTATAAATGGCACAGGTCCTTTGTGTGTGACTTGAATAGGCTTTCATATCTCTATCATATTCATTATAATCAAGATATACGCACTTTATTGTTACCTTTATCTCTTTTATCTTTCCTAAGCACTATATGCTACATGACAGAAGCAACACTTGAGCAAATTAAAATCAAATTTTTTGTATGTTTATCAATCAAGGTCTTTTACGTGGCCGTAGAGTTGTGTATGTCTGCAGGAAATGCTGGTTAAATTATGTAGGAGTGATCGACTGTGTTGTGGTCACACACGTAAACACATCTATGGCAGATAAAAGTCATATTCTGTGATGTTGGTACTGAATTCAGTCTGTTATAATCAAGGTATACACACTTTAACTTGCCCTGAGATTGTTAGTTTTATTTATTTGATCTGTCATAAGCACTATCTGCTAGAAAGAGAAGCAATACTGTGAAAAAGAAAATCATGGTCTTCATGTATTTATCATTCAAGTTCCTTCATGTGACCACAAAGTTGGAGTCTGGTCTGCAGCAAATGCTGGATAAATTATGTAAAGTGATGCACTGTGTTGTGGTCGCAGATGTAAACACATCTACGTCAGATAGCAGTTACATTCTGTGATGTTGGTACTGAAGTTGGTCTGTTTCTGGGCTCGGTAAGAGACGGTCTGTTTGTTGTGCAGTTCAGAGATGGGATTTACCCAGAAGCTTGGATCAGACTGACAGCTCACAGACAAACTTTCCTCAGGCCCAGTACTAAAGTCTTACAGCTTTTACTTAGATTCTGCCACTCAGGGTCTCCAGAAGTTACAAGTGGAACAAGCACTCATACAGTGATCTCTCACAGATTCAAGAGAGATAGGAAAGTAAATATGAAGCAGTATTGATAAATAATACTGTGCAGTGAAGTGCACATGCAAACTAGTGCATCATCATATACATATATTATAGAAGTTCTGAAGTGTTAAAGTGTGTAATTTCTTTCAATTAGGTGTACACATTACAACAGATCAAATCAGCCTGAATGCTTCTAAGTATCTCATTGTGACATGCCTCAACCAATGAGGTTTGAATTGAAGAACACAGTTATATCTTGCAATAAAGAACTTTTAGTGTAATTCTACATGTTAATCTGTAAATCTTCCCTCTGAATATGCCCAAATGTGTAGCACCCAAAGTATAAAAGTTATAGAATCTGAACACAAAGTATAAATCAGACTAAATGTGGAAAAAAGATCAATGACTTGTGCTTCAACTGAGACATTAAATCTTTTAAATTTAACATTTCAATAATGGGCTTTAAACTGGAACAAACTGATCTGCATTAGGGTGCATTTTTATATTTTAGTGCTTGCTTTATAACAAGAATTGATTATTATTTCGAAAGAAAAATATAGGCAAAGAAATAACTAGCATTTTGTAGGAAATAAAGCACAGATTGTGCAGGATGTCTTAAAATTCAGTTAGTACACTTACAGCCTAATGTGTGTTTATACACACACAATTTTCTTTATATACATATAAAGAACATTTTAAAGTTCAAAATTAATGTAAGTGGTGATATTTCTATTCATTTCATATAGAAAAGATTTTTTTTAAGGTGCAGACATAATGTCGTGTCAAATGAAATGGAAAGATCACAAACAGTTAATAGGCAAAGGCCTGGAATTTAGAGAGGTGATGCCCATTTCAGAGTACTAGCCCAGCACACACATGTGAAGCAACTTAGAAACCTACGAATAAGTGATGACTTGGCTAGATTAAATATGGATAGTTCCAAAATGCAAGTTCCAAATGTTACAGCCACATGTCTATGGTAAATCTAGTTGCTCTTATGTTATTACTGCTCTCACCACCACCACCACCACCACCACCACCACCATCAACATCACCACCACCACCTTGACCACCAAGTTATTTTCTTCTGGGGGATATGAAAATTTATGAAAACCAATGCATATGTGAACAAACAAACATTAGGAAATATCAATGTGAATAAAGCATTACTGGTTAAAGCATAACTATACACAAACAATACAAAAATGCTGAAGCAGAGAAATTGGTTTTGCACAATCCCAAATAATTATCAAGATGTTCACTCTTCTCCAGAAACACACACCAACTCAGGCAAAATGTGTCAGCTGGTCAGATGAAACTGAACACTGGTAGCATTTTCAGTGCAGATGAGATGCAAGTGTAGAAGACAATTTATCTACTCTACCTACTGAACAGATGTCAACAGTCCTTTCAGGTTGGATGGGGTACGGCAGGTTGAGAGGGGAACGACAAGATTCTTGCAAGAAGCCACTACCTGTGGAGGCTGGTAGTGATAAATGTGCGCTGCTCCGATGAGTGGAGGCTGATGACACTGATGGGGCTGTGTTCTCAGACCCATGCAGCCGTATTCTCGCACGAACTCCACCATTCAAGACGCTACGGTTGGATACCGTGTCACTGTTGGCTTGTCCTAACAATGACACACAAGTGGCACTAGGATATCCCGTTGTGACACACACATATAAGTAATGCATAAATGCTGCTCACAACATAAATTATTTGTGAGCAACAGTTCACATATCATTTCCTTACAGTAATGGTACATTCAAACTAGTCATAAAAAATATTATGAAAGCCTCTTTAAAACACAATCAATCATGCTAATTGATTTTGAAACTACTTTCACATTGGGAGTCTTTAGAGAACCATGGGAATTCAGGGCACTTGGCCATAGACGGTTTCCTTCCGAGTCTGTATCATAAGGTCCAAATTCACATAACATAAAAGTTTATTAAGACCTCTATAGCCTTTAAACTGCCTTCAGTATTCTGCATCTCCTGTAGTTATGAGACTTTAGGCTTACACCATAGTGCAACTGAGGTCTTCACTCTCATGAGAGGTATAGTTTTATGTAGAAGTTTGTAGTTGATAATGAACAACCAACCTATGCACCACAACATCGCAGAAGAGAGTAGGCCTCAAAAAATGAGTTTATTAATCACCTCCTTCAGTTTAAGCACTACTTCTGTGACATTCTTTATATCATCTACAATTTGATGATGATGGACTGAATGATGTAATGAAACAGGGTGCACAAAAGTACATTCTACAGAGCTGGCCAACTAAATCAAGACCAGACATGCCACATGTTATCAGCTGTTGATATGTACATGATACTACTACAAATCATTTATGTGAAAGATTTTTAAGATCTGTCCCCACATCTGACTGTTCTGGACATTGAGGATATTGAGGATGTCTCCATTACTGACTGTTCTGGACACAGTACTTTTTAGGATCTGTCCCCATTACTGATCACTCTGGAGAAAGTATCTGTAGGATCTTTCCCCATTACTAACCGTTATGGACAGAGTATCAAGATTTAGTACTGCAGAGGCCAAACCTCTTTTAATGTACCAAACATGCCACAGAACCTTAAGGGTAAAACACACATATTCAGGAAGAATTATTTGCCTGTCATGTACATTCTACCAGCACACATTGTCTTTAATTTAGCAACTGTAAAGATAGTGGAATGCAGAGCTGAAGCAGTGACAATTTTCTCATTCACAATCACTCTACATGTTTTTCTCAGTTTTGTGTTTCAGATGGGATCCTTTGTGTTTAAAATGCATGAAAGCAGCAAAAACACTTGTTCCTTCTAAAACTATTAGCTTAACTTAGCATGAAAATACTAAAGTTTCCGAGGCTCTTTCTGTGAACTATAAATGTGCATGCCAAGTCCCAGATGATAGTATCTAATATTCTAGAAAACAGTTAGACAAAAGGAATGTTAAGTTCTCTTATGAAGAAAATATGAAACAAGTAAAATTTGTAGCATGTTGAATCTGAAACAAAGTCTCTGCAAGGGCAATGCAACAAACAAAACTCTACAGCCCACAATTTGAGCTTGATGAGGCCATGAAAGTACAATATCTTTAGAATTTACGTGCTACATTTAAGAACGAATTTCATCAGTACTGATGCCAAAGTTTATCAACAGAAACATATCAATAAAAAATTATGTAAAAAAAACAGTCAGATTCAGTTACAAATATTTCCATATTAAAAAGGATTTCCACTGTCTACAACTTTTGGAATCAAATAGTTTCAGGCTGAAACTTATCTGATGATACTGCATGCTTGATCAGTGGCAACAGACGAAAGAACTTTTACAACAAATCTGGATTCTTCACACAAAACTGTGATGCAACTGGTGCCAACCACAACTTCCATGAGAACCTTGCACAAGCAGGTTCATACTCCACTTAGCACTTTATTGGATATTATAATGCCTATGAACTATAAAATGTAACTTTAAAACAGAACACCATAGTATTTGTTAAAATTTTCATAACCCTGTGAGTGATAAATCTAATGCAAGACTGTACCTAGTGGTGTAGGAGCAGCACCACCTATTCTCAGATGTCCATCAGCTGCCCCTTGTACTTGCTGACAAGAATTCATTTCAATCTTGAGTCCATTCAAAAAGGTGATAAGTTCCCCCACTTTCACTGGCTGAGTGTCATGCTTTGATTCACTCATGAGATCCAAAGTAAGCTCCAAGTTCTCACATTTGCCATTATAATGTGTAAGAACTTCATACAGGCTAAGTCGTGTCTCTCCAAGTACAGCATCCTTACGGAATGTACTGTGATCCAGCAGTCGAAAGTGAAGATGTGAATGGGGTGTAACTAAGCTGGAAAAATCACCAATCACACATACATACAATCTTGTGCTCACCACAGTTATTATAAGTAATCTGTAATATGGTAAGAATTTCAAGTAAACTGAGTCAGAATTCTCATTACGCTTGCTGTACAGTGAAGAACATTAAGCAACTGAAGCCTGTTGTAAGGTACTGTATGGTTTTGACTTGGAGGAGGAAAACTATGGTTTCAGGTGTTAAGATTCCAATCTGGAAACAATTTAATATATTCCCAAATGTGTCACAAACATACTGCAAGGAAGTAATGTCATACTTATCAATCAATCAATAGTCCCATCATTCTGCTGCGGAACATAGGGCATCCACAAGATTCTTCCAAATGTGGTACTTATACTACATAGAAAATACATATTTTATATATATTGTTAAAATATCATACAGAATGTGATAATTCATTAATTAAAAACAATTTTAGCCTGCAGTTAACGATGGTGTAGTGTACAAATAATTAACAGTGATGAGTGGGCCAGTTTTGGCAACTCAGTTAATTACTCATAGCTTAATGTTGGCTTATGGGAAGGACATAATATGTAAAAGCTCTGGATGCAGTAAATACGTATGCTCAAGGTACTTCCTTTTTACCTTTCCTAAGTGAAAGGGGGGAGGGTTGGCTTGTAAATCATGTTAACAGAAGGCACAGTAACTGGACTCATGAAGTCTTATTCAGTCGCGAGCACATTCACACTCTAAGGTACATACAAGCACTACCAGACTTTCATACAACCCACACTTTTGCACACTATAAATTCTCACCCCTAATCTGTCTTTTGAATGCCAAATTTGGACTTCCATACACATCTTACAAACAAATATTCTGAGCTATCACAAAGAGGTGCTGCCTATCAACCAAGCCAACACTTGTCTCTGTGTGGTGTTGGCAACATTATTACCTGTGTTTATACAGTAGTGTTCATGCAGTGAAAAATACTGGAGACTCCTGGACTGAAATAAAGGAATCCACAACGCATGGTTGCTAGAAGAGGTCACACCCAGAATTAGTGCAGGATTTTAAAGGTTTTGAGAAGACTCATGAAGAATGAACTAAACTTGGGTATCAGCAATGAAGATGTGGATAAATTAACTGTGTCTTATTACGAGCCCATGTCAAATGAAGATCTCACCAATCTACAAGAGGAAAATAAGACACCAGCTGAAGCTGAAGACTGTAAAAGCCATCCAACTAAGACTCTGACAGTGAAAGAAATGAAAGAAACATTTAATCACCATGAACATTTCTTAAGTATGATGGAAGAGAGTGATCTGAACGCAGACGGAAGTTCAGAAGTCCACAGAACCACCGACTGGGATAAAGATTGCTACAGACTCCAGTATCAGAAGAAGAAAAGCTGGTGTTCCAACATCCTCTTGGACAGTTCTTCAAGAAAGTTGGTACAATGCTGTCAGCAAGTAATTCTTCTCAGCAGTAAATCAGCTACTTACATTTGGTTGGATCCATGCACAAATGTACTGTTAAGCATTGGTACAAGTGCTTTGTTGGTTGCACATACAAAGGGATTTTTATATATTTTTAAGCATGGGAACAGAATACCCCTTATGACATATAAACCTACTGCTCAACTTTTGTACATTTCAATTTTCACACATCTTCAGGAATTGTGTGCATTAGTCAGGGACTGCCTGTACATCAGTAATTAACTAATTTATTACATTAAGATATCACTGGGTAGTGTAATCACTACTAAATGCTTGTATCTTGAAGTGGTGTTGCCAGTTCAGATACAAAAGGACAAAAAAATTCTTGGAAATTGATTCCAAAAATTAACATTTTTATCCACCACATTTTTAATACAATGAATAATGTAGGTAATAGATTCCTGTGGTGTTTCTGTGTGGGTATGTGAACATGCAGAATAACAGGTACTGGTATGTGACAAACCCCATGTTCTTCCATTAAATGCCATTACATGACATTAAGGTTGGTGTGTGGTTTGCTGAGTGCAACTACAGTTATTTGGCCTGTTCTTTTCCAGAGACAATAAATTCACACCAATATGCAACACACATCTCTGTTGCCATTTTTTAAACATCTGTCACATTACTTGAGAACCTACACCTAGTTTCAACAAGATAGTGCATCAGCTCACGCTGCCAACAATGCTACACAGTATTTACAGAGTATGTGTCATCACACAATAAGCATGGGCCGGGGACCTCCTTGTTTGCTACATATGAACCTGTGCACATGATTTTTACTTGTTAAGTGCACTGAGGGATAAATTCTGTAGTAATAATCCTCGCCCCACCACAATTTCGAAAATGCAATCAGGATGTAGTTTTCAATTTTGCCAGAAGTACATCAACATGCAACGAGCAACTTATTTTTTGGATGTGATTTGCAATGGAGGGCTGAATGAAGGCATGTTCTGCACCTGCTTTAAACATGGTAGGTGGAAACCTAATACTAACTGTAATACACTGAAACAGAACTTTCCGGCACAATTATAAATGAATTAAACAATTAAAATGCCAATATTAACTGCAGTCCATTTAACTACAATGTGAGGATGATGGCAAACTGGAAAAGCAGTGGTCAGTGACCAATATTTGTCAGGCAAAATACTGATCCAATACTCCAAAAGCTTATTACAGACAAGGAATGGGAGTAGGGAGTTTTACAGTGCTCCGTACTGCCTGCACTAACCTTCATCACATCAGTACAGCTAAGGAATTTTTTTGTAATCTCTACAGGAATCCTTTTGAAACGTGCACAGAAAAACAGTTAAGAAATGGTTCACAACCAAACTGTAAGTTGTTCTGGCAAATTTTAACACTCATATTGCCAACAGTTACACTTACATCTATAGTGCAAGATGTCTACAAACAGGTTCATACTGTACAACTACAAGCATTCACTGATATTAATAAAGCTCTCCCACTTGTATCCAAGATACCATGGAAGGCAAGGAAAACAAAATAGTTCTTAAATAATGTGGTAATTCCCTGGGTAAGTGGCTACAAGAGTGAGGTGGTGTTCTTGGGCAGATATTAAATGTGGACATTTTGTTGGGTGAGACAAAGATCTTGAAAATGTCCAACGACACTGTCCCCCCCCCCCCCCCAAAAAAAGGGGGGGGGCCTTGATTGCTAGATTCTTTAACTCAGATACAGCTTTAAAACCACTCTTGATGGGCATGGCCTCCTATCTCACCACAGCACCACCAACAGACAACCATTTCTGTATCTCAACTTCCAGTCATACAT
>Ga0136643_10009932_pt1 | contig 14018 bp, 8 predicted proteins | sample TergutLab28metaG_FD_96883 | JGI IMG/M metagenome (GOLD analysis project Ga0136643, IMG submission 96883) | Labiotermes labralis P1 segment gut microbial communities from Petit-Saut dam, French Guiana - Lab288 P1 (version 3) (version 3) | ecosystem: Host-associated > Arthropoda: Insects >... | reverse complement strand
TATTTTTATTTTTGTAGGAGTATCTAAAAAAAAAAAGAAGGAGGAAAAATATTTTTATTAAAAGTTGGGGGGGGGGGGGGGGACTGAAAAGTTCAGCACACAATAGATTTTCGGGTCTAAATTTCGTTCCGAAATTGGAAACGGTATCAAATACTGTAACGGCGTAAAAATAATGTTGGAAAGTATACAATTTGTTGTGTTGTGTTTGACACAATTCAGTGTGTTTCTTCTAAATTAGATATAACGTGAAAATCCCGTATGAAATTTTGACACAAAGAGTTCTGACCTCGATCCTAGTCGCTGTCACCAAAATAACCGATCATAAAATTCTTACACTTAAATTTCGAGATGGGTATGAGGTTATAGAACGGATAAATAATGACGCTTTCCTATAGATACAAGGAATGAGAATTTTGGGGTTTCTGCCCAGTCAGTTCTGCAGTAGACTAGAACAATTTATTTTTACATTGCATGTCGCAGTGATGGGCGCCAATCAGTTGTCTGCCGGGCGGGCGGCTGAAGTAGCAGCCACATGCAACATCGATCCAACCCTGAGTTAATGAGCCAGCACTGAGAGAAAAAGAGTGAAGTAAAGAAAGGGTAGGTTGGCAGCACCAGTCATGAAGGGGTAGAAGAACAAGGAGGGTGTTTAAAAGATGGGGTGAACCATAGCTACCCTTGCCTGGACTTCTCGAGACGAGGAACGAAGACAGAATAACGTACGTGGGCTGTAGTAAGAGCGAAAGAGCAGACATGCAAAAAGCTAAGCAAAAGAGCGAGAGGGGCAAAAAAAAAGAGGGGGATGGAAGGAAAGAAAACTCGTAGGGGATGAAAATGAAAGTAGAAAGGAGGGGAAAGAATATTCATGTTCATTATACCTTGTTTCCTATGAATTCGAAGTTCTGGAATTGAAAGTGAAGGCGATGCGATATTTCGAATTTAGTAATAAAGGTCACTGGCCTGCAGCACTTCAGCTGCCGTTTGCTGCCCGGCAAGAAAGGTTTGTTTAAATTTTATAATGTTTTCGTGGTGAATTTGTGTCCCTATGGCCTTGGTGTTTAAATACTGCTGATGCAATATTGACATAGAAATTCCCAATGATGTGGGGATAATAACACTATATACACAGGATGACTTAGGAGGACACTTGTCAGACTCCGCGGATTAATTACCCAGTGATTTTGAATAAGAACAGAATCCTATTAACATGAGTTCGCTTGGGAAGTTTAATGAGTCGTGGTAGTCATAAAGCAAGATGAAGCGTTACCAGGAATAAGAGTTTTAACGAAAAATTTCACAATAAAGTAAAATAAAAGTTGTTTAATATTACTAGTAATTAAACAAATATACACTTTTGGAAAATAACCCATAAATTCGTACAATTTACGTCTTTATATTTTGCATCTGTAAACGCGTAATTTGCTCTATGATAGAGACAAACTCCCGAATTAGCACCGTCCACCCCTACACCGCCCCCGTATAGCGCCACACTCGCTTAGGGGAAATAAAATTATGTGTACAGAAATTTCGATTTAACAACTCCCCAGCAAATCGTCGCAAATTTCGCTGAAGCAGCGGTGGCTTTATATGGGGGTTTGTTTGTGTATGCAACATTTGTATCTTTGTTCACTTCTTTGCAATTAATTGACACTGTTTAATAATTGGCCAAGAAGAACTGAAAGAGTTAGGAGGTAAATTGTAGATTTTAGTTATTTCCCCCTCCCCCCAAATATATTTATCGGTTTAGTCGCTAAAACTGTATAAACCCACACCCTGATAAGAAAATCTTTACTGTATTATTTGATTTTGAAATGACGAAACAACTGGACAAAGTAGCATCTGTCACTTAAATACACTTCCAATACATTTTAAACTCGTGGCTCCGTGCATCGTAATTCAGTGTTAAACACAACGTTAACATTTAACTTCCAATACATTGTTGTGAAACGCTTTAGAAATAAGCCCCATTGATTTGTGCATTTTGTACTAATAATATAACACCATGTGCCTGCCCCAGTAGCCGCGCTGTCTAAGGCGTAGGTCTGCGGCCTCTCGCTTGCTGAGATCGTGGGTTCGAATCCCACCGGGGGCATGGATGTTTGTCTGTTGTGAGTGTTGTGTGCTGTCAGGTACCTCAAGAATGAGAAGGCCATGACCCTCGTCAGGCCGCAACGCCACGGGGATATATATATATATATATATATATATATATATAAAACACCATGAATTGTCAGCAGTTTCTTTCTATATATCGGTACTATCTAACAGCATTAATAACATTACGCCACAAGAGATCGTAATCAAAATATCGGCCTACTTCTTTAAATGTTCAGGTTTCTGACCGCCAGTTACACTTTGGGTAAGTCTGTGTGTGTTAACTAGCTAATATTGCTATTTAGTGCCAGTTTGTTCTGGTTGTGCCTTCTGGGCTGAACTCAATAACAGCGTAACAATTACCTTCTAGCTATAGTCACTCTGAGCCTGAAAGCAAGAGGTATGATTACTGTGCACACGCGAATTTTTTTCTCGGAACATAGTTGGCGGACGTTTGGTAAGCTCTGATTTTTGTGGAGACCGAGTGATTGAGAGAAGAATTATGTAAATGAACAGCTGACAAGCTAATCTAAACGTAAAATAGCTAATTAAATAAGTGTAACGAGCTAAATTAACAACTCAGCTCGACCAAACAAGTGATTAACAAGCAGATGGACTTACTAAACGGAATGGATGATTAATTAGCTGATCGTGTTATTAACTGCCATAAATCTAAACAGTGCATAACTAATAAATATATCCACTGGCCACTCAGTTTTTATCCAAATAAGAATCCAGCTTCTTCAATAAACCACGTAATTAATTAATTTATACTTATAACGTATTTGACTAATTAACCAACCAACTATAATATTGATTCGCCTACTAAAACGTTTACTTAAAAATTAATTCATGTAATTGACCTTGTAACTTAGTGGCAATTAGCTGACAAAATGAAGAATGAATTAAAAGATTACTGCTTTAAATATACAGAGACTTGCAAGTGACAGTTCTCTAGGTAGAGAGAAATTCTACTCGCCAAACAATCCGCGCCCAAACAGGCAGTTTTAATTTCTTGAAATCAGCCTATTTAGTCTCACATAAACGGTCTGATAAAATAATAACCTTAATATTATACAATTTATATACAAGATATCACAAAATAGGCGAGAATTTGCAAGACCCGTATAAGAATAAGAGAAATCAATAAAACATCATATCATACAGGCTGTTTCAGGAAGAATTTTCCATACTTTGGGAGAACGTTCCTTAGCTTAAATTACGTAAATCGATGTAAATAACCATAAATATATCCGAAGATAATTGAAAGATGAGTTCTACAGAAAGTAAACCGGAATATATTTGTTGATTATCAAATACATATTAAAATGAGGAAGAACTGGAATTCCTGCATTGTTACCAACTCAGTGACATCAAGACATCAATTCAGGAAGAAAAACTCGCAGTACTTTCATAAAAATTGTCCTCACGATTCCAAGTACTTTACATAACACACTCACTTCCAGTTGTTTTGGTTTGGCTATCGGCTGAAGGACGGACCTGCGCAGTGGACAGATAAAATGTTATGTTAAACAGGTACAGGGAGTCGAACAGCAAGAAGAACACATTTTTTGCGCTTTATCTCCGTATACTTTCAAATTCGAATATTGTTATATTTTGTCCAAGAAATTTAACCTAAGGAAAGTTCCTTCGAAGTATGGAAGATTCCTCCTGAAACACTCGGCATATAATATAATAATTTATGAAATATATTACTTACAACTTCGAGTTTACTGTTCAATATCTGCGGGGTAATAAAAACAGAGATAGTGGATGAGATTATTAAATAACAAATTGAAAGGTTTGATCTTACAAACGGCAGGCCGGGAAAATTAGTGTATTCTGTAGCACTGTTAATGTGTAACAAGGGACCAGCACCTGAATATACAGTACAACCCAAAAACCAACCGGTAGTAGAAACAGAAAGAAGTACTTGAGTTTGCACCATCTACACATTCCTGTTCCTCTTGTTAGCAGCACTTAAGACTCAACAAAATGAATAATTAAACATTCTTTATGGATAACAAATATATTATCATTTCTCTCTCATCTACATATCGTGAAAAATGTGTTCATCACCTCGGAGTTCATAAAGGTAAAGGTAAAGCAGTCCCAATACAGGCCTGGACAGGCCCAGAGGGTTCCAGGAAGTTAAGGTTCCCAGATTTTGTGACAACGGCACAGGATGTTGGTAGGTTGTCAGCCTTACACACTGGCCTCCTTTACCCCCAGGAAATACTCCTGGTACTCATTTCTGTTAGAGGCTGAGTCGACCCCAGGGCCATAATGCGATATATTATGTCAATGAAGAATCTACTGACACCAGCTGGGATCGAGCCAGCGACCTTCCGATTTGTAGCACAGCACCTTAACCACTGTGCTACCGCGGTCCCCCACCCCGGAGTTCATAACCTTTAAAAGTGAATGGCCAACATTTGTATAAAATTTATTTTGTGTCGTGGGATTACTGAAGGAAATAATAACAGGAATGCAATATTTTTTAAGTTGCGTAGAACTTTATGAATACCTAATCCTATGTTAGAAATTCCTACGTAAGGAATATTAATATTAATTTTAATTTAAGTTCAATGCCTTAAAACTCTGATAATAATTATACTTGTTCACGACATATGTGAATGAAATGAAAATCTTTCTGAGATCTGCGTTCTTCTGAGATTTTACGCAGCTTAGAACGGTCGTATTACTGTAGGCTGCGTAAAATTCTAGAAGAGAAAAGTTCTTATCTGCGTCGCGGCATAACCTGAAATCACGTAAAAAGAGGTTTGTTATCCATTTAGTATGTATTTAGATGGTTTGATTTTGATTAAGCTTTTTCATTTTTATGGCATACCAAGGCTGAATATCGACACAGAATCTCACCCCATGATGGCACACACAGAACTCAATATACAATTGTGTTAACGCGTTACGGTCTATTGCAGCTGCACTGTCCATATCAAGTGACGGATAGACAGATGAAAAACGGTTCGACACTGAACTTGCGTATTTTGAATCCTAGCTGTAGCTACAGGTACAGTACAAATCGCACGATGGTGATAAACACTTGCGCTACAGTTGAGGGGTGAAGTCAATCCCCTCTCGACGCCTGCGTTTCCCCTAACAGACTCTCTCTCTAGTCACAACTTTCAAGCGGTGTTGGTTCGAGCTCCGTCAAAGTAGCGACGACTTATCTTTCACTCTCAGAACACAGGGGTGACCACGTCAACACTGGAGACTCTCATATGACCCTAGGACAGTAGATTTTAACGCGATTTAACAACGTCTTTTCTTCTGCTACCGCTGGTTGTGAATAGCGTCAAATATGTGGAAATGTTATGTTGAGTAAAGAATTAATTCTTCTTTGCAATTATTAGAGTAAAACCAGCGGAGACGTAATAATTCAAGGCGGAGAAATGTATGTCAATAAGGAGCTCCTTCCTTTAGGAACGCAAACGCGTAAAATTATAAGCATGATTTCGGTCCCAAGGTTGTGACACAGTGACAGCTATCATAATTGCTTGCAACAAATTAGCTACATGTTACTTTGCCCAACAAGTCAACGGACGAATATGAGAAGAAGAAGACCAGAAAAATGGGAATGTCAGAAAAAGAGGTGAAAGGAGAGAACGAGGAAGGAATCTGACAGATAATAAAGCAGAAACAATAGATAATGTGTAGATGGAAATGAAAATTATAAAGATATGAGAAAAAGAAAAGTGTATGAGGAAAAAGGAGAACACAAAGGCAATGTATGTGTAACGTACGTAACACTAAGCTGCGCGTTCGCCTAACCTTTATTACAGCGGAAAAACAATAAATATTAAATATTATGAACGCGTGTTTGTATTCTTGCCCTAATTAATCAGCAAGAAAATTGCATGCGCATTATTATTTTGCATTCTCTGGCCCGTTTGGGTTTGCAATATTTTTCCACATCATCTCACAAAAAGCACGATTTTCGGAAAACAATTTATTGAACATCAAAAGTTTGTTTTAGTTTATTATACAGAATTTGTCCGAAAAAGTTGTCATTATATGAAAAATTCTGCGAGATATTTTCATATACGTAGATAGGTATCCATGTGAAGTACTCTTTTATTCTTGTCGGATTTTAACGGAACTGTTATTTTATCGAGAGATTTTAGAAAAACCCTCACGTATAAAATGTGACAATTCGTCCAGTGGGAGACGAGTTGTTCTTTTCAGACCGACAGAAACACACAGCCATGGCGAGGCGAAGAGTTGCTTTTCGCGGTTTTGTGAAGGATCCTAAAAACAGTTACATTTGTATATACAAGATTAAGCAACACGTGATTTCACACACGAAGACAAATGTTTAAAGAGGGTATAAAAAACAAAGAATGTCAAATAGCATACTGCATTATAGTCTGGGTGGGAATTTCACAGGGCTCTCACATAATGAGTTATGAAGGACATGACCTTGCAGATTACAAGTAAATCGACTGTTGAAGCTCAGATATTGTAAAGTGAAATGGCATCATACAGTGCGGGCTGTGGTCCTAGGGTCGACTCAGCTTCTAAAATAAATAAGTACTAGGAATATATCATAGAGGGCTAAAGGCGGTTGGTGGGCAGATCTATTACCGTCTTCACGTGCCGATTGACTAGAAGTTACGACAGCCTCAATCTCTGATGTCTTACAGGTCTGTCTAGACCTGTAATGGGAAACAGATCACACTAACAACTAAGACTTCAACACATTACTGACTCTATTTATTAACACGTAAAAATATTCAGATGTCTGGAGCATAATCAAAAGCCTCTCAAAACAAACACATTTTAGTGTTTCAACTTTTGCTTTAAAATATAGCCTGTTAGTCATGTTATATTTAATAAATGTCATTTTAAATATCTATTAGTGAAAACGGTCATAATTGTTGGAGTTTAAGTATTTAATGGTGAAAGGAACTTTCATACGCATGTGCCAAATGATAAACCCTTTAAATACTGACATAAACCGTGATAGTATTTAAAAGTTTATTTCTTACCGCGCAGTTAAAAAACCCAATCAGTTAATGCTGTATAAGATAATAATCGCAATTTGTTCTCAGATCCATAAGAATCACGTAAATACACTGTACGGACAGAAGGCAGAATTTTTCAGTGTTAACATATGTTCGTGTATAAAGCAACCACTGGACTTTAAAGTGATAAGAGAAAATTATCCAGGATAGCATGTTCGTGACGTAAGATACTGTTGTGAAAATACGTTTGTCCATCAATAAATATCTCAATTCCCTAGAGCCAATTATTTGTTGTAAATAATAATAGCAAAAACACAGTGCATTCCATGAAGGCATGTTAGAGAATGGAGGTGTAGCTCCAGTCATGTTTACCTTGGCCTTAGATAGAAATGAGTGGACGTTTTCAAGTACTGGTCGCTTTAGTTTCGAGAAAAGCAACCGTAGTGTCCATTTCAGTGAAGGCGGGTGATTCGGATTACCAAAGTAAGTCCGGGCGCTTTCGAGATGAAAAAAATTATTTTTATTAACGGGAATTGATTCTCGGTACCTCCACTGCGCACTATACTGACTGAGCTACATGTATGGAAATAACAAATACAAGCCTTTGTCTGCTTGCGACTGCGTTAGATTTCACAGCCCCTATTGTGAATGCATATGAAGCACTTTGTAAACCAGTCGAATATTTTCATTTGAAATTTACACGCCACAGTAAACTGTTTATGATTTTGTCACAATTTTCAGAATATTTTATAATTACCACTTTAATTTCCGCTGCAGTAGTATGATTTTTCTCATTGCCACCATTAAGGGAGGAACTTAGGCTGGTGGTGTTTGAGAATAGGGTGCTGAGGAGAATATTTGGGCCTAAAAGGTACTAGGTTACAGGGAATGGAGAAAATACATAATGACGAGCTTAGGGATTTTTGTTCCTCACCCATTATTGTTCGGGTGATCAAATCGAGAGGAATGAGATGGACGGAGCACGTAGCATGTTTGGGGGAGAGGAGAGGCGTATACACGGTTTTGGTGGGGAAATCTCAGAGAAAGAGACAACTTGGAAGGCTCATGCTTTAATGGGAGGATAATATTAAGATGGATTTTCAGGAAGTGGGATTTTGGGGTATGGACTGGACCGAGCAGTCTCAGGATAGGGACAGGTGGCGGGCTCTAGTAAATGCGGTAATGAACCTTCGAGTTCCATAAAATGCGGGGAATTTCTTGACTAGCTGAGAACCGGTTAGTTTATCAAGAAAGACTCTGCTTCCTAGAGTGAATTAAGTAAGCAAGCAAGCAAAGCAAGCAAGCAAGTAAGTAAGTAAGTAAGTAAGTAAGTAAGTAAGTAAGTAAGTAAGTAAGTAAGTAAGTAAGTAAGTAAGTAAGTAAGTAAGTAAGAACTAAGTAATTATGTAAGTAAGTAATTAGGTAAGTAAGTAAGTAACACCGTAAGTATAAAACTTTTCGCAGGAAAATCGCATGGGAACTCAGCTGGTCGTAAATATGTAAGGTATTAAACCCACGAATACCTCTATTTTATTTTTATCCACTTTCGTTCCAGATTTTTAGTTACAGTGTGCCCTTGTTTCCCAAATATGCTACCTTTGTTTTGCACGGTACTCGTACATGTGGTGCTGAAGGGACTACAGACCACTATGTCACACTCTGTTGGTGCATTTTTAATGCGAACTTACAGAAAACTTTGTGCTGGTCGTACAGAATTTGTGTTATAAACCATCGATTTGTGGAGATCGTTTACTCTGAACAAAGCTTTTAATTATAAAAAGTTCCAGCATGTGACCACACGCACTAACCATGCGTGTATCAGGATATTACGACTTCCCTCGTGTCGCAGAATAATGTGGGCAGAAATGTTGTGGAATTTGCTGCAAAGGAGTGTTGCAGAGTGCGGGGTGGTGTCCGGGGACCTCGACTGAAATCATCAAACGGGTGATTAAAATAGAAGTTAAGAACGAAAGAGGGAAAAGCTAGAGGGAGAGGAGGTAAGATTGCGAAGACCCTCAGGCTGTTGAAGGGTTGGGGTGGTAAAGTGAGAAGGGGATTTTTACGAAAGTTGCCGTTGATTCTAAAGAAATATATGAGAAATATATCTTGGTTGTAGGGAAAAAACTGGGTAAGCTCTTACTGGATTCAATAAGCATTGTGCAAGAGAAGCAGCAGCTCCAGTGATATGCAATTCCGTCGGCGCAGAGCAACTTGGTGTACTGGAAGTCTCGACTTACCTCGATCTTCATCCACGTGATTCTGATGTAAAACTATACCAAATAGACTCTGATACAAAACGGCATTTCCCTATTTGGGAGCTACGAATGAAGTCTACAACATGGGCAGTGACGAAAATGGGTAGTCCTATATCTTGGCTTTTGGGTGTAGATTAAATTCTTTAAGTTAAAGGAATATTACTAATTTTGAAATTCTGAAAAAAACCACTGAAAGACCGTTGTAAAAATTACCACCGATTTCGAAATAATTTTTGAATGTAATTTATTTGTGACTTTTATATTATCGAGCATAGAGATGGATCTTTCAGCCTGTCAACTAGTGTCATCATCTGCATGTCCCGACTGTCGGCAAAGACAGGATACTGCATTACAACCCTTTTAACAGACTTCTAACCAACTGGTACTGGAGGTTTTCACTCCGGAGAGAAGTCAGATGATAAATGAAGTCAATCGTTCACCTCCATTTATTTCTGAGGTCAAGAATATTTAGATACATTCCTCGAATCCCACATACTCCTTCAATATACAATTTTAATATCCCGGGGTTAGTGGTTAAGTTCACTCCACGCTGCAATTACGTTCTTCTTGTAACGTTAGGCATCAGACAGGACGGCAGCACGTTCTTCCGAAACAGCGGACATGGCGGTAGTTATTTACCAGTCGACATCTTTTAACATTTTTAATACCTGTTCAGCTAAGGAATACTGAGACTTCCTGATAACTAACTTTTTATTAACTCCTTGAACCATGACGTAATTTGGTGGACTTTGAATTAAAGGGGTCAGTTGTGATATTTTTAATACTGGAGGGAACGGTGTCTGCAAGTAGTAAGGACTTGGAACTTGTGAACCATATCAGCATTTTAAAGTTTGAAATTCGTCCGAATTGTGTTCGAAGATCCAATTCTAATCGCACATTAAACACCGACGGTTTCTATATCAATGACCAACCGGTTAATGCTTTGTAGGAAACAAATGGCTCTTAACTAACTCCATGGATCAAGACCCTTCCTCGGAAGCTAATAGGTCTTCAGCTACTCAAGAAATTCCCCGCGTTTTATGGAACCCGAAGGTTCAATACCGCATTCACAAGTATACGCCACTTGTTCCTATCCTGAGCCAGATCAAATCCAGTCCATGACTCTCCATCCCCCTTGTCCAAGATCCATTTCAATATTATCCTCCCACCGACGCCTAGGCCTTTCAAGGGTTCTCCTTTCCTCAGGTTTTTACCAAAACTCTGTATGCACCTCTCCTGTCTCCTATACGTACCACATGCCCTACCCACACCATTCTTTTGATTCAGTTATCCAAATAATATTTGGTGAGGAGCAAATATTACAAACCTCTGTGTTATGTAGTCTTCTCCATTTCCCCTGCTACGTCGCCCCTCTTAGTTCCAATTACATTTCTCAGGACCATATTCTCTAACATCCTCAGCTGTCTCTCCTTCAACGTGACAGACCTAGCTTCACACCCATATGCAACAAAGACACTCTTCTTTTGTCGCTGGAATCATAGTAGATGTGTAACTACACTGTGTTATAATTCATACTTACAAATGTTACAGCAACTGGTAGAGCCACTGTGCTTCAGGGGGGCAACACACGAAATTGTCTGGGTTCGACTGTCCATCCCAGGACTGGGGAACCGAAATAAGCCACGGCTATAATTATCCTAAAGACATTAAATTTGTCCGAACAGTTTTAACAGGATTAGCCAGCCTTTACTCATTAAGGATGGACGAACCTGTCTTTAAATTATTAACACCAATTACAGCAACTTTAACTACATTTCTTGTGTTTGTTTCTGTAGAACAAAGGCAAACTCAAACTTTATAAAGCCGATAATTACTGTCACGAAGCGTAGTGACTGAAAAAGAGCCCCTTAAAATTAACGGCTAAAGTGACTAACTTCATGTCAAATAACATAAAATTCACTATGAGAAGGTCGTATATTTTTTGGCCTGGTTAACGAAACGAAATAGTAACTTCTTATATTATCCAAGTTCGGCTCCGTGTAAGCCGTTCCGCCAATTATGGATGAAGAACAAACTTCCGTCACTTCGTACAATTCTGTGTGAAGATCACGTCTAAGTAGCCGGCTGAATACAGCAGACTTCACTCAACTGAACTCTCCGTGAGAAACTAATATTTTCTCTATGCATAAAACTCCCGAATTTTATGAAACAGGAAGGTCCTTGGCCGTGTTTACAAAGGGCCGTTACTGGAACCTATCCTGGGTCAGACAGACTCAGCTAGCAGCGACCCTTCCTAACTGATACGTTTATTACAGCACTACCGTATTACACACAGCGCCAAATTCTCTCAAGTCCTGCAGCTTTTCAAAAACAATTCTTGCATGTAATTTGTTTCTCTGCTTTGCGTACTGAACGCCTGGCCCATCTTGTCATTCTAGGGCTTGTCCTAATCATGGCAAAGAACAAAAATATGGAGCTAACCGTTTTCCATGCTTTCTTTCATTCTTCCCTTACTTCTTAATTCTCATAGCCACGTATTTTCCTTAGCATCCTCAATTTCACTTAAACTAATGTTCAGTCTGTTAAATTTTTTTGTGTAATTTACCTACACTAAATTCTTTGCATTCTGTCTTATTTATTTACAATATATTTTCTTTCTACTTGTTTCGATACTTACGAGCATGCTCTGGCAATTCATTCAGTAACTCCAAAAGGTATGTCGTGTACAACATTTAATGTTTTCATCTTTGTTGTTTATTAAATGACATTCTGAAAGTTGTTGTAAGAAAGTAAGATGCTGAAGGAAAGTATAATTTAAATAAGGAATTTTCTATAGCATTCTGACGACGGTGTACGACATTTTAACTTGTGGATTTTTTGGATTTTGTTTCAAAAGTAAGCATTGAAATATGTTGGACTAATTTTCGGGGAAAGCATAAAGGACAGGGACATAAAAAACAGAACCTGACAACTCATAAATCCTCCCTTTCCCAGTGCTTAGAAGAACAGTTATTACTAAAAGCCTACAGACGACCAGGATCGCCAACATTAGGACTCCTGAACTTTTTATTTGGTGCGGGTAATTCGGCAAATCTTGGTCAGAATATGGAAAAGATGAAATTCAATACACAGGGTGAAGAACAAGAATAGGCATTATTTTACCTCTGAATTTTTCTGTAAATCAGGTGTAATGAAACGTATAGGCTAGTGATAAAAGCAAAAAGAATTATGAAATATGTCGTCCTCCTAATTGGCTGAAGACTCGCTACTTCCAATACATTTTACAAAATAAATTAGCAATGTAATAGGCTTCTATATAAATAAACATTTCACAATATTTCAAAATTGCTTCGGTATTTTATATCGGCTTTGCCAGAGAAATGGTTAAGAGCCGCTTCCCATATCAGATACCACCGCTGGCAATATCACATCGTTTTGCGCGCAAAATTTTACTCGCGAGCTGCGCGCTGAGTGACTCACGCATGCGCAGTGCTACGGTTTCGTGAGGCGAAATGTTTATAGCGTCCAGTTATGTATTTTTTGCTTTGATGTTTAGTGAAATCTGCGTAACCACATTTCGTAAAGTGTGAATGGAGTACGTTTTATTTATTAATTTGACGTTAATCCTTGTTTAATTACAGTGTAAATAATTATAGTGTAATGACAGTTGTTTTGGAAGAAGTAAGCCTTAGGACGGGAAGAGATCTGGTCCCCGATAATAGAATGTTACATTTCAATACATATGATGGGACAAGTTGAAATAGTCTAGAAGTTCAATGTAAGTAACTTTCTGTTATGGTATGAACAGATTTTGTCAACAATTCTACGTACATGCCCCTCCCTTAATCTGAGAGACCAAATTTTACACCCATTCACAACAATATCTTTATAAAAGTTATGTTAGCTATATGGCATTCCTCAATAAAACGACTCTTGCTCAATCATTCGATAACAGGCACACCCAATGTATCTCCTGTTTCATTCTGAACGGGTGGATGCTAACGTGGAGAATATGGTGAGTTCCCAATAATGCCAGCAGATGGCAGATGGGATTTAACTCGGCGTTTAAAGGGTTAAATCTCAAAAACCTGTGCAAAAGGGACAAGACATGGTTCAGGTGCCTATCCACCGACCTCACAACGTGCAGGTCCGGTTTCAAACGCGTGGCAGTCCACTGGAATTTGCGGTAGGCAAAAGGAACTGGGACAGGTACTTCGACGTTCCCCTTTAAGTTAACCATCCACCGATGTTCCACATTCATTCATATTACCGGCAGTATGGGAAAATAGCCCAATAGACATCTGCTCCACAGCGACATATTCTTACCACACGCACGAAGGTGAAGGAGTACGTGAATTTTCTTTACGATTCTATGGAGATAAGATATGAACCAGTGATTGTAGGTATACATTTGACGAAGCCGTCATTGTGAAAGATTGTGTAAAGTCGAATGTTAGGGTGATTGTCACTAATAAATTGGGAAAAAAATGTTGAAAGATTCTGTCCTGTCACAATCGATGCATGGGGATTTGAGTTACAAAACTCGCCACTCGATGGAGGTGATTGGTCAACCTAACTCCTTTGTCGTTCTACAAAGCTCCCCCCCCCCCCCCCGGGGAAGACCCGGGGGGGGGCCCCCGTTGAAAAGTGATGGCACAGGGGGGCGCCCGGAAGGGGGGGGGAGGGGGAAACTGGCGAATGGGGGGGGGGGGGAAAGCCCTTC
>Ga0136643_10009931_pt1 | contig 14020 bp, 7 predicted proteins | sample TergutLab28metaG_FD_96883 | JGI IMG/M metagenome (GOLD analysis project Ga0136643, IMG submission 96883) | Labiotermes labralis P1 segment gut microbial communities from Petit-Saut dam, French Guiana - Lab288 P1 (version 3) (version 3) | ecosystem: Host-associated > Arthropoda: Insects >... | reverse complement strand
GTCGGGGCACCCATGTTGAACACCATCGCGCGCGGCTGCAGCTCCTGGATGACCTTGACGAATCGATCCCACGCATAGACGTGGCCCTCCGATCCGGCGCCGTCGAACCAGATCTCGGCGACCTCGCCGTAGTTCGTGCACAACTCGCGCAGCTGCGCCTCATAGAAGTCGTCGTAAGCGGCGGGGTCGGCGTACTGTGGCGCGTTCCTGTCCCACGGCGAGAGGTAGAAACCGAAGCGCAGTCCGAAGCGGGCACAGGCATCCGCCACCTCGCGCACGACATCGCCACGTCCTTGCCGCCACGGTGACGACGTCACCGAGTAGTCCGTCGTGGCCGTCGGCCACAGGCAGAAGCCGTCGTGGTGCTTGGCCGTGATCACGACGTATTTCGCCCCGAGCTCGGCGGCCGTCGCCACCCACTGCCCCGCGTCCAGATCGGCAGGAGCGAAGTCGGATGCCGGGATCGTGCCGGGCCCCCACTCCAGCCCATGGAAGGTGTTCAACCCGAAGTGGAAGAACACGCCGAGGCGCATCCGCTGCCACTCCACCTGCTCGGGAGTCGGCTTCAGCCCGTGAACCGTGCTCGAGACATCCGCCATCTGCGATATCTGCCTTTCCAGAACTTGACGCCACCCTCTTCGACGCCCCCGACCTCCAGGTTGGCGGAGGCGCGCCACCGCGCGCAGTCCCTATTCGCCACACCACTAAGTCGATTGCATTTACAAATATCTGCCGCTCATCGGGCCACGGCGGGCGCCCCCGCTGATTGACTGTCGGTTCAGTACCCGATCGCTCCCGATCTTTCGAAGCCGGTGTTGCCAGGTGATCCTGCCCTAGAGACTTCCGCGCCAGCGGTCGGTGCCGTGAACCCACGGCTGCCTCCACACGACCGTTGCGCCGCGCGTGACCGTCTCGGCCACTCGAGACACGGTCTCCCCATTCCCATAGCTTTCGGCACCCGTCGTGCGCTTTCGCGACCCGGTGCCGGTCATCGACCCCGGAGAGTTGTTCGCCATGTCGCCATCCACCCAAGAGATCCCCGTCGTCACACCGCCCGATCCGCGGCATCGTGGGGTTCACGACGGGCTCGGGAGCCCTCTGGCGGCTGACCGCCGGAACCGACCGTCGAAAGATCCAGGAGAGCCGCAGCCCCCGTCCTCGGCGCCTCGAGCGACACCCGACGAGCACACGAACGCGGAGCACTCGGTCGGCGCCGAGTGGGGGCGGCGCATCCTCCCGCTGCTGATCAAGCACCGGGTGATCGTCGGCACCGCGATGGCTCTTGCCGCCGTGTATGCGGGTCTCGTGGCGATGCTGCCGTGGATCCAGCAGGTCATCGTCGACGACGCCATCGTGACGCATCGCGTGCCGATCGGGCCGTGGCTCGCCGTCATGGCCGGCGTCGGCGTGGTCGTGCTCGGGCTCTCGTTCTCGTGGAGATACCTCGGGCTCAAAGCCTCCTACGCGGTGCAGTACGACATGCGCAACGGAATGTACGAGGCGCTGCAGCGTCTCGACTTCGCCGGGCACTCCCAGCTGCAGAGCGGCCAGCTCGTGTCGCGCGCGAGCTCGGACCTGCTCTGGGTCCAGATCCTCATCGGCTGGTTCCCGCAGCTCGTCTCGACGGCGGTCGGCGCGCTGGTCTCGATCGTGGTGATGGTCACGCTCTCGCCCGTCCTCGCGGCGATCGTCGTGCTGATCATCTCCGGCGTGTTCGTCGTCACCCAGCGCATGCGCCGCAACGCGCATGCCGCCGGCTGGCAGGCGCAGCAGCTCGAGGCGGACATGACCACGCAGGTCGAAGAGTCGATGACGGGCGTGCGCGTGGTCCGCGGCTTCGGTCAGGAGGCGCAGGAGAGCCTGCGTCTGCACACGGCTCTACGCGACATGTTCCGGGCACGCGTGCGGGCCGTCCGGCTGCGCGCGCCGTTCCTGGCCTCGCTCGCGACGGGCCCCCAGCTCGGCGTTGCGGTGATCCTCCTGGTCGGCGGCTTCTTCGTCATGCACGGGCAGATCCAGGTCGGTGTCTTCCTGGCCTTCACGGGTTACCTGACCGGTCTCGCCGGTTCCGCCCAGACCGCGGGCATGGTCCTCAGCAACATGCCCCAGTGCCAAGCGGCGGTCGAGCGCATCGGCCAGGTGCTCGATCTCGAACCCAGCATGCGGGAAGCGCCGCACCCGGTCTCGCCGACGCGTCACGACGGCGAGATCGTCTTCGACGGCGTCACCTTCGGCTATGACGAGCACAGCGGGCGCCCCGTGCTCGACGGGCTGAGCCTCCGCGTCGCGTCGCGCGAATCAGTGGCCCTGGTCGGGACGATCGGCTCGGGGAAGTCGACGCTGACGCATCTCGTCCCGCGTTTCTACGACGTTCAGGGCGGCCGTGTGCTCGTCGACGGCATCGACGTGCGCGAGCAGCCGATGGCCGAACTGCGCTCGCGCATCGGGGTGGTCTTCGAGAACAGCTTCCTGTTCTCGGACACGATCGCCGCGAACATCTCCTACGGCGTCCCCGATGCCGGCCCGGCGGCCATCGAGCGGGCGGCACGTGCCGCGATGGCGCACGACTTCATCATGGAGACGCCCGACGGGTACGACACCGTCATCGGCGAGCAGGGGATGACGCTCTCCGGCGGCCAGAGACAGCGCGTCGCGCTCGCGCGTGCGATCCTGACGGACCCCGAGATCCTGCTGCTCGACGACGCGACCAGCTCGGTCGACGTGAGCGTCGAGCGCGACATCCACGCCAATCTCGGGCCGTTCCTCGCGGAACGGACGACCATCATCATCGCCTACCGCGAGTCGACGGTGAGGATGGCCGATCGAGTGGCGCTGATGGATGCCGGGCAGATCGTCGACACCGGCACCCACGAAGAGCTCTTCGAACGCAGCACCCTGTACCGGGAGCTCTTCGGAGACCTGGCCACTGACCACGACGACAACCCGGGTGCGCTTCTGGAAGCCGCGCGCTCCGGGAGGTTCCGGACATCCCCGGCCGCATGGACGCCGACCCGATCCGCGGCACCCGGTCTGCTCGACCTGAGCACCTCGCCCGCTGTCCAAGCGCGCATCGATGCGCTGCCCGTCTTCCACGACGAGCCGGGCGTCGACATGATCGCGGAGAGCGACAATCGCGAACCATTCAAGCTCGGCCGATTCCTGCGACCGTACGCCAAGGGGTTCGCGATCGGGCTCGTCTTCGTCGTGATCCAGGTGCTGATCGGCCTCGTGACTCCGCTGATCATCCGCCAGGGCGTCAACGACGGCATGCTCGGCAAATCGGCACCGGCGCTGGCCGCGGTCTTCGCCGTCGCCGTCGGAATGACGATCGCGCTGTACTTCGACCAGAAGAACGCCCAGCTGTGGACGCAACGCACCTCGGAGCGGCTCCTGCTCGCGATGCGCGCCCGCGTGTACGGCCAGCTGCAGCGCCTCGGCATCGACTTCTACGACCGCACCCAGACCGGCCGGATCATGACCCGGATGACCTCGGACATCGATTCGATCGGGCAGCTCTTCCAGACCGGCGTCGTCAACCTGATCATGGCGGTGCTGACCTTCGCCGGCATGGCCGTCGTGGTCTCGGTGCTCGACTGGCAACTCGCCCTCGTCGTGCTCTGCGTCGTGCCCCTCGCGGCCGGCGTCACCGTGTGGTACCGCCGCATCGCATCGGTCGCCTACGACGAACTGCGCGAGCGCGCCTCGATGCTCAACACGAATCTGGCCGAGTCCATGGCGGGCATCCGCGTCACCCAGGCCTATCGCCGCGAGGCCCGCAACCTCGACGACTTCGCGGCGCTCGGCCGCGAGTTCATCCGCTGGGCGCTGCGCAGCGCATTCGCCAACACCGTCTACGTCGCGTCCGTCGAGTTCCTCTCGACGCTCGCCACGGTCGCCGTGCTCGGCGTCGGCTTCCTCTTCATCTCGTCGGGGCGTCTCGCGATCGGAACCCTGCTCGCCTTCCTGCTCTACCTCGCGCAGGTGTTCGCCCCGGTGCAGCAGATATCGACCGTGTTCGACGCCTACCAGCGCGCGCGAGCCGGCCTGACCCGCATCCGCGACCTGCTGGGGCTCGAGTCCTCCACGCCGGAGGCCCCGGATGCGCAGATCGTCGACGACCATGCCGGCGACATCCGTCTTGACGGCGTACGACTGCGCTACGCGGGAACGAGCATGGACGCACTCCGGCGCGTTGACCTGCACATCCCCGCGGGTCAGCGCGTCGCGTTCGTCGGGCAGACCGGCGCGGGCAAGTCGACCACCATCAAGATGATCACCCGGTTCTACGACCCCACCGAAGGCCGCATCCTGATCGACGGGCTGGATCTGCAGAGCCTCGACTCCGCGGCGTATCACCACCGGCTCGGCTACGTGCCGCAGGAGCCGTTCCTGTTCTCCCGCTCGGTGCGCGACAACATCGCGTACGCGGCGCCGAACGCGACCGATGCGGAGGTCGAGGCGGCGGCTCGGATCGTGGGGGCGCACGAGTTCATCACGCGGCTGCCCCGCGGCTACCACGAGACCGTCACCGAGCGCGGGCGCTCGCTCTCGAACGGCCAGCGACAGCTGATCTGCCTGGCGCGCGCCCTCATCGTCGATCCGAGGATCCTGATCCTCGACGAGGCGACGTCGAATCTCGACCTGTCGAGCGAACGCCGCGTCGACCGCGCCATGCGGGTCATCGCGAAGGGCAGGACGACGCTGATGGTCACTCACCGCCTGCAGTCGCTGCATTGGGTGCAGCGCGTCCTCGTCGTCTCCGCCGGCGAGATCGTCGACGACACCACGCCGCAGCACTATCTGCAGCGCATGCAGGGTGCGGCGTGAAGCTCCCTCGGCCGGGACCAGGGCAAAGAAAAAGGCCCCCTGAGGGGCCTTCTTCCCAGTGTTTTCAACTGTGGTAGCTGAGGCGGGACTCGAACCCGCGACCTCACGATTATGAGTCGTGCGCTCTCACCAACTGAGCTACTCAGCCAAGAAAGGCGAAGCATCGCACCGGCGAAGCTTGCGCTTCACAACGGAACAGAGCCCCGAGTCAGGATTGAACTGACGACCCCTTCCTTACCATGGAAGTGCTCTACCACTGAGCTATCGGGGCGTTCGCCAGAGAGCCTGGCAACCCGTAGAGCATATCAGAGCAGTCCGGGCGATCAGAAATCGGGCGACCCCACACCGGGCAGCTCCCACATCGTGAACGAGATGCCGTCGGCGGCCAGTTCGACGAAGCCCTCGTCCTCGTCCACAGGCTCCTGCACGCGCAGTTCAGCGGGCCCGAACAGGCGGGTCGCCGAGGATGCCCCGAGCACGGCATCCGTCGCGAGCCGCACCCGGAACCCCGCGCGCGCCGCAACGCACAGCACCGCCTCGGACGCATGCTCGCGCACGTATACGAGCACGTCGTCGTCGGCGCGCAGCCAGCGCATGCCGCCGTCGGTGAGCGCCGGGTGCTCGCCGCGGTGGGGCATGATCGCGCGGTAGGTCCACAGCACGGATTCCGTCGCGGCATCCGTCGCGCCCCACGGCATGGGAGTGCGCGACGCCTCTCCGTCGACGCCCGTGAGCCCGAACTCGTCGCCGGCCCAGATCACGGGCATCCCGACGAAAGTCGCCGACATGCCGAGCGCGACCGGGACCGCGCCGGCCCGCGCGTTCGTCGCGAAGCGGCCGATGTCGTGCGTGTCGAGCGCGTTCATGTTGCCGAGCCGCGAGCGCCACGGGAAGCCCGCGCCGAACTGGCGGTGCGCCTCGAGGAACTGCGCCCCGGAGTATGTCGGGATGACCCCGACCGGCTGCCCGAAGTACGGCGACCGCGCCCCCGGCTCGGAGAGCCAGCCCCACAGCGGGCGGGTGAAGTTGGCATACGTCATCGCGCCCTGCCAGCCGTCGCCCTGGAAATCGGCCGAGCCGTCGTTGGTCGACTCGCCGAGCAGGATCGTGTCGGGGTTGACCTCGTCCATGGTGCGGCGCACGGTCTGCCGCACCTCGGCGTTGAAGTCGTCCTTGCCGTAGCGGCCCGTCATGTTGGCGACGTCGATGCGCCAGCCGTCGAGGTCGAACGGATGCCGCAGCCAGCGCCCCACGACCGAGTCGGCCCCCTCGATGAAGCGGCGCCGCAACTCGGCCGAGGCCCAGTTGAACTTCGGCAGGCTGGGCACGCCGAGCCAGCCGACGTAGTCGGTGTGCTCGTCGTTCAGCCAGTAGAAGAACTCCGACTCGGGCGCCTCGGGGCGGCCGAGGGCCGCCTGGAACCACTCGTGCCCGTCGCCGCAGTGGTTGGTCGTCAGGTCGCCGATGATCTTCATGCCGCGCGCATGCACGGCCTCGACGAGGCGGATGAGCGCGTCGTCGCCGCCCAGCAACGGGTCGACCGCGTTGAAGTCGCTCGCGTCGTAGCGGTGGTTCGAGCGGCCGGCGAACATCGGGGTCAGGTACACGATCGAGACGCCGAGCGACTGCAGGTGGTCGAGGTGCTCGATGACACCGTCGAGGTCGCCGCCGTAGAACTGGTGGCTGCGTCCCGGCGGCAGGAGGTCGACGGGGTCGCCCCACGCGGCGGCGATCGCCCATTCGGGCGCGGGGCGGGATGCCGCGGCATCCGACCGCGCGAAGCGGTCCGGGAAGATCTGGTACAGAACGCCCTCGCGCAGCCAATGCGGCGGCTCGGGGAAGGCGGTGAGGCGGAAGTCCTCGTTGTCGCGCGTCTCGATGTCGTGCACGCCCGTCGCGTTGACCCAGAAGGTGCGCTCGTCGGCGCGCACGACGAGCCAGCGGTAGTGGGTGACGGGGTTCTCGACGTCGACCGGCGCCTCCCACCAGTCCCAGCCGTCGGCGGTGTGCACGAGCTCGGCCGCGAGGAACCGCGGTTCCTGGTCGGGGTTGCTGCGGGTGTACACGGCCTTCACCGCGCCGAACGCGTGCGGCACGCGCAGCCGCGCGCGCACCGTCTCGCCGAGCTGCGGGTACGGGTTCGACACGTGCAGCGGCGAGCCGTCGTGGTGGGGAAGGTGCTGCTGGAGGTTCTGGGGCATGATGTCGCTCCGAATGGTGCTCATGGGCCGCTGACGATGGCGATCGACCCGGCGGGCAGGGTGAGTCGGTGCCCTGAGAGCGCGGGCTTCTTGGACCCCTCGGTGAGCAGGTGGTCGGTGACCTTCGCCCCTGAGGGCACGCCCATCGCGGCGAGGTCCTCGGTGTGCGCGACCGTGTCGAGGTTCTCGAGCACATAGACCGTCGCGCCCTGGTAGGCATCCGAGAACGCGAGAACCGACTCGTCGCTCGCCTGCAGGGCCGTGTACGTGCCGCGCGCGATGCCCGGGTACTTCGCCTTGAGCGTCAGCACGTCGTGGTAGAAGCTCAGCAGCGACTTCGGGTTCCCCAGCTGCTTGTCGACGGGAACGACCGAGCTCTCGTCATACGTTCCGCCGGGCGGCGGCTGGGTCGTCCCCTTCTTGTCCGTGTCCGACCACACCATCGGCATGCGCTTGTTCGGGTCGGCGCCCGACCCCACCATGCCGATCTCTTCGCCGTAATAGATGAACGGGCTGCCCGGCATGAGCAGGTACGTGGCCGCGCTGAGCTTCTCGGCCGGCAGCTTGCGCAGCAGATACCCCGCGGGCCGCGGGTTGTCGTGGTTGGAGATGAACGGGGCATCCATCGCGTCGGGGTTCGCCGCGTGGATCGTAGCGTTCCACTTCTGCGTCGCCTCCGCGAGCGCGGTGCCGTCCTTGGCCTGGATGTCGGTGTTGATCGTGCCGTCGACCGTGGCGAAGGGGTAGTTGAAGAAGTCGGCGCCGCTCGCGTAATACGAGGTGAGAGTCGTGGTGTCGGTCCAGGCCTCGCCGACGACGTAGGCCTGGGGGTCGGCCGCCTGGGCCTTCTTCGTCAGCCAGTTGATGAACGAGACCGAGGCCGCCTGGTCGTTCGGGTAGTACGACGTCGTGGCATCCAACCGGAACCCGTCGGCGCCCTTGCCGATCCAGAAGGTCACGATGTTCGCGATCTCGGTCCGCACGGCCGGGTCGTCGAGGTTGAGGTCCGGCATGTCCGGCGAGAACACCGCCGAGTAGTAGATGTTCGACGAGCCGTACTGCACATAGCCCGGCTTGGGGGTCCTCGAGAAGTGGTAGTAGTCGATGTAGGGGCTGGGCTTGCCGGCCTGCAGCGCGGCCACGGCCTTCTGGAACCACGGGTGCTGCGACGACGTGTGCTGCACGACCAGATCGAGCAGCACGCGCATGCCCTTCGCGTGCGCCGCCGCGGTGAGCTTCTCGAAGTCGGCCATCGTGCCGAACGACGGGTCGATCGCCTCGTAGTCCGTGATGTCGTACTTGTGGTACGACGGCGACGGGTTGATCGGGGTGAGCCAGATACCGTCCGCACCGAGGTCGTCGTGGATGTACGAGAGCTTGTCGGTGACGCCGTTGAGGTCGCCGACCCCGTCGCCGTTCGAGTCGTAGAAGCTGCCGACGAAGATCTCGTAGTAGTTGCGGTACGCGTCCGAGATGGCCGGCGCGGCGGACGCGGCGGATGTCGCGGCCGGGCTGCCGGATGAGACCGGCCTGCCGCCGCCCGAGCTGCACGAGGTGAGCGCGACCGCTGCGAGCAGCGCGGCGACGACGACCGCGGCCCGGGCCTTCACGAGAGCGCCCCGACCACGCCCACGGCCAGCAGGCCGAGCGGGTAGAGGCCGTAGAGCAGGTACCGTCGCGAGTCGGCGCGCGGCTCCCCGCCGGGCTCTTCGGTGCTGCGGAAGTGCAGCAGCATCATCCCGACCGCCGGGAGGATCAGTGCCAGGGCGCCGAGCGCGCCGCCGACCATCATCATGGTGTTCTCCCTCGAACCCAGGAAGTAGAAGACCAGGCAGAACAGCAGCAGCACGACGCCCATGGGCGCGATGCCGAGCCGCAGCCCGACGTTGAAGATCGCGAGCCAGAGCACGCCCGCCACGCAGACGAGCACCGCGAGGCCCACCTGCCGCTTCGCCCCGGCCAGCAGGTAGTCGAGCGCCCACATGACGACGAAGCCGACCAGCAGCGCGAAGACCGGGTTCTGCGAGCCCAGATCCCACACTCGGCCGCTCGTCGCGAGGTCGTAGGGCACCTCGGTGAGCACCGCGAGCAGGGCGAGCCGCAGCGCGTACCGCCCTCTGTGCGCGGTGTTCCGGAAGCCCTGCCACAGCAGCCAGGCGAAGATCGGGACAGCCACCCAGGACACGGCCTCGAGCAGCACCACGGCCGTCAGCGTCGAGGTGCTGACCGCGCCGCGGTGCGGACCCTGCGCGACGGCGATCGCCGACGACACCGCCCCGAGTCCGACCAGCACGAACCCGACGACCCGCAGCCGGGTCGCCGAGAGGCCTCGCGACCTCATCCCTTGACGGAGCCGGTCATCGACGACTGGTAGAAGCGCTGCATGATGATGAACAGGATCGCGATCGGGATCGAGACGAGCACGGCGCCGGCCGCGAACCGCGTGTACCACTGCGCGATGTACTCCTTCTGGAGCATCTGCCAGAGGCCGAGCGACACCGTGTAGTTCTCCTGGGTCCGCGCGATCGCCTTCGCCATGACGAAGTCCAGCCAGGGGGTCAGGAACCCGACGATCGCTTGGTAGACCATCATCGGCTTCGTGATCGGCAGGATGATCCGCGTGAAGACCTGCCACTTGGTGCAGCCGTCGAGCACCGCGGCCTCGTCCATCGACACCGGGATGGTGTCCATGAAGCCCTTCATCACGTAGAAGCCGGCGCCCGATCCGGCCGAGTAGGCGAGGATCAGGCCCACCGCCGTCCCGGTCGAGCTCCCCGTCAGACCCATCGCCTTGAGGATGAAGTAGATCGCGACGACCGCCATGATCCCGGGGAACATGCCGAGGACGAGCGCGGTGTTCATGAACGGACGCCGCGTGCGGAACCGCAGGCGGCTCATGACATAGCCGACGCTGAGCACGAAGACCAGCTGGATGGCGCACACGAAGATCGCGATGATGAGGGTGCGCAGGAACATCTCGGGGAAGTTCATCACCGAGGTGTCGGTGAAGAGCTTGATGTAGTTGTCGAGGGTGTACTGCGTCGGGAAGAACGTCGTCGTGAAGGGCAGCGTGTTCTTGTTGAAGCTCTCCATCAGGATCCACACGATGGGGATCACCCAGATCACCGCGAGCACGCCGAGGAAGATGTGAGTCGCCGTGTCGGCGGCGATCCGCGCGCGACGGGCGCCGCCCGTGACCGGGGTCTGGGTGCGCGATGCGGCGGCCGGCACGTTGCTCACGACGGCGCTCGCCTGCGAGAGCGACGTCGAGGTCGGGGTCGAGGTCACTGCATTTCCTCCTCGTTCTTGTACGAGCCGGTGTTGCGATAGGTGATCAGCGCCGTGACGCCCAGCACCACGAAGGTGAGGATGCCGATCACCGCGCCGACGTTGTAGTTGCCCTGGTCGACGGTGAGCTTGTACAGCCAGGTGATGAGAAGGTCGGTCTGGCCCGCGGAGTCGCCGACCTGGGTCGGTGCGCCGTTGGACAAGAGGTAGATCACGTTGAAGTTGTTGATGTTCGCCGTGAACGTGACGATCAGGTAGGGCGTCAGGACGAAGAACACGTAGGGCAGCGTGACGTTGCGGTAGAGCTGCCACCAGTTCGCGCCGTCGAGACGGGCCGCCTCATACAGTTCGCCGGGCACGTTCTGCAGCACGCCGGTGATCTGCATGATCGTGAACGGGATGCCGATCCAGAGGTTCACGACGATGACGGTCCCGCGGGCCCACCAGGCGTCGGTGAAGAACGGCAGCGAGTGGTCGATCAGCCCCCAGTTCTTCAGCATCTGATTGACGATGCCCTGGTCCTGCAGCATCTGGTTGATCACCAGCAGCGAGACGAACTGCGGCACGGCGATCGACATCGAGAAGAAGGCGCGCCACATGTTCTTGAGACGGGTGCCGCGGCGCAGGATGAGCATCGCGATGCCCATGCCCAGGAAGAAGTTGAGGAAGGTCGCGAAGATCGCCCACACGAGCGTCCACGCGAGCACGCGCAGGAACAGCCCGAGGCTCACGCCGGCGGCTGCGGAACCGGACGGGGAGAGCACCGAGACGAAGTTGTGCAGCCCGGACCAGTTGAAGGCGGGCGTGTGGTTCTGGTCGAAGGTCGTGAAGGCCATCGACATCATGAAGACCAGCGGCAGGATCGTGAACACGACGATGCCCACGACCGGCAGGGTCAGGAGCGACTGGTGGACGCGTTCGTCGCCGAGCTCGCGGATGTCATCGGCCAGCGACGGCGCCCGGCCGGTGGCCTGGGCGAGCGTCTGCGCGCGGTAGGCGCTGCGGACGGCCGTCGACCAGAGCAGGACGAACGCGACGATCGCGAAGACCCAGGCCACGCCGTAGAGCAGCCGGGGCACCGAGTCGGTCGGGTTGACGTTGACGTAGTTCCCGTTGGCGTCCCAGTGCTGGCCGCCCTTCGTCACCGGCCCGAGGTTGCCCAGCCCGGCGAGCTGGCGGATGCCCAGGCTCAGGAACAGGACGAGGAACCCGATCTCGAGGATCAGGAACATCGCGCCCTTGATGTACTGCCGGCGAGCCAGATTGCCGAGGCCCATGACCACGGCCGAGCCGCGGGTGAACACGTCGCCGTGCCGGAAGGCCGCACCGAGGCCGGTGTCGCCGCCGCCGCGGGGCGACGGGCGCGTGTTCCTGCGGGGTGCGTCAGCGCGCTCCGCCACAGCCGTCTGAGTCATTCGTCTCCACCTCGTCGTGTGCAGTGACCTCGGTCACGTCCCGGGCCCGCTTGTGGCGGGCCCGGGACGTGACCAGAGCGTATCGAGCTACTGCTGGTTCATGCTCGTGTTCCACGCTGCCGTCTTGGCGGCGGCGTTGGACGCGTTCACCTGGCCCGACAGGATCGCCTTGCCGAAGGCGGCGGTCGGGGTCCAGAAGTTGTTCATCTTGGCGACGGTCGGCTGGAGCACCGAGGCGTTCTTGACCGTGTTCATCTGGGCGACCGCGACCGGGTCGGCCGAGATGGTCGAGTCGTTGGCGAGCGACTTGTCCGAGGGGATGATGTCGCGCATCGTGTAGTGCGCCTGCTGGGCCGCGGTCGAGCCGAGGAAGGCGGCGAACTGGGCGGCGACCTTCGGGTTCGACGCGTTCGGGTTGAACGCGACGGCCTTGGAGCCGGCGAAGGCCTTCATCTGCACCTGCGCGCCGTTGAGCGTGAAGGTGGGCGCCTGCACGGCGCCGTAGTTCGAGCCGAGCGCGGTCTTGACGGCCGCGGCGTCCCACGAGCCCGAGAAGTACGCGTCGACCGTGCCCTTCTGCAGGGCGGCGAGGCCGGAGCCGTTGGAGTCGTCGATGAAGTTCTTGTTCTTCACGAGGGTCGTGAGGTAGGTCGTCACGTCGGTCGCGGACTGGCCGGTGAAGCCGAAGCCGGCCGACTCGTCGGTGCCGCTCGGGCCGAACAGCGTGCTGCCGTTGCCGACGTAGAAGGCCGGGAGGTACCACGAGTTGTCGATCGGGAACGCGACCTTGCCCTTGGCGAGCATGGTGTCGAGGTTCTTGACGTCATCGGCCGTGAACTTCGAGGTGTTGTAGTACATGAACCACGTGTTGGCCGTGTAGGGAACGCCGTAGAGCTTGCCGTCGCTGCCCGTCACCGACGCCGTCATGACATCGCTGTTCTGCTTCTTGACCTGGGCGATGGATGCCGGCGGGAGCACGCCGATCGCGTTGGCCTGGATGAGCGTGCCGAGCTGGTCGTTGGCGAACATGTAGACGTCCGCAGCGGCGCTCGGGTCCTGCTTGACCGTGGTCGCGGCGTCACCCTCGGCGACCACCGAGTTCTTCCACGTCATCGTGTACTCGGGGTGCGCCTTCTGGAAGGCCGCCTCCTGCGTCGGAAGCCACGAGCTCGAGTTCGCCTGGTCCTCCTGCGGGCCCCAGACGGTCAGCGTCACCGCGGTGTGCGTCGCTGGTGCGGAGCTCTTGGGGGACGAGCCGCCGGAGCAGCCTGTGAGTGCGAGTGCGGCCGTGACCGCCAGTGCGCCGGCGGTGACGATGCCGCGCTTCGTGTTCACCTTCATTGGTGTGTGAGCCTCTCGTTGCTGTGGTTGTCGGCAGCGGTGCCGACTGGAAGCGTTTCCATGTATAACACAGCGCGGATGTGCGCAAAAAGTGCGGGATTGACAACAATTTGGATGACATCCCGAATGAGAAATCGTCAGCCACCGGAATCGTTTGCATCGAAATTTTCGCTTATGGTGAAGCACATGTCCGACGCGCAATGGTGGCGTTCCGCCGTCATCTACCAGGTGTACCCCCGGTCCTTCGCCGACTCCGACGGCAACGGCATGGGCGACCTGCCTGGAATCACCAGCCGCCTCGACGCGATCCGCGACCTGGGCGCCGACGCGATCTGGCTCTCCCCCTTCATGACCTCGCCGCAGAACGACGCCGGCTACGACGTCGCGGACTACTGCGACGTCGACCCGCTCTTCGGCACCCTCGCCGACTTCGACGCCATGACGGCGCGGGCGCGCGAGCTCGACCTGCGCGTCATCATCGACCTCGTGCCGAACCACACGTCGAGCGAGCACGAGTGGTTCCGCCGCGCGCTGGCCGCGGCCCCCGGCTCGCCCGAGCGCGACTGGTACATGTTCCGCGACGGTCGCGGCGAGGGCGGCAACGAGCCGCCGAACAACTGGAAGTCCGTCTTCGGCGGCCCCGCCTGGACGCGCATCACCGAGGCCGACGGCACGCCCGGCCAGTGGTACCTGCACCTCTTCGACACCTCGCAGCCCGACCTGAACTGGGAATCGCCCCTCGTGCGGGCCGCCTTCCGCGACATCCTGCGCTTCTGGCTCGACCGCGGCGTCGACGGCTTCCGCGTCGACGTCGCCCACGGCCTGATCAAGGCCGAGGGCCTGCCCGACTACACGCCGCCCGCCGACGGCGGCTCGATGGGCGGCCGCCCCGGTGCCGAGGACGACGAGGACGCCGTGGAGCTCGCCCCGTATTGGGGGCAGGACGGC
>Ga0136643_10009930_pt1 | contig 14020 bp, 7 predicted proteins | sample TergutLab28metaG_FD_96883 | JGI IMG/M metagenome (GOLD analysis project Ga0136643, IMG submission 96883) | Labiotermes labralis P1 segment gut microbial communities from Petit-Saut dam, French Guiana - Lab288 P1 (version 3) (version 3) | ecosystem: Host-associated > Arthropoda: Insects >... | reverse complement strand
CCCACGCCGCGGGAACACCCAAAAAAAAAACAATATAACAAAAAACCCCGCGCAAAGTTAAAAAAACGAGACCCCTTGGCCCCCCCCCCCCCCCCCAGAAAAAATATGAGATTCCATACATGTTGACTTCTTCACATATATAGTTTACTTTATAATATTTTATCTGCATGGCAGATCCCAATCGCCGTGCTGTTTAAGGCGTGGGTCTGCGGCCGCTCACTTGCTGGGACTGCGGGTTCGAATCCCGCCAGGGGCAGGTATGTTTCTCTCTTGTGAGTGTTGTGCGTCGTCAGGAAGAGGTCTCTGTGAGGGCCGATCCATCGTCCAGAGAAGTCCTACCGAGTGTTGTGTGCCTAATCGAGTGTGATCTCGAAACCTCAACAAAGAAAACGCCTAGGTCCTATAGGGCTTTCGAACCATGAAAAACGTTTGCCTTTAAAAACGATTATTTTTAATCTTATGATCTTAAATTCCAGAACATCCTGTAACAATCACACAGTCTAGACTCTGCATAACACTATGAAGGGAAAACAAGTAGTTTTAATGTCTAGGACGGACGATTAAAATAACAACACTTTTAACAAACTTTAGCTTTCACAAGGAGTACTAGGTTTAATCTTTAATTTTAACATAATAAATTCACATATTTATGGTGTAGCAACGGACGTTTCGGCCTAATTAAGACAATTTTACGATTTTATAAAAACCTCAACTTTATACACAAAAGAATGAGATCTCGCGATTAATACAGGTTTCGTGCTTATAAGAGTTTACTATAAGCAGCAATATTATTGATAAATACTAATGGCCCCTTGCGGCCGAAACACTGTTTGTGCGCAAATATAAAAGAGCTAAAAAGAGTACAGTTATTGACTGTTTATACCATACCAGTTATTCCCTACCAATCTGTCAGCATTATTCCAAGTGACACAGATTTCCTGTCTCTCTGCAAAAATTTAAGGTGTGCTGTACACACGCACTGGAGTCACAACACAGCCGCTGTTCGCCAGGCTTAGTAACCTCGAACATTATTCATTTTCGACATCACCACCCAGCACAGCTGGATGACCTACGCCTCTCAGATTAGTGGCCTCACGGGCTCCTAATGCATTCCAAGGCGGATTTTTGTAATTAGATTTTGAAGCGTTGCAAGGGGCAACTTTTTCGAATCCCTACGTTTCCAAATATCACGTTCCTTACAGCCTTTCACATTGTCCCTTCTTGCCATTAGAAGTTGAGACTCTTCTTTAATACGTTCTGACCATCAACAACACGTGGAGATATTAAAACAAAAGAAGAGAAATTTTTCGTACTGGTCGATTCTAATCCCGTCAATGAGAAAGGAATAGCTCCATATGAGTTCTGGAAGTGTGGAATAAAACAAACAGTACTGTCTGTGGTCAGGAACATTAACTGCGGTCCTTAGGTACCTGTGACACAGGAAAGTCATTTCTAATATATATTAATCAAGCCGTTGCCTCGCCTTACACAAGTATCAGATGCTCTTCTCTGAAGCTACAAAGTGTCAAGTGTCAAGTGCAACTTGCCATACTACAATAAAAACTGCGCTGATGAAACGTCAAGTGACGGAACACAAAACATGAACACAACTGCCCCTCTACTGACGCCAAGATGGCGACTCCACTGCGCAGTGGATCTGCGCAGTAACCTCGTATCGTGTTATGATCGCAACAGCCATTGATGGCAACAGCCCAGCCGTACCATACTACACGACAACCTCTAGTGACAAGATTGGAATATACTTGCGGGGAATGTTTCAGGGCACCTCTTCGACAGTGATGACGTATTAGTTACTTAATTTACAGTTTCATACCTAATTCATACAGCCTAACAATATGATCAAACACTTCCTCAGTTCGGAAATGTAACCATCAAAGCTGAACCTAACAGACGTCACACAACAGATTTACTAACTACATATCCAAACGCTCCCATCGAACTTCCTTATCCATCCACACTTTTCAACACAGAACATGCTCAGTTCCAAGCAGTACACCACACCGACGACACACATCGCCTACATTCTGTATTAGAACTGACCATACTACCGCCTTAGTCATCAGTGCGCAAACGCTACACAATTTAACTCCAACTATTTAAATACTTATCCATTCTTAGTCTATATTTGTATTATTTAAATAATTTAACCAAAATTGTACAATTTTCATTATTATGGAGTGACGGTGACACTGCTAACCACAAATGTATTCTTGTAATAAGAACATTACCCTGAAGACGGCCGGAATACCGGCTGATACATGTTGGTGAGAATACTGTGAATAAAACACATCACAGTATATTAAAGTGGATTTTGTTGGTTATTTATACATTTTTGGATCTTAATTATACGCGGAAGATGGAACAAATTAAAATAATGCAGGACCTTGTTACACTTTCCTAAAAATGTAAAAATCCGCTAAGACTGATGCTATATTGGTAAGAACCAGGCTTACGCACGATTTGAACAACGCCGGACACGTCGCCAATCAAGCGACGCCAGAAAACTCGGAATGTAAAACATGTGAGTTAAAAAACGATATAAGCAACACTTGAGGAAATGAAACACTCTACAGATATGCGACAGTCCGGTCCACGTTACGATATTCGTAATAATGTCTGAAGTTTCAATTAAACTATATTTTAGCAGCGGTCTGGCAGTTCAGAGAGCCACGCGTTCGCTAGTTTTTATAAAAAAAATCAACATATGGCGCAGCACGGAGTGTTTATGGCCAAGTATACTGTATATCATTGGTGAAACGCTGGATTTATGATCGACCTGGGGTCAGAAAGAATTATTTGCTTTTAGATATCTGAATGCAAAAAAAATATATATAAACAGAAACTAATACAAATACTGCACAGTTTTACCCTAATTTCAGTAACTTCAATATCGATTATCGATATTTTAACAATCTAATTTAATAATTTATCACTTTCCAAGTACAATCGACTATATGTTTTAGCATCAAATGCTCCTTTGTGTCAACAGATGGTTCTCATCAGCCGAAACATGTCGCAGCAGTAACAAAATACATGTTAGCCAACAGACGGACAGTTTGCTGGAAACAAACACAGGCGGACCGCCGTATCCGCGGCTAACACATCCCAAGACCTACCGCGGTCACGTAAAACCGCGGATAACACCGAGCGCTACATATAACATGATATTCCTGTAACTTTCATAAATACGGTAAAGTTTAATTGATAAATTACGCATAGTAAGGCATTACCAACATAAAAGCAATAAAAAAGTGTACTGTACACTACATTTTACATTTACAGTGCACTTTCTCTCTCTCTCTCTCTCTCTCTCTCTCGTACGTATCAAAGGAAGGGATTCTGACGTTTTAGCCTAATCCTCAAGAGACGATGGAACAACGAAAAAATACAGTATCTGTACTGTACAGCATCATGTACAGATTTAAGGGATGACAGGACAATAAAAATCATGCTTTTCCATCAAAGCTCTGAATAAGCAATGAAAAAACGTGTTATTGTTACACATTTTACAATGAAAAGTATACGTACCTACCTTACATAAACTGTAATAAGAACATTTTATTTGTTAAAAATATCTTAGCCTATTGTGGGTATTCACCGACTTCTCCATTCTTCTTGTTGCTTTCTGAACACAAACACTGCGCTAACGCGGCAACTAATTCGAACAGCAAGAACGCTAGAAGCAGAATGGTGGCAAGTTTGTGGGGAAGCGTGGGTACGGGGACAAAGTAAGATGAACCAAGTACTGGGCGCGTTTCGGCTGCTGGATTTCACCATGTTACGGCCCGTTCTCGCTTGGCGCGCGTTTTGAAACTTATGAACCGTTTATTTCTTTAATTTCCCAAATTTCTTTCGGGCCGCAGTCAACCGTGCCTAACTGAAACCGCGGATACTGAATCCGCGGATACGGGGGTCCGCCTGCACATTCTCCTAAAGATGACTTCAGACAAAACACACCAAGTTAAACACACCATATAATAACGCTGTTATCGACAAGTTATGTTCTTATCGACTAAATTACTCAATTCACATCGCACAAGTGCATAGGACGCACCGTAATATTGCACTTCTTCAGTCACTCCACTGGCGCACAGGACAACATTGATTGGTACACGTCTACGGCCTTTTGTTTTCCACGGCCATCTATCGGTCAATAGACTCACTGCCGACTTAAATGCACTAGCATGTCGTAATTATGCGGCCCCCAATACACTCGTAAATCCACTCAACTTCAGATTTGCACTTTAACTTAATGTCGCCCAATCTTCATTTATAATGTCGTCCACATCAGATACGATAATTCCATGGCACGCCCTAACGAGTTAAACAACAATATTTCAGTAGTGCCAAATATAACTGCTAACACCCTCAGCTTAAACCAATGACACGTCTAAGTATGTCATTTTCCGAACAACAGAACTACACAGGTCTTTATACTGATTTTTATTTAATTTTATTACATGTTTCGACTGTCTATTTCAGCCTTCATCGGGTAGGAATAATGGTTCACAAAAAAGTACAAAGGTGAGAAGCCTCTCCTTACAACAGTGGGCATAAGATTATTGTCAAAAAATATGTGCTACGTGATATAGGTATCGGACAGATCTGAGGTCGTCACGACTGTCAGGCTGTGGTCTACACTGATTCCCAGATGTGATTGCAAAGGTTTGTGATTGCCAAGGTTTCACAGGAACTTACTGGCTCCAGCTTCAGCGCAGAGAAGTGGATTGGTCTCTGAGTCCAATCCGCTCAACAATCATTTCCGTGACACGTGAGTGTTCCCACAGGTCGCGTCACCGACGTCTACCGAAGTTCCTTCATGAACAACCCACTCAGCATCCCACAGTAAAAGTGCTCCTAAAGAACACCTACACAGTCAAATGTTTTAGCAGCAGACCCGCACCTCCGATGCCTTCGTCAAGACGGTGAACGGCCACCTCCAAGCAGAATCGACATCACGGGAAAGAACTTGGCAACGAGTCTGACACATGCCTGTGCAAACGCGGCGGGTGACCTGATGTACAGGGCAAGAATACTACGCAGCAGGCATGTATGTTGTTGTAAACGGTAACAAAATGCAAGCCATCCGGTACGCTTACGCGCTTACAAATAATGAGTTCTTCAAAATAAATACAACAAACATACACATTCACAGTACTTTCGACTTGGAAACCTCTCAACACTTCTGTACAAAACGTGCCACAGACACACAATGACTCTAAATTACACCGAAAGCAACTCTAAACTTCTCCACGCGCACATAAAACAACCCCCTATATCGATACATATTCAAGTTCACTTTCAGTAGATGCAGAATTATAATGCTCCTTTATATTAAAGAAACTATCTCAATTTCAAAACCCCTCTCGTTCTGACAAAACACAGCATCTGACCGCAAAATAACAATCTCGAGCATTTGTTTAAAGCTCTCTAGCCCTCAGAGCTTTCTGTTCTAATGCGAAAGAAATTATTCATCATCCCTCCCTCCAAGCTGACGGAAGAAAGAAAAGTGAGATGCGAAGACAGTGATAAAAAAGGGCGAGTTGTGAAGAAGGGAGGAAAGACGAAACAGCACTTAAATCGGATTACTCGGCGGCACGTGCTGCTACAAATTGCACTACTACCTAGAAAGGCTGTGTCTGATAACACTGTCAATGAAAGCTTCACACCTTCTCAAAACGAATAACGAAGTTTGTCTCGCGACTTCCGAGTCTCCTTCAGCCTTTGGTTTGCCATCCGGAAATATTAAGGATAATCGAGTTAAACTCGGAGACGCTAATAAAAATAAAAAAAGGAAGATCCATGCAAATTCATTGAGCCTACTTTGCCACTGTACAGCTACACTGTGCTACGAAACATACGCTGCTAAGCCCGGGCAATTTAAGTTCAGAGTTCAGCAACAAAATGCAAATTGACTCGCGCGTTAGAAAAGGCTGTGTTCACAAACGATTAAAGGGGAACAACAATTTAATGTTGTTATTGTTATTATTACTGTTGTTATTTTTGTTGTTGCTGCTGCCTGCTGCTGCTGCTGTTGTGTCACTGAATTTTGCGAAGCACCAATTAGGTCGGTCTGAAACGTAACCTGAAGCATGCGCAAAGACAGTCACTGTTGACCGCAGGACTAAGAGCAGTGTGTGCACCCTAAAAGTGAACTGAAAGTCTCGCATCACAGGATGAGGATTTTCAAACCATCCGACATCTCATGGACGTATGAATGCTAAAACTGAATGCCTGCCGCTACGCACGAAGAAATACTTGCAGCAGCTAATAGAAGCCAGCTTATTGTCAATGTCACTTTATACGTTCTACCTTCCATTTTACACTACATCCAAACAGACTTTTACTAATAACAGTACTAATACTTACTTACTTACTTACTTACTTACCCCACAGAGCAGAGTCCTTCTTGAGAAGCTAATCGGTTTTCGGCTAGTAAAGAAATTCACCACATTTTATGGAACCAGAAGGTTCATTACCGCATTCACAAGTGCCCGCCACCTGTCCCTACTCTAAGCCAGTTCAAACCAGTCCATGCCCCCACATCCCACATCCTGAAGATCCATCGTAATAGTATCCAACAATCCACGCCTGAGTCTCCCAAGAATAACAGCACTAATAAGAAAGAAAAGTTCACCCTAGAACAGGCCACGAAGGCCCAGAAGGGAGTAGAAGTATAGGTCTATTCTTTCTTTAACCTCGGCGCTAGATGGAGGTGGGTGGTGAACGTCACGACCCGGCTGCTTCACCCCCGGGTAAGACCCGGTACCCCATTGTCTAGGCGGCTGGGTGGGCCACAGGGCCGGTCTGGACGATGCGGAAAATCTCGCTCCCACCGGGATTCGATCCCTGGACCGTCCAGCAACTAGCCAGTCGCTATACCGACTGAGCTATCACGACCTACACAAGTAAGAAAAACTGTAACAAATATTATCTAGTGCCGTCACAATTTGCATACAAAGAGACGCACATACACTGCTCGCGAATGCAACTGTATTAAATATATCTATATCTATACACACACACACACACACACACACACACACGAGGCGAGATCAAAAAGAGACCGAACTTTTTAAATGGCGCGCCAACCAGCACAGAGAGCACGCTGCGGCTACTGAGCGCACCTAGCATCAGGTTTTGACAACAAACTGCCATTTGTCCCGTTTCGCTATGAGAATTAGTCGTCGAGCTACATACGCTGAACTGAGCACGTGCACAAGCTGTTCGTCGGATTAGTGACAAAGTGACATTGAAAGAACTTGAAGAACGCGTGCGTGCGTGCGCGCGCGCGCGCGTGTGTGAAATTTTGCTTCAAACTTGGTAAACATTTTACTGAGACATTTCAATTGCTTAACCAAGCATACGGGGAGGACTGTATGAGCCGAACGCAGTGTCATGAGTAGTTTAAGCGTTTTAATTGGGCAGAATGTCGGTCGGTGAAGATCCCAGGCCTGGAAGAACTTCCACATCAACAAACGATGACCATGTCGACAGAGTTCGTGCTGTGATTCATGGAAATCGGCGTTTAACTGTCCCAGAAGCTGCTGACGAAGTGGGCATCAGCAGAGGATCTTGCCATCAAATTTTTACTGAAAAACGTCAGATGCGTCGCGTCAGTGCAAAATTCGTGCCGTATTTGTTGACTGACGACCAGAAAGAGAATCGTGTTGAATCAGTCAGGAAATGCTTGCCAATGTAAATGGTAATGAAAACTTTCTTAAGAACACCATAACAGGATATGAGACGTGGGATTATGGGTATGATTTTGAAACCAAGTTGCAATCGTCGCAGTGGATGGGGAAAGGGTCTCCTCGACCCCCCAAAAAAGCACGGATGAGTCGGTCAAAGATAACGGTGATGTTGGTTGCGTTTTTTGATTGGAAAGGCACTGTCCATCATGAATTTGTACCACGTGATCAGATGGTAAACAAACAGTTGTACCAGGAAGTTTTAGCGCGTTTGAGGGATGTTAAGCACAGGATGAGGCCCGAATTGTGGGAAAATCATACTTGGATGTTGCACCACGACAATGTGCCGGCTCACGCGTCGCTCCTCATCCGCAGTTATCCGGCAAAACATAAGACTTCCGTTGTGCCCCATCCACCCTGTTCTCCGGACTTAACCCCAGCAGACCTTTTCCTGTTTCCTAAACTTAAAACCACTTTGAAAGGACGTCGTTTCCAAACCACAGAGGAGATTCAGGGAAATGTGATAAGAGAACTGCCCGCCATCACAGAAAGTGCGTTCCAGAAAGCATTCCAAAATTGGAAGGAACGTTGGGAACGGTGTATAGCCAGTATAGGGGAGTACTGTGAATGGGACAGTGCTTAAAATGCTGTAAAATGAGCAATAAAGTCTTTAGAGCAAAAGTTCGGTCTTTCTTTTTTGAACGCGCTTTGTATATATATTTGTCCCTACAATAATTTCCATATTTTTTGCAGACTGTATGTGCAGCCACATAAACACACTGCTTTCAAAGATACTGTATCACTCAGCGACGACCAAATAATATTTTAATCTAATAATTTTATGGAATTGCAATTTTAAAAGCTTTAATATCAAGAACTTACGTAACTTAGCGAAGTACAAGTTCGAAACTCCTTGAGAATGACACAGAGACGTCGAAACATGTAGGAGTGAACACTGTATAAAGAAAAGATAGTGATATATATTTGTGCATTAGTTGGTTGTAACAAAAACAATACAACGATGCACGGTACATCTATAAACAATAGTACTGTCATGTTATATAACAACAAATCAATGCATTTGGTCCGATTCCAATAAATAATTATACAATGCATGTAAAATCGTTGCAGTTCTGTGCCACCAAATGCCGCGCTTTGACACGGTTAAAATACGAAGTGTCCTGGAGCGATTCTTATCCCGCCGGCTTTCTACACCAATTCAGGTTCTGCATAGCTTTGTGGCCCTGCAACCAGGTCATGTCGCGGCATTCCGCGCCTTCCTCTACCAGCGTTCCGTCCCACCCTACTGCCTTTCGAACTACAGAGTCTGATGACAGGCAGACAAGAACTGCTTCGTCTTTACGCTCGTCTGTAAGAACATCACAAATCGGGTTCCTTGAATTCACTACGAACATAAACGCATTCCGTGATAAGTGAGCCCCTGTCACAACGGCATGGAGCGTCCTCAGGTTGCGGTTGGAGGAACAGCCTCTAATATGGATGGTAGCAGCGAATATATTGAACAAGCAGTCGCGGACAGCCGTCAAGGGGTGGTCCTACAGCTTGGGGGTTGGGCAAGGTGCTAACAAATCCTCACCGTAAAAAGTATCCTGTTACGAACCGTTTACAAAGAGCGGGCACTGGTGAATGCGGTAATAAACCTTCGGGTTCCATGAAATGCGGGGAATTTCTTGACTGGCTAAAAACCGGCCAGCTTCTCAAGAAGGACTCTGGTCCATGGAGCTGAGATGGAGCTATAAACGCATTAACAAAACTGCACATACAGAGGCAACAGGCAGTAGACGTTTCGTAAAAGGTGGGGCGACAATATAACAAAATACACAAACTGAGAGCGGCGAGGCGCGGCTGAAAGTAAGTTTTGTAACTGTCCGCTTTTAACAGTATGGGAGTAGGCTACCTGCATTTAAGGGCGAGATTTCGAACAGAGTCGAAGCTGTTAACAAACCTCAAACTTTGCATCACTAATTAACACTTCTTTCATAAATATCACAATACGATATAAAAAGACTCGTGACTGAGGTCAGAATTCGTGCTAACATGCTGTGTCGGGCACGATGAGGCACCTGCTGAAAGTCTGGTCATTCTAAACGCCAACGTAACGCCCGTCTTTACTGACGGTCTTCCACACGACAAACAAAACCTCAGAACTTCAGGACTGTTCATCCCGCACTTATGAAGGCTAGACATATTCCGTTTAGGCCAGGGGCCTCAAACTCGACCAATACGCGAGTCAATCGGACAACTCTGACTTTCAGGCAATACAAATGTTCAGAACCTTCACTAAAACAAAACACACCAATCAGAATACTTCATCCTGCCAATCACAATATCAAGACACGTTACAACAACTGAATTCGAAATGTTTCCGCATTGTCATCGCTCACCATCCAGGGACGGCACAACGTTTTGAAGCTTCAAGCCGTAACGACACAAACGGTTCAGTTGAAAGACTTGGCAACACAAGCAGCGCCACTTCAAGACGTTTGGTTTTCATTCCCACGCTTTACAGTCCATGAGGAAAAGCCTACGTTCCATGTGTTCGCGATGCATTTCTATAACGACCGAGAGTACCTGGGGAAGATACAGAGACAGCGTGACGAAGGGTCGCTGTCACATCCCGGCATCATAACAATATGCCTAGGCTAGCGTATGTGCAATTTTTCTACAGCAAGTGCACGATCTACGAAAAAATGGAAATCATTACTTGGCTTCGACGGCGCACATGCACATAGCTGTCGTTTCAGCCACAAACAGCATAAGAATCCACCGTCGGGGCAACAGGACAGGGTCAAAGTTAATTCAGAAGAAGTGAAACCCAGAAGTACACTCGACTAAATAATTTATCGACAATTTAAAACTACTAGCTACAATAAAAGTAGTGCACACTTTAATGCCTAACTGAATACCACACCGTAGACTCCACAAGGAAGACACACAAAACATTATGCAATATTGCACTGTTGGTACAGGGTTTAGGGCTCACCACTGTAAACTGTCAGTTCTATTCAGTCAACATCCAGCTGCTGCTTTTGTTCAGTGACTACACTCTGTTAACAATTCAACTTCATACGTTGTTATTACGCCAGGAGTTTCCGGCCAGAGCTTTCGTGTTTACTGTGCCAGGGCATCGAACCTAATTTCTGTACCGCTCACATTTCTTAGCCTGTCTAGAACAAATGTTAACATTGCAGCCCCTCCATGTTGGAACGACCTTCCTAAATCGTTCTGTCACGGATCGCACACATCTCTCACAAAATAGTACCTCGTGTAACCAAGGGCGCCCTCTTAGTGTCTAGGTGACGGTCATCCTTCTGAAACGCTAACATGCATTAACGTGGTCAGACGCGCAAAACATAAGTAGCACTAAAATGGGAGAAACTTCCACATTGGAACTTACTTTTCATGAATCCGCTCGAAAGCCAAGGGATCACGTGTAACACAACGTGCTTGAAAACAAATCTGAAATAATTTTTTACAAAGGAGTAAATTAAATAAATGTTGTGTGGAAGCCGTCCGTTGGCGGAGGACAGGTAATGCTTGACAGGCAATGAAACAAATAAAGGTAGCGTACTGCATCTTCCACAAATCCTGCTTCACCTCGTCACATGTCCCTGTACTATTTACTGTAATCCACTAACCGTCCAGGTGCATTAGGCCATGACTGCATGAGCGTAACTTGGTATGAAGGGCATTCACTATGAAACCAACCAATCTGCTTCGCGTTCGATACTCCTCCCAGTTCTAACATCGTCTATCCGGAGACATCTTTGCAGTTTTCGCAGCGTCTTTGAGAAGAGCGCCGTTCCATTCGCAAAAGGTCTGCATCCGCAAACAGCAGTTTCTCGTTCGCGGATACTACAATACGTGACTTCGTTTTTAGCCGGTGGAGGAGTTAGCGGAGCTGTCGGACAGGCCTACTCGTTGTGGTAAAGTGATGAAGGGTGGGTGCTCATTTGCTTGAACTTCAGTGTGACAAGGTCAACTGTATTTACTGAGACGGATGGAATACACTAGACCAAACATGACGCCGTCGCTGCACTTGTGACTCGCTCCTAGCCTACCGTTTGAAAATTCCTTGACAAAACCCAAGCACGGCACTACAGCAGCAACTGACCGACTCTGCAATTGACGCTTGCTGCAAACAACTGCAGTTAACACCGCATGAGAACCTGGAGACAGCATTAAATATCAGCAGGCCTGAAGAGAGCGTGTCAGGACACCGATTAACGGAAGAAGAACGAGGTGTGACGCACGGTGCTGCGAATTGGCTGAAGGAGAAATAGTAAGAGTTCCTGCTCTTATAAATCACAAAATGACGACGATATTAGCCCCACACATAACACCGTCTCCTTTCTCGTTACCAGTGCGACCCTCCAAGCTGGTAAAATGTGTTTAGCCTATCATTATCTACTTTATACAATAGCCTTACTTTGTCAGAAAGTCACACATCGGTCTCCATGGTTACGGTAAAGTACTGTCTCTGAGTGACATTACAGCCCCACCGAGGTTACGGATATTGGTAAAGGCATCGTCATACAGTCTGCACTGTCTGTCTCTAATTCACAAAACATTTCGGTGTGTCCGAATTATTTTTCAAAATTTTATTTGAATAATTAAGCTTCAGTTACATATTACCGAATGACGGTTAAGGTGGAGCCCATGAACACAATTCACGTTTGGTGTTGCATATGACGAAAAACAGAATTCCATACCCTTTCATTGTGTCTGATCGTACTGCTGTAGTTGACTGAATAGCATAAGGTCAGGAAATTCCTACTTCCTGTATTGCATAATTCCTACAGACTGCTGAAAATATATCAAGTGTGACACTAACTATTCAAGGTAATTAACGTAGGCGCCTGTCAGCCTGTGGCAGCCATAACTCATCGGAAAATAAAGACAGAACCTGAAAGGAATTTGGGCAACATCAACCCGTGGTGCTAATTAATCATTACCCATTAAAATGTTACCACACCATTTACAAATAATTACAATAAAGCACACCTTGCTTTCACATGAATTTACACGTATTTATACTGCCGACGCACGACAGCAGGGAACAGTTTCAAAACAGCACTCCAATACTGTCACAATCAAAACAGGATGCTCAGTATGTTTGGACACTCATGTGTGGGAGTTAAAGTGACGTACAAAAGAAAATAAGAAAACTTTACACCTCTCGGAATCTCTAAGTGGTAATTATTTCGATACCCTCTGTTATACACAAACTTTCAACCGTTCCAATATATTTACAAATTTATTATCTTTTTACAGTGCCACACTGCCAATCCAGGTCGGTCGCACCGACAATGCCAGATGCGTGCTGCATAACTTCATCAGTAGACGTGAAAAACACAGAAATCTATTTAACTGTATCTTCATAACGCTTTGGGTATTAGCTGCAAATTTATTAATTTTTATGTTTTTATTACTCCTTTCACTGCGCCATAAGCCGGAAGGTCGCGGGTTCGATTCCCGATGGTGTCACTGGAATTTTTTATTGGCATAATCCTTCTGGATGCACTACAGCTCTGGAGTTGACTCAGCCTCTAACAGAAATAAGTAGCAGGAATATTTCCTGGGCGGTAAAGGCGGCCAGTGCGTAGGGCTATCAACCTCACCACCTTCATGTGCCGACTGTCATGAAATCTTGGATCCTCAGCCTCCTGGAACCCTCAGGGCCTGTCCAGGCCTGTAATGGGGTTGCTTTAGCTTTATTACCCCTTGACTGGGAACAATATTTAATGTATTTTATCAGCTTGAATATGAAGAAAAGACCTCTTCTGTAGCACATTTTTTCCTTTCTCTACTTGAATCCTCTGCCTGATGACGGTCCAATGAACGACCAAATCATGTCGGAAAAATAATAATAAACCAAAGTATAGTGTTCTGGTGTTTTGTTCGTGTGCAGCGGACTGCTAATGACAGAACCTGAAATTCTGGCAGCAGTTTGAGGATATTCATGAGACCTAACCTGCCAAATGCAAAGAAAATTGTGTTTAACTATGCTTCGGTCGGCACTACAGCGTCGTACTTTGCCTACACACTTACCAAGCGGTCTCTTTAACAATTTTTTCGTGGCAATAGTAACTAGAGATGAAATTTGTCAAAATTTCCTGTCGAGGTTTCGGCGGGAATTCTACAGGTGTGTGGTGTGTGTGTGTCTGTGTGTGTGTGTGTGTGGTGTGTGTGTGTGTGTGTGTTTGTGTGTGTGGGGGGGGGGTGGGTGTGGGTGTTTGTGTGTGTGTTTGTGTGTGTGTGTGTGTGGTGTGTGTGTGTGTGTGTGG
>Ga0136643_10009928_pt1 | contig 14022 bp, 6 predicted proteins | sample TergutLab28metaG_FD_96883 | JGI IMG/M metagenome (GOLD analysis project Ga0136643, IMG submission 96883) | Labiotermes labralis P1 segment gut microbial communities from Petit-Saut dam, French Guiana - Lab288 P1 (version 3) (version 3) | ecosystem: Host-associated > Arthropoda: Insects >... | reverse complement strand
TGCTTATATCGTTGGTTTCAGTGTTGAATCTATTGTACTTTTACATTAGTACTTTCCGAAGTATGTGTGCAGTGCCCAATATGGCTGTTTTCTGTAGTTCCTTGACTTCATGTTTTCCTGGTATGTTCTCACGTATTTTCCAAATGACTTTGAAATAGTCCCAGTCGCCCCTATTATTACTGGTATAACCTCTATTTTTACATTCCACATGCGCTGTATTTCTATTGTAAAGTCTTTATATTTTAGAATCTTCTCGGGTTCCTTTTTAATCACATTTCTGTCTCCTGAGATTGCAAGGTCTATTAACATACATGTTCCTTTTTAATTATCACGGATTATAATGTCTGGTTTGTTGTTGAGGATAGTTCTGTCAGTTTGTACTTGTTGATTCCGCAATATGGTTACCTTGCCTCTTTGACTTGTTTCTACTGATTTTGGCACAGGTTCATACCAGTGTTTTTTGTCCAATTGTACCCCTGTTTCCTTGCATATGTTGAAGTGTAGTTGTACACTCACTCTATCATGTCTTTTTAAATACTGTTCTTTTGCCAGTATTGGGCATGCTGATATTATGTGGTCTATTGTCTCGTCAAATTGCTGGCAAAGTCTGCACTTGCTATCCGTCTCTGTGTTCAATATATTTGTCGCATAATATTTTGTTTGTAGCGCCTGGTCTTGTGCTGCCACTATTTCACTTTCAGTTTCTACTTTTAGGTCTCCCTTCGATAGCCAGAGGAACGTGTCTTCTTCACTAGTAAGCTATCAATCTATATTTCTAATGTACTGCGCATGCTTACTTTGTTTTCCATTATTATTATTTTGTTAGCTAGCTAGTTGGTTGGTTGGTTGGTAGGTTAGTTAGTTAGTTAGTTAGTTAGTTTAATGCCGGTTTTATACGTCGTAGCTCTACTTTGCTAAACGCTCATCGTCTGCTAATGTCGTCTTTAGAAACATCGAAGTACTGAGGATCAGATTCATATCGACTTATAATCCATTATTTGAACTACCCTAATATCAGAAATATTGTTTGTTTTCTGATGTGATCTGACCTTATACTTCGGCAGTGTGCTTTCTTTTGTGCGTTGTTAAGTGATGTATTTGGCCTTATATCCCTGTGATGCCTGTAACTGGCCTTATGGTTGCTGTGCCCGCACATTAATAAGAACAAACTGATTTCAACTGACCTGAATTTAACTTAATTGTTATTCATGCAGAAAAACAGAAACTGATGACTTCAAGCTGCTGAATTCCTTCTGTATAACTTTCTTATATTTTGCACTAACAACTAACTGCATGGAGCGGCGTTCTTCATGAGAAGATAACGGGTTCTTACCTAGTCAACGAATTCCCCTCATTTTATGGAAACAAAAAGTTCATTACTTCATTCACAATAGCCCGCCACCTGTCCCTATTCTGAGCCAGATCAATCCAGTCCATGCCCTCACTCCTCGTATTGAAAATCCATTTTAATATTATACTCCCATCTAAGCCTGGGTCTTCCAAGTGGCTCTTTCCCTCGGGTTTCCCCACCAAAACCCTGTGAACAACTCTCCTCTCCCCCCACATGTGCTATACACCCAGCCCATTTCATTCTTCTTGATTTTGTCGCCCGAATAATATTTGGTGAGGAGTACAAATCATTTTGCACTAATAGTAAATCAAATTTTATTTCAGTTAATCATAAAATCGGCTAAGTAAAGATAGTTTAATAATTATACATGTTTACACAAATCACGGAATGACACGTTTCTTGCAATGAAACTAACTCTTGAGGTAATGGTAATGCCTTCTTTGTTGTTTCAAAGAGATAATCAGATTATAACTTCAGAGCAGACGTAATGAATTTAGCAGACTAACTGATTTTTTCCATCTTCATATTCTTGAGCTCATAAGACTATTAAATTTTTCGTCACGGGTTCTTTCATAATTTGTTAACAGAGCTTCTGTGTTCACAGACCGAATCTGGCAATCAGCGAAATTTTATTCCATTTAAAATATTAATGGAGTACAAGTTTGAAAAGACAGAGAAAATATGTTTCATAATATACGTAGATGAAGGCCCAATTATATAAAAGACTCCCTCGAATATTTTCATTGCGTTTCTTATCTCCGGGTTCGCTCGTAAAATGCGTGGAATTTCAGCTGTTCTTAAGACAATGACATTTCCACAAACATGCGCGCGCAAGCATATCACTCGTGCACAGAATACGTCATGTTCCTTCATCAGACCAGAAAAGCACGAAAGGAAATTTAAACAGTTGCCTACATTATCCCTATCGCCATACCTTCAAAGCGTCTCATTTCCCTACGTGTATAGCGTTATACCCAAGTCTTAAAGATATTTAATCCACAAATACGCCCTACTTGCAACAAGTAGTCCTACTGCCTATGACAAACTCAAAAAGTACGTCACTATATCCTCACTTACTTATTCCATAGAGCAGAGTCCTTCTTGAGAAGCTAACCGGTTTTCAGTTAGTCAAGAAATTCTCCGCATTTATAGAACCCTTAGGTTCATTACCTCATTCCCAAGTGTCCGCCAACGGTCCCTATCCTCAGCCAGCTCGATCCAGTCCAAGGCCCCAAAACCCACTTCCTGAAGATACATCTTAATATTATCTTCCCATCTACGCCTGGGTCTTCCAACGTCACTATGTCCTACTGCTTTAAAAGATAAATACCCACCCTGCAACTTTCAAACACTCAATGTACGCACATACAAATACGCCTATAAAACTGAAGTTGTCCCTGTCCATGCCATAAAGGCATATGGGGGAGGGGGGAGTATATGTGTAGCTCCACGCATTCTTCACCTCGATTCGAGATGAAGGCGAGTGGTAACCACAGCCTAGTCACTATACCGACCGCGCTACAATGGCTCCTAAAACAGGACTACACAATTGATTAATTTTGGTAAGTAAATCCTTCAATCAAATAATCACGTTTTTTACAACGCATTAACTGTTTCATACTCCATGAATTTTGTAAATACGTGAATGCATTTTATTAGTTAAAAAAAAAAGGCGCGACTTGACACTGAAAGACACTGACCTACACCAGCACGGGGTTTAGATTGAACTGTTTTCCGATCAATATATAACTGCTTTTTAATTTAGTTGGCAAATAAATTATCCATATTTTAAACTGTGTTTCTTGTGATTTTCTATCCATCCCTGACCTTGATTTCCATTTACTGCTGACGTAAATCTGCACATCGTTTTCTGTTGTAATTATTGTAACTGATCTAAATCACGTAAGGAAATCCCTTTAAAACAGGATAAAATACTCTGGTTTAAAAATCTTGTTTTGTTGCACTCTGACTACAGCATGCGATCACCAGTATTTACCACCCTGAAGACAGACGCAACTAGATGCTACGCACACATCGATACAACACTGCACCCAGCCTCACATCACAGAAGACTCAAATCTTCATAAACACCGCCGTCAGAAATTCAGACGCCCCAAGCAGAGTTTATTTTCTGACAGATAAGAAAAACATTATACAACCTTTTCTGGAGTCCTCCCAGTACCAAATTTAGTATAAATCTGTGCAAAAGGTTTGGATCTGAAACGCGCAGGCATACGAACAGATAGACACAACGTCCTAATTAAGCACTAGTGGCCTATTATGAACTTCCTGTCCACAAAACGTGGGAAGTCTCAAACTGGGGGGAAGAAGGGGGCGGACCGTGCCATGCATTGCCACATAATTATGCGTCCATTGGGTGTGAAAGGGTGGGGGGGGGGGCCCCCGACTCGTGGGCAAAAAAAATAAAATAAAATATCTATTCTTAATCACGGTTCTGTTATAATCATTCTGTAACATTTTAGACTGTAATAGAAAGGACGGACGAACACATGAAGCGATTGTAATAGACGCCCCGCTGGGATATTAACGCGCCTTAGGGCACATGTCTAATCCTTACCTACGTTGCAAATGCGTAAATTTGGCTTTTGACGCTAATGACAATAATAAGTAAGGTTAATTTTATAGGACTACAAATAGATACATTGAACACGGTATTTAATATTGTTCTGGAATCTTGAGAACAAGCAACAATCTCACAATAATTATCACTTTTTTAAGGGCATTACTTAAACAAAACAATCATTTACTAATAACGTCTTATTCTAAGTTCACCTGCAGACACTTGTACATAAAGCTACGTCGAATGTGACGCTAACTATGTATGGGGCCGACAGAATATGGAAAGAAACAAATGTGAGTAGGCCCATTTGCTGCGTGGAACTGAACAATACCACGCAAACTGCTCATTACAGGTGGTACACATGGGCCGAGAACTGAACTTAGGACCGCTCTGATGCAGTGGCCTTGTGACTGCCCATGACATTTCAAACGATGATCTTCTTATCTGGAATTCATGTATTACAAACTGAGTATATTATAAATACAACCGTTCAGTCGATAACACAACACTTTATTTATATACAAAAATAGTATATTTTGTCAGGGAGACAAGTTTCGACCTTATAAGGTCATCCTCAGGCCCTCCAAGAATACAGATCCAAGAGTTGTTTATATTTCATTGCATTGTGGGATCCCAAATGCTTACAAGTTTTTGTTAGAGAAGTGTAAAATACATAAGCTTGTATACGTTGAACTTGTGTGACGGCTTTGACATAAAATTGGAACCTTATCTGGGATGGCAGTATATTAAAATCGCTGTGTATAAATTGTATAGAAATTAGTTCAAAATTAGTCAAGTTAAAAGTAGTAAATTCAAAGCTACCGCATATAAAAGACAGCTTTACTTTGTAGAATTTAGAAAGTGAACTTTATAGGGCATGTTGTTCACTTGTCAATGGTGTAAGAAACTGAAGTTTTCCTTCTTTGATGGCGTGGAGATAAGGATAAATTTCACTTCCCGTGAGGTAATAATTATTTGGTGGTAATGTCCTGTGTTCTTGCAGCCTAATTGGCGTGTGTCGTACTCTGCAACATTGAATGTGATTCAATATACACTATTAGCCTACGTTGGTTTCCAGACAATTTGTGCTTAAGCTGAAGGTAATCTGTCGGTCACTTGAAATATTCAGACTTTAGAAGAAATATTATCTGCATTGGAAACTGAATGATAAAAAGGATGGGTGTAAGAAATAATGAACAGAAAATCAAGTACATGAAGATGACTCCAAGACAAGTAAAAAATACGTATATTTCCACGACAGAACAATACATGGTTTTTAAATTTACGAAGCTGACAGCTTCAGTACTTGGGGTCAGTTCCAGATAATGGAAATAAAATGTGCACAGACATTATTCTGAACTGACAGCAAACCGTCCATACTCAGCACATTATAAGCTTCCTTTGAATAAAACGTTGTCCCAAAATACTAAATTACATAACTTTAATAGAATCCATTCTTAGCTACGAGGCAGAAACATGGACAATGTCCTCCGAAGACGTAAATGTTCTTAGGGCATTCGAAACGCATAGAGAGAGAAAAATTTATGGTCCCATAAAAGAAGAATAAAGCTAGAGAATAAAAAGAAATAATGAAGTACAAGATAAATTCCAAGTGGTAGATATCGTATAATTTACAAATTCGCTTAGATTAAGATGCTATGAACACAATGAATGGGCGAAAGACGAAAGAATGCCAACACAAGCAGTGACTGCCAGAATGGTGGGAATAAGGAAAAGAAGACCCTGGCAAAGACGGACTGATTAGATTAAAGAAGATCTAAAGGTAATGGGGATAAGGAATTGTCATACAGTGGCCAGAGAACAGAAGGAATGGAGGAGGATTTTATTGGTCAATAACGAAGTGTAGTGCTTGGAAAAAAGAGGACGAAGGAGGAGGAGACTGAAGAGGAGGAGAATCTATGCAGGTTGCAAAACTGGGGAGGCCAAGCCTTAGATGGGGGGAAAATGGCAATATGATTTTCAGTAAAACAAACAGGGTGTGATGCTGTGCACTGCGTTTATCGGACTTTGGACAAGGGAAAGCAGTACGGTACTAGCGAACAGGATAACAAAAAATTTGAGTTCCACAAAAGGCGAAGAATTTCTTGACTAAATGAGTCACCACTTTATCATGAAGAATGACTTTTCTACACGCAATAGCTGGTTAAATAATTATTCATTATAATTAATCACTCGTCTTATGTGTAGAATAAACTATAACAAGTTCTTCCTTTCAAACCTAAGCATTATCTACACGTATGTTCCATACCTCTGACAGAAAGTTAAAGATAAAGCTGCCCCCGTGCACACCGTGAAGGCAAATTGGCGGCTGGAGATACACCTGCATTCATTCTAAACCACACCATTCGATGGAGGTTAGTTTTTAGTGTTCAGTTGCAATCCTCCACTAGTTTACCTTCCCGGAGAAGAGCCTCCGGTACCGACTGAACACGAGGTGAGCTCCAGAGCTGATCCGGACCCTTTGGAGAAGAGACAAATTTCTTACCTCCCCTCCTCCTCCAGGGGGATCGAATCACAAAGTCCACAGCCCGTTGCCTAGTCACTGTACCAACAACGCCATTCCGGTTCCAAATAAACTTCTTATATAATTACAAATTACTTCACATTACAAACACCTGTACGTTTATAAATCCCTTGCTCCTTCAGCTCCGCAAATACTATAGTTCATTTACAATAAATATGACTATCTTTATCGTTGCACCGTGCGTTTTGTAGTTTATTTAAGTAACACGCCAACAAATGCGCATATATAGTCTTTTATAATTTAAAATTAATATAACGAAGTAAATAAATTAGCGTTTTAAACTGTAACGTTAGCAAGGAACAAAGTATGCTCCCTGAGGATGATCGTATGATGGAAACATGTAGGAGCGTTTTAAGTGTTTTAATGTAAATTTTAGATTATAAAAGACTATATATTTGCATTTGTTGGTGTGTTACCTAAATAAATATGACTAAGGTAACATTTCATTCAGTTTGACTGTCGGGTGACAGTGAATCACAGTCTACATCGACAACATTCGCCTGCAAGTCTCTCAGTCTTCCCAGCCGAAATCCGTCGTGCACTTTCATTTACGTACTCGCACTATTGGGATAACGGTCACAGTGTGCTGGCCACTTCTATACCTGACGCCAAGTAAAATTAACGAGTTACATCAATCACCATTAGATACAAAACATCATGCATTCACTTCCTAAAAACCCGCACATTCGGTAATGAAACAGGATATAACTGACACATAAAACTTGGACCCCTATATGTCGCAGTAACACTGACTAATAACATAGCTAACTAAAAAATTCCGCTGCCTTATATCACAAGATATAAAGGTTATTTTTAAAAAGAGACGGTGATTTTTATTACACAAACCGCCAGACCCAACCCGCCAATATTTTCCAGCGGTTGCTGAGTGAGCTATGGATACTGGATTACATTAATGTCGCTATACGTCGGAAAAGGGGAGACCAAAACAAGATGGCGGTGTAGAATGAGAGCAGGATAGTTTATTGTAATGAGATGGTAGGTGTGGGGGTGAATCGGCAGGGGGTGGAGAGATGTTTTAGTGTTGCTCGCCTTGCGAATTATTGTTTTCCAATGTTTATGACACCGTTTCGATTTCATAACTCCGTAGAGAGCAGGAGCTTTTTTGGGTGCAAGTTTTTAATTTATCAGTCCCTATATCAAGCTATGCGGCCGAGAGAGGCTACCCCATTCTGCGCCTGTCAGCCTGTATTCGAATCTGTTATACAGGACCTCCGGATATTTACAGGGAACACAGAAAACAAGGGGCGCAATGTACGTAACACTGAGGAGGACTCACTTACCCTCTTTTACATCGGAAAAGCAATAAGCGTTACATGTACTGAGTGTGTGTCTGTAGTCTTAGTTGCCCATCATGTCGCTCATTTGCGACAAGAGTGTCACAACTCAGAATTTGGCATATTTGATTTATTGGTATAGAAAGAAACGTTTGCAGATGCACTTTTAACAGGTATAGTGTCATAACGAAGTTTGCAAAACTCGCTGCTGGATAGCAGTTGTGTCGTCGTCACACTCATTGAGAATTATAGCACTTTAAATCCTTTAAAATTTCTCGTGAAAAATCACAAATTTTGAGTTGTGACACTCTTGTCGCAAATAAGCGATAAAATGCGCATGCGTCAATTTATACTGACGCGTGGCCTGTCAAGCTCTACAAATTTTTTCAACATTATCTCACAAACGGCACGATTTTCGGGAAAAAATATTACTGAACGAAAATGCGTGTTCTGATTTTTCTCTATGACTTTGAAACATTTTTCTTTCTAATAAAAATTGAATATGATCATAAATATAGGTTGGTCTTCATGTCAACTGCCCGTTATTCCTGATACAGTTTAATGAAACCTGAATTTTCTCTACATATTTTCGAAATATACTCTAATATCAAATTTCATAAAAATCCGTCCGGTGGGATCCGAATTGTTCCATGCGAGCGGACGGATGGACATGACGAAGGTAACAGTCGCTTTCCGCAAATTTAAGAAACCGCCTAAAAATGGGAATTATTGTTATTAATCTGTTTGCTTCACGAGTTTCAGAAAATTAATATACACCCTGTATTAAACAAGATCGTCCATATCTTCTTATAGATTTGCAGGAGTTCGGCAAAATGTAAATGGCGCGACGATAATCTTTTCCTGATTTCATTATGAACCGCGCATTTATTAGTTTTGTCCTGTCACACACATAAATTGCACGAACTTCATAAAACATCTTTAATATTATCTTCAAATTCACTTAAAAGATTTTGAGTGCATTTCATATTGGGTAAAATCATTAAAAAATTTTATTTTGACCCAACCTTTACTTCACAGTAAGTCCAAAAGCTCTCTCAACAGCAAACAACCGAAGGAAAAGTGAATACACACACAGCCTAATACGTGGGTCCTGTAAGTCTCAGTAAAATCCGAAAATTTGTTGGTATCAGTATATGTACTGAACCACAATACTAAAACATATACCCAAACACTGTGTGATGTCACCATCGCGGTCACTGCTTCGTTTATTTAGGTCTCCGTAGCCAGATTTTTGACTGCTGATTAAGTCTGTCAGTAACAGATCTGATCTGGACACATTACAATTCGGCAGACTTCTAAACTGTACCGCCCCTCCCTACTATTGTCGATTCTTCAATATATTTATTACCCATACATGCACGAGAAATTATTTCCAAAGCATGATTTCCGCACAATCCACACAAGCCATTTTACTCCAGGATAAAAACGTTGTTCCATAACCAGGAGCTGCATGGTGTGTACTCGTCAGCATATATTACTCGGGTGACAAAATCAAAAAAATGATATGGGCGGAGCATGTGGCAAGTATGGGAGGAGAGGAGAGATGCGTGCATGGTTTTGGTGGGAAAGCTGAGGGAAACAGACCGCTTAGAAAACCTAGGCGTAGAAAATATCTTAAAGAAACATGTTGGTGTGGACTGGATTGATCTGGTTCAAGGTACGGACAAGTGGTGGGCTCTTGTGAATGCCGTAATTAGCAATCGGATTCCATAAAACGCAAGAAATCTCGTGCAAACTTACAAATCACTAGCTCGTCCAGGATTCTACTCCGTTAAATTAGTAACTCAGTCAGTCGGTCAGTTATTTAGTTACGTAGGTAGTTGCAGATAGTTTGGCTTAAGTTTTGAGGCTTGCAAGGCAGTAAATTGTCGATCTGAAGAAGGTTTTTTTATTTGTTTCTACACCGTGCAGTGGTGCAATACGCGGTTCAAAAAACCAAAAAGAAGGCTATCATTTGTTCAAGTATGTAAAAGCGTGCACATCCTTGGCAACATTATTCTAGTAAGTAATGTCACACTTCACAGTAATCAAACTACAAAATACTGCAATACGTAGGGGATTTATTACTTTGAATTGTCAATTTTTATAATTAATATTCCTGAAGAATAATAATCCTAGAAATTACATAGTCAAAAGTTTTGAGAACTGTTTTCTCCTGTGTCACATCGCTAACTGAATAGTAGGTCTACATAAACACCTTTGAATAATGAACTTTACAAAATGCTTACAAAGTTTTTTCCAACGTCTATTTACATTATTTGCATTTTTTCTAGCTACAGGACGAATGACGTCATTAAAAATTACAGTGACGTCTGTCCTATAACACTGTTCTTTCTTCTTAAGCTTTTCGAAAACTCAAGACACTGGAATATGGAATAAACACATGTGTAGGTGAAGGAATATACGTATTAGAACCTGTCTTGCAGATACATGCTTTTCAGGTGCAAGCTGGACTGAGCTACCTCAGAACAGAGTCACGAAGGTGAAGATATATGTATCGGGTTTCGTAAGAACAAAGTCAGCTGAGTCAGCTACGTTAATACTTTGTGATATGAGGGTGGAAATAATAACATTACTGTTTCTGTCATTGTTCGCTCGGTCACGCCACCCAAATATAGATGAAGAATGGCCCAGGAGCAACCGTCCGCTGGTACAGGCGAGCGACCATAATGTTGATACAAGCGATTTGTACGCAACCCCACTTATGTCAAAGTGCTGAGGTACCAGCGCTTTTGCTGCAGCTGTCCAAGCTCGTATAGCACCAACGCATGGCACAGGACAGGGGTGTCACATCTTTACTGGCAAAGGCCCACAATCGTTAATGTGGTCTGGTTCGAGGGTCGCGCGTGTAAATGTCACAATAAATTATATACCTAACCTTCTTCTACACTACTCGGTAATTTTTATGATGCACGTATAGACATACAACATAAAATACAAAATTATATATATATACATATATATACACATATACACTTTACAACGCGGTGGCACAATAGGTTGAGGCACTGCGCTACAAGCCGGGAGGTCAGGGGTTCAATTCCCGATTGTCTGAATGGGATTTTCATTGACTTAATCCTTCCAACAGGCCGCACTATGACCTTGGGGTCGACTCACCCCAATCTCTAACAGAATTGAGTCCCCGGGGCATCTCTTTGGGCGATAACGGCGGCCGGTGCCTAGGGCACACAACTTTGCCGCCTTCATGTGCCGATTGTCTAGAAATTCTAGAAGCCTCAACCTCCTGAAGCAGTCAGGACCTCTCCAGGCCTGTAAAGGGATAGCTTGTTTAATATTTTACAAACGTGGACACGTGCGGCGAGTGGACGTCCCTAGCCTAGCAAGTGATGCAATACGCAAAAGATCATGCTCAATATCGAATGCCAGCTGCCCACTTCATAGTTAAAAACTCGCTTCACCACAGAGTTTAGGGATATTGTACTCCACACCATAACACTGACATCATAAGGGCTATAAAGGAATAAAGGAAAAGAGCATTTGAAGCCCACTTTTGAATTTCAAAGATTTTAGCTTGGTTTCTAGCAGTATGCGAGGTTCGACTTGCATTCGCCCGGAAATCCTACTGCTGGTGTTGGAATCGTAGCAAATGGAATAGCTGTGAATTCATCCGTAATAATGTGTTTTTTAATCGGCCACATCGTTTGGCTAAAGGCTATAAAACGCTCCTTTAGTCATTTCCACGCACAGAAGAGAAAATAAAAAGTTGCCTGGCGATGCATATTTCTTTTTTATGGACCAAATATTAATAACTTATGAATTTTATTAGTCTACCCGGACAACGCTACTGCATGCAGCTAATTGAAAGACATAAAATATTCCTTTTAACGAACTTAAAAAAATACAACTTATGGCATGGTCCACTGTTTCAGCAGGACTCCATGTTTCTGTTTGGGCTTTCAATAACAAAGCCTCTGTTATTGAAGCATAGCACTAGATGGGAGAAAAGAGTATATATTTGAGCATGCCTAACCGGATTTGAGGGGACGAGACAGCTGTTTGAAGAACAAAGATTTTATAAACAGACAAGCTATTAGAATAACAATGATTTACAAGGCAAAGGAACTGCCAAAGCATTAAGCCATGTTTTTGTTGTATTAATTTCATTAGTTACATTTTTATAGTAAAGAAGCTGTGAAATTATGGAAGTTTATTGTAACGTTCAGTTATCAGGCTATTTGGTCAACTTAACTGAAAATACAAAACGGTTTATCTTAATGACGCCTATTACATTATTTTGAACCACAAAGAATATGAAAGGCTGTACTGTGTGTTCCTCTGAATTTGGGGCAAAACATTAGGAAAGAGGACCGAGCGGAATATGAATATCAGATTTCATATAACGGGGCTTGGAAATTGTATATAGTCAAACACAACTGTGTCACATAGGTGTATTTAATGGCTAAATGGGCAACTACATGTTTCGGCCCGTACAGACCATTTTCAGGTTGTCTTAAGAGAACTGACGTAGGATATTACTATTGCACTGCGCGCGCGCACGTGGTGTAGAGATCTCTACATACGGTTTTTTTTTAATTACAAAAGTAAAGCTACATGTAGTGTGCTCGGCAGGTATGCGGTTCCGTAGTTGTGTGGAGGCCTGTTCTCTGTCCTTCTCCTAAATTCGGCTGAGTCGCGGGGGCTCGAGTGGCCTTGGGTGGCTGGTCACTTGCCTATGGGGACAGAGATGTTTGTGTGAGTAGGGTGGTGGATTGCTCTAGTCTAGTTATGCATGGGAAATTTCCTCTGTGTTGGGAAATATAGAGGGCTTGGTACTTACCTATGCTCCTGGTGTTAGTGTTTTCACGTTCTATCCCGTTTTGTCTCTGGGTGGGTGTAAGTTCATATTATTTTAGCCATTAAATACACCTATGTGGCACAGTTGCGTTTGACTATATACAATTTCCAAGTTTCACACACACAACGGGGATGACACACTTCCTAGATTCATATAACGGTTTTACAATATCAAAATTCCTCAGTCTCTTTTTATACAGTGACGCAAAGAAGTGAGGCGAAATGAAGTGCATGGTTACGGAATCAACCTGTGACACTTTCCGTGCCTGATCTTCGGATGGTGTTGTAAAGCCGTCTGCCTACCATGTCGAGACTTTATTACCGTTAGTCCTAAACCCGTCACCGAACACTACGTGAGTTCAGCCACAGTCATCACAAACCACTTTCAGGTGATCAATATTTGCCATCCATATGCATCTACATATTGATTCTTAACTTAAACGAAAAATAACACTGAACATCTCGCTACGTGGACCTCACCTACTCACTCTATATGTTTTTCGTGACATGAAAACAGCCAGTAACCTTTCTGTCTACATTTAAAAAATATCTCACTGTTTAACATAACAATTTTACGAGTATCTTTTACTTCGGAAACTTAAGATACTTCATGTTTAAGGGCTATTTACTACGAGCCATAATTAAGAAAAAGGGTAAGAAATTGTCCAATCTGCCCTGACGTGAAAGAAACATGTAATTAGTTTTCTGTGAATCATATGTACGTCCCTAATAACTGTTTCAAAGTCTGTAAGCATTTATTGACAATGCTTTATTTTTCATTCCTTACGACATATTTCTATCCTTCCGGTGGATATTCACTGAACGGTTAGGCTATATCAGACTCTCAAAGTCGATATTTAAATTAATGTCTGATTTGTAATTCTAACTTGCTGAATTTTCGTATAATTCGTATAAAATGACTACGATTAAAACATTAGATACAGCATACCTTTAACTCATGGCATACTCTCACTAACAGTTTTGAAGTAATCATGGCACCTCGTTGTTACGAACAGCTGTATTTCCTGTACATTAACATGCATTAACCTGTAATACTTTTGATTAATCTTAAGCATTGATAACACCTCATCAGATTGGGGGAAATGTGATCCTTCAGACGTCTGTCGGTTTTTTCGCACTTACACATCAAAACAAATTTTATCATGAAGAACATTGCACTATGACAATATTCATAACTTGTACATGCCATAAATATTTTCTGCATGATCAAACCAAAGAGGAAGTGAGTGGCAAAGCGCACAGTATTTATGGCAAAGATGAGAGATTCATACGAAATTCTAGACGGGAAACTTGAATCACAAATATCCTACCTACTTAGACGTAGGTGGAAGAATTCCGTTCAAATAAACTTTAACCCTTTGAAGACCAAATTTAACCTGAATTATACAGAAAG
>Ga0136643_10009927_pt1 | contig 14023 bp, 10 predicted proteins | sample TergutLab28metaG_FD_96883 | JGI IMG/M metagenome (GOLD analysis project Ga0136643, IMG submission 96883) | Labiotermes labralis P1 segment gut microbial communities from Petit-Saut dam, French Guiana - Lab288 P1 (version 3) (version 3) | ecosystem: Host-associated > Arthropoda: Insects >... | reverse complement strand
GAAACTCTGACCACTAGACCCCAGAGGCGGTCCGTTATGCTAATTATATGAGTTATAAATAATTTAGCCATTATTATTGTTATTGTTGTTATGAGCAACAGCAGCAGCAGTAGTAGTAGTAGTAGTAGTAGTAGTAGTAATGTTTCTTACATTGTATATCATCGCCATCCCCATTGTCGTCGCCGTTGCCTAATTCTTACTACATATTGCAAGGCGCCATGGCGACCATGCTCCGTCGGTTGCGTGTCCTGAGTTCAACTCCGTCTTCCATAAAGTTATCATGGGGCGAGACTGAAGGACCACCTCTGAGCGGAGAGCAAAATGAAGTGTTTAGAGCCCAGTACATGCTGCAGATCAGGGATACAGTGCAGGGTTGGATCCCTGTCTACTGGTAAGGCATTTTGTTTTTGATGTCATATATGGGGTACGTTGCAAGGAACAATACATAAAACTGTCCGTATGCCTGAGGAGCACATTATGGATACTTTAAGGGGGCATAGCCGACTAGTTGGAGGATATTGGTTTGTTTTGCGTTTTACCTTGCTCTTGCTGATCCCGGTAGCCGTGCAGCCTAAGGCGTAGGTCTGCGGCCGCTCGATTGTTGGGATCAAGGGTTCTAACCCCGCTGAGGAATGGATTTTCGTGTTTTGTGTTTGTCGTGTATTGTATAGGTAGCGGCCCTGCGATGAGGTGACCACTCGTTAAGTGGAGTCCTACTGGGTGTATATGTGTGATCTAGACACAGGGATGGACTGTGGAAAACCACGAAAAATTAGAACAGCCGGTGTCCCGACCAAGTCCCGAATCGGACGTCTTCAGAACTCAAGTCAAAATTTTTAACGCGTGATCCGCTTTGCTCAGCCTCTTTGTAAGTGAATTTTGTTATGATGTGCAATTTTAAGTAGTCCTACACACTGCGTATGGAATATATCTTTTGGGTGTACTGAAAAGCACCTAGTCAACTATGATGTAAAGTCCTGCCCTGAAGTTTCTTGTTTCTGGAACTGCTTTTCTGACCATAACTATTTTAATGAAATTTCGCCTTACACTCTTCGTCGTGTAGTTCTTTTCATCTCAAATTCATCTCATTCAGATTTTTTAAACGTTTCCACGCTAAGCGGGCGATATCTCGCCTTATGGTCTGGATATATTTTTTATCTGAAAGTAGCAGCTGGTCTTATCATAGCTCAGGAGACTGGACGCTGATTTCTTACAGCTTAGTATTAGGTTCAGTGTCGGGTTACTTTATATGAGATTCGTGGTGGACTGAAATAAGGGGTTCTCTGAATTTCTTCGGCTTTCCCCATCTAATTTTATTTCACCGTTACTACATACTCATGTGGAGGCTCGCGCAGTGACGCAGTTTCGATTCCCGATGGTGTCACTGGAATTTTTCATTGACAAAATACTTCCCGTCGCACTATGGCCCTGGCGTCGAGTCAGCCTCTAATAGGAATAAGTGCCAGGAATGTTTCTTGGGGCGTAAAGGCGGCCGGTGCGTAGGGCTGACAACCTTACCATCTTCGTATGCCGACTGTCTAGAACTCTTGTAGCTTCAACCTCCTACAATACCCTGAGCCTGAATAGGCCTGTACAGAGATTGCTTTACCTTTTACATACTCGTGTATTTGCCGCTTTCTGATGTGTACAAAGCCCTAACCAGGCAGCACATTATTGCAGCCTCTGTTGTTAGGTTGGGGACTTCACCTCTGAAGCGGAACTAGGCTTGATGTAGTGTAAGTACTTTTACTTCTGAGAATGACAGTGTAAGAAATTTGAATCGTCAGTTTTAACCGTTAAACATTGTTAATGGCTTCTCAACAGGGGAAATTATATGCTACCTTGGGGTTATGTTATCCGAAGAAGGCTTCTTGAAGAAAATTTTAGCTTCATCGTTTTAATTCACGCATTTTAAATGTGTGATTTTTTACAATCAAGAGACTTCATTTCCAAACGACGCAAATTATTTGGTAAGATATAATGACAAAATACATACTTCGTATTTTCTTGTTTGAAGGGGATTTCGAAGGGAGTTTGAAGTAACTGGACTGCGGGCACAGGAGTGTTACCAATTTAGGCTTAAGCTCATTACTGCTGAAGGAGAAGGGCCGTGGAGCCCACAGCTAGCTGCCACAACAGAAGGTAATATTTATCTCTACTGATAAGAGACAGTTCATGTGATCGAACCACACTGAATTGTAAGTTGTGTCTGAGTTGCAGTTCTGTGGACTTGGTTGCTATCAGCATACTGCATCGTAATGTGTACCTCCAGGGACTTGATTAAGAATTGCAAGAAGGATGGCGGAAGAGAAATTTCTCGTGCACACCCTTCCACTTATCGCAGTTCCTTAGCCTTAGAATACGCATAACAAAGTTCAGTGTCGAGATTTCCTGCTGTATTTCATCATATGATAACGAAACACAATACAGGCTTCATTCATTTTTGTCTCCTCGGTGCTCATTGAGGGCGGACCCAGTTAGCCGGCAGCGCAAGGAAAACGTGTTCCACTTCCAAGCCTGAATCTACTTCTTCATGAATTAAATAAAGTCCATTCACACAGGTTTCTAGGTCCAGTTACTGGACCATAACATTTTCTTTTCCCTCCTGTTCGTCGAATGTCTTCAGGAAATTGATGTTACAGATATTCTTCACAGGCGAAAAGAAGGCCTATTGATACTACCGTGCACCTAACAGGTGTGCTTATTGCTTGTCCTAAGGATGTACTTTCTTAGGATTTCCACCGTAGTACCGAATATGCTGAGGGTTTTCGTCATTTTCTCTCAGTTCCTACATGCATGTACTGTGGAAAGAGGAAGGAGATCCTGTAATATTTCACAAATAAAATCAAACCCGATTATAACGACATCTGTTTATGCGACGTCTCGAATATAGCGTGGAATATTACGTCATATCAGCTAATTCCTAACAATATAATACTCCTCCGTTAGAACGACACTCATGCTTAACAACACAACCTCTCATTACGTGAGAGACCTAAATGTTTCGGAAATTCAGGCGGAATTCTTGGCTTTTCCTCTGCAAGGATGGACTTTGTTACAGTAAGGTGTCAAAGGGTCATACAGAAAACGCCAGCAATCATTGTCTTCATTTTTTTTTAAGGACGGCGAATTAGTCTATTGTAATGATGTAGATGGACTTCTGAAAGAGCTGGGATGTACTGTACACATAAACCTGAAGAGTGGAAACATTTCGTAGATTCGTCTAAATTTAGTTAAAGGCCCTGCTGCTACATAACGGAAATATTCACCTGTCAATACCGATCGGCCACTCTGTCCACATGGAAGAAACCTACGAGAATATGGATTTGTTCTTGAAAGCTATAACTTATTAAAAATGTGGACGGAAAATATATGGAGACCTTAAAGTTTCTCCTAGGAATGCAGTCTGGCTACACAGAGTTTTGCTGTTTTCTTATCCAGGGGAAAAATGTGTCACAAGTCAACCATTAGTTGACAAAGATAAGATTTTGTTACCACAAATTCGTGAAGTCATTAATGATGACCTATCTGAACACCTGTTGATGGAAAATGAGAAATCTGCATGGCTAACATTCAAAGCGGTTTGTCTAAATTTTCTTAGAAACATAAAATCCGCAAACTGCAAGAAATTTGTTGAGGACTTGTGAAATGCATACCAGACCATGGGGTGTAATTAATTCATTTTTGACATTCCCACTTGGACTTCTTGCTTCTGAATCTGGGTGCAGTGAGCGACAAATATAGGGAAAGGTTTCACCAGGATATTTCCACCATGGAGAAAAGTTATGCAGTAAAAGTCGTCAAAGAACATGATTACACAATTGTAGATTCTAGTAAAATGAAGTAAAAATCGTTCACAATGCCAAAACAAAAAAAAAAAACAGGAACTGAAGTTCCAGTAAAACGTTAGGTGATAGCATATTTTCATTTTCAGATTTGGATTGAGCATGGCCAAATTATAAAAATATTCATCCAGGGGCAAAACAAATAGTTTAAATTCATTCTTCAATGTAACTGTTTATATCTCCTTTGATATCAGAATCCAACTCATAAGCACATAAAATGCATTTCAGCAGCTCCATTTCTTCTAGTATTATTTTCCTTGAATTGAAGGACAATAAGCTGCCCAACTCAGAATAGTGACCAGGCTGTGGGGTGTATGACTAAAGAATTGGTGTTTGATTTCTATCTTCTTCACATGCATCCAGACCACAGAACCATATATCCAATTAGTACTGGGGTTTTAATGCTTACTACTACTTCCATCTAGCTCCAGAGTTTAGGAATGCCTTCAGATATACCTCCATGGTAATGACGATGCCCATAATAGGATGTACTACCAGTACCAACTTTATCCATTACTTAAGAAATAAAATTATAACTCCATTTCATTACAGTGATCTTACTTCTTTTCTTTCTTGTATGTGTATGTGTCCATCAGATCATGCACCCACCTATCTACAAGCCCACTTATACATTTAGTTACCCACATTTACATCAGTAACTGGCATGTCTCTTTGTTTACCATTTTCAGAAGATAAGGTGGCAATTGTGAACCTCTTTAGGGCAATTCAACATGGCCAACTCGAAGCTGCAAAGAAGATTCTTACAAATAGGTAGTATAATGCGTATATCTCACTATTTCTCTGTGTCTTTGAGATGACACTCCTTCTTCATATTTTGGATGTCTTATATACTGATAACATTGTTGAATAAACTAGAAATAGCCATTAAAACCACTGTCATCATCTCATATTGATACCATACTGCATGTGTTGTCAAGAAGGCATTGCTAATTAAATTAACAAAAGTATTGATAATAGGTATGACTCTGTGGAGATCTTCAACCCGATGGGCATATCCCCACTTATGCAGGCAGTATCTCGTGGAGACCCACAGATGGTGAACCTGATACTCAGTGCTGGAGCTGGTGTAAATGTGACCAGTGGTGCAGCAGGCAGAACAGCTCTCATGATTGCATGCTTCAGGGGAGAGGTGAACATTGCACATCAGCTGATAGACTGTGGGGCAAGATGGGATATTTGTGACAGGTCAGATGGAATTTAAATTCAAATTATATATTGTTACAGAAACTTTCGATTTTCCTGGCTAGTACCCCTTAATACGAGCTTTAGCCTCCACAGCTGTCCACACAGATTCTGCTTCCAGAAAAATAATTGTGTTCTAGTTTCTTCTTTAAAAATCTTTATCTCCTACTACATTTCCATGATAAAGCATAGTCTCTGTTGTTAAGAAGCTACAACTGTGCCTTTAATTGCTGAAAGACAGAAGGATTTGATTCTTGTATTAAATTTTTCAAATATTTCAAATAAATCTGGATAAGAAAGATAGCAGTATAGTAGTACAGGAGAACATGCAAGCAAGGATTATATTCATACTGAAGTCTTTTGGATTATGACACTATGTAACATGGAAAGTGAATACCAGAATTTTGGATGGGAATAATGGCTCCATGTTCAGGCCAGAATTATGTTCCCCTGAAATATTATTACATACATACCAAACTACATAATGTCATTAATCCCAAAGATCACAATAACAATTATCAGCTCTCTGATAACATGTATCCTTAAACAGAAGTGTGTCTTCAGTCCAAATTATTACACATTTTTTATTGCATATTGGAACAGAAATGGTTGCACTGCCCTGCATTATGCAGTGGATGGATCACAAATGGAGACAGTGGAGCTTGCTCTGGATGAGGGTGCAGACAGGGAAGCGAAGGATAGTGAGCAGTGGACTCCACTTATGAGAGGAGGTTGGTGGAACCACAAAAGGAAATACCCTTTTATCACATTAAACTTGGTAAATTTTTTCCCATGCATGCCATGAAGGCATAGTGGGGAATGGAGATAGAGCTTCACAGACTCTTAACTTCAGAACTGACACATGTGAATGGTTAGTGTCATACTTGGGCTGTTTTATCCCTGGGGAAAATGTCTCTGTTACTCACTGAAGAGAAGGCTGGGTGGGCTGCAGTTGATCAGTATATTTTGGAGAAGAGAAAAGTGCTTAGCATGAAAAGTAGCAAGCATACTCAGATACAATATTATGACTCTTAAGTAGTTCATCCTTGACACTGACATACAAAAAAAAACCCCTTAAATTTAGTGTTAATACAAGGATCAGTGGAATAGAAGATTAAAAAATTCTTAAATATTCTTTCTCATGGTACAAATATGACAACAAAAATACATATGAAGAAAATATGAAAGTAAATTTGGTTTCTCTGTATCCCCTGACATGTCACCCATGAAAAGGAATAAAAATCTTTGTACTTCTTTTACATTCGCTCACTTTAATGCATATTTAACTCCTGTTAATTAACTACCATTTTTCTATGTGCATGAATAATGCTTTTTAACTCTATTATACTCACTATTTACTAGTACAACTTTATTGTAATATTATTATGTGATGTGGGATCCCACAACAAACATAACAAAATACATGTTTCACAGATTACTGCATTTTTTACCTGCAATTAAATCTTGCATTATCCTGAGGATGGTTTATCCAGTCCAAAACATGGAGAAAATTGGAGTGGAAAAATTATATGTTGGATTTTGACTGAAGATCTGTTATCTCTTATGGACACGAGAAAAACTTATTGCCCCTGTTGACAGTTGAACCACAGTCCTTAGTCATTCAGCCTATTGTCTTCTAACTGTAATAACTACATCTTCTTGGCTCCTGGCACATATATTTCTAGGAACTTAAAACTGTGGGCCAAGTGTTAAAATCAATATGGCTAATATTTTTCACATTATCCCACTAACCTTAGGCTTTTTAAGTACAGTGTTTCAGAAGATGGATCTGTTTCCATTACCAGGTGTAAGGGAGGAGGGAGGAAATAGATGGTGTCCATATTAATTGTTATGTTAATTGAATCCTCAAAATTCTTAATGTTTTCTTTCACAATTTAAAGTAACTGAGTACAAAATAATGTTGTATCATTTACTGAGAATTTGTATCAAAAGAAGGGTTTGTAACCCCAGTGTCAGATTGAGATAAACTTATAGTGTTTTATTGTACAAGCTGAAAAGTATTAGGTCGTTCATTGTCATCATAAATGTATAGGATGTTGGAGAAACCTTCATGTAATTCAACTTTCATTTGTGAATTTTTCCTAGTGGTAATGGAGAGTTCAGTTGAAATTCTCAGACAACTGTTGACGCGGGGTGCAATGCTGAACTGTGTGGATCGTCGTGGACAGACATGCCTTATGCATGCTGTTCTTTCAGGTCGTCTGGAAGTTGTGAAGCTCCTGGTAGACTTGGGGGCAGACTTGGCACCATACAATGTTTACCAAAATACAGCTCTTGATATAGCAAAGGCAAGGGGCCTCAAGGTAATTCAATTATTGAAGTTTGTCCTTTTGGTTAATGTTCAAAATAAACCTTCCACAGAAATCTGCATATTTAAATTCTGTGCTTAGACAATGCAAAGAAATCCTGCCATGGATGAAGAGGATTATGAAGCTTGATGCATGCCCCTTTCTCCCTACCATTCTACTACTTTCCAGCCCTGTATGGCCTGTTAACAAGCCCAAGTGCTTGTCATTGTAATGAAAGCTGTCTCTCTATTCCCTGTGCCCTTTCTATATTCCAGTGATGTGTAACAACACCTGATGAATGACAAAGCTTAGCTTTGGAGCTTCAGTGTTTTTTCTTCCCACCATTCCTACTCCCTCCATTAATGTTGCACTTTCTAAGCTATCAGCTCAGGTTGCATCATTGTTCATCGGGAATATTATTGTGCAAGGAATATATTAACTGCCATACCTGCAATGAAGGCTAATGTATGCTTATTGTAGGTAACATTTTTATGAACAGCATGGTTGGAGAACTGAAGGCATACATACAGAAGTGGAGTGAAGGGGCAGATGTGGAGGGTGGCAGACTAAGGGAATTCTTTCTGTGGTCACATAACAGAGTACAAAATAATATGAGTTTCATTACAAAATAAGAACAGAACAAATGTAAGAATTTCTGGGTATTTTCATGTACAGAAAATCACATCCATGTTCCACTAAAGGGAGCCTTAAAACATGAGAGAAAAATTGTCTGATATGACGCTAACTGATTTTTACACAACAGAAATTGTTACCAGGAAAGAAATATGTAGAGTGATAACTGGCTGATACTTAAAGAAAGAAACTGCTCAACTAATTCCATACAGCAGAGGCCTTGAAAAGTTTCAGTGCTCAGGTAGTATGTTCATGAGGGTGCATTGTTGGGCCTTAACTTGAGTTAGTTGAAGCTAGGCACCATGTCTACATGTTGTATAATTAATAAACATTTTATATCTGGTGGCAAGCATTTTTCACCCATGGTTTCAAAATGAAATTGGGTTATCTTGACCACTCATCTCATCCTCTTTGAATTGCTAACATCAATGATGTTTGAAGAGTGTAAATTACTAGGCTACTCTTTATGTAATGCTGTCAGGTCTCCTGTCACTTCCCTTTAGATCCAAATATTCTCTTCAGTGCCCATTTCTTAGTTATAGCCTACTGTTCTTCCATTTGAGGTTTGCGACTTATAACAAATCTCAAAGTATGCATTATATTATCACCATTCAAGGAAATATCCAATGGCAAATGTTTGATACTGTGGTGATGAATATTGAGGTTCCTTTGTTCAGTATATGACAGTTTTCTGAGTGAAGAATGCTGTCATCTGGGATGTAATACTCTACCCTGATAACGGTGGCAGTATTTTCCTCCAAAATGTCATATGATTTCTAGCAGACTGCATGGTGTCATGTCTCTGAAGATGGTATTCCTTCATGATCACTGCAATAAGAATTTCAAATGTCACAATTTATTGTGTTATATATGTGCATGTCTTGCAGTGATCCAGTAACATTTATATAAAATGTGATGCAAAATCTTGATTATAAAAAGCAGTATGAAATTATTGATTATTGTCTTCTGGGTTGTGATGCCATGTAGTCTGGTAGGAGTGTTTTGCCATTTCTGAAGAATCTGCTCCCTCCCCTGCCCCCCCATTTGCATGTGCATGTGTGAAGACAGGTAAGTACAGGCAGCAGGCTCCTTCAAAACATTGGCATATTTCTATTAGACTACAGAGGCTTATATCCCAGATGATAGAGTTCTTCATGAGACATCTGTTAGAACATCAAGTTGACTGCAAATGCATATTAAAATACTTACAATACTGATTTTGCACATACTACATATAGACAGAATGCTCAGTCTTCTTTCCTTTTCACAGACAGGTACAGTATGTACTGAAATATATAATTTTGTAATAATCTGACAGGAAGTCATCCAAGTTTTAACTCCAGAAACTGCAAGAACAAGGGATATGAAGAACTGATAGAACGTCATGACACACGTCAATGTACTTTAAGAAATAACATGTTGAAGAAAAGAAGCTGTAAGTGCTAGAAATGGTAGAATGAAATGACACTGTGGCAGTAACCCTCCATTTTGTGCAGTATGATGGAATCCACCTACTGATTGGCTTCTTACAGGCTGTAAACATTTTTCATACATCTCAAATACTTGTGTATATTTAATTGAAAATTGGTCATACTTGTTAATTATATCATAGTGTGTTGACAATTAAATGAATAAATTTCATCAACCACACTATCTCCCATCCTCTTTCATATTTTCTATCATGCTTTTTTCTGCCCAAGGTCTTCTTTATAAAATGCTACACATCCATTACACTTTTTGCAAAGCAGGATGGTGTTGAAGATGGAATATGTGAACCAAAAAAGAGTGCAGTAACATGCGAGGTAAAAAAATTACACTATAAATTGACCTATATAAGTCACAACTAAGCATGCTACATCAACCTTTTGAGAATGAATAAATAATTAAATCTGGTGCATGTAATGTTATCTGTGGTTGGTAACCTATGTCGGTGAGCGCTGTAAGTGAAGTTGGTATTTAGGATTATTGTACCTTACGTCGGCTGTAATCCGTGCTTACATTCACCGATCATCCATGTATTGGATGGATCCACCGCTACATGACAGACGGTGACCCATGTTTATTATGGACACGGATTAGAGGTGGCTATAATCCGTGGCAGAGAAGGGTTCAAATCGTTAGCAAAGGACAAAGTGCGGTTTATTCGCATTGCAAAAATTGACGTTCTGTCATCTTTGTGTCTTTGTACCAGGACACGTGGTCATCGGTTGGAAACTTCGATAAAAGCAATGCACTTTTGGAAATCAGGTTTTAAGTTCGCATTTGGAAGAAACAAAAAAAAGGTAATGTTTTTGGAATTCTTAGTCAGTTGAGAAAACTGAGTAAATCAAATGATGTGCGTGCATAAAATAAAACGTTTTAAAGCAGTAAGTAACGAGCTACTGTTGCCACTGAAAATTCGCGGCACAGAGGTGGCGACATTACGTTTATTCATTAATGGGTAGTTACGTGTAATAAAATGTATTTTTATAGTGCATGATGTTTACACAATACGTGGCCCTAGTATTGGATGTTGTGTCATTTCCTGTTAATTGATGTGTAGCAAAGTATATTTTCAAGAATTGCAAAATGGTGGCCTTCCATTGTGGTCAGTATAAAGAATAAAATTCAATTTATTCGCATTCCATGCATTCTTAATAGGAGTAAGCGAAGAATGTTGAACATGTTAGGGCCAAATCTAACACACCACTTAAATACATATACATAGTTTTACGTTAGTCATGAACAGTTTTGAGGTACTTTTCCATGTAAGTACTACATTTTTAGCATGCAAAATTTTTCTGATTTTTAATGAAGGCAGGTTCCTGTACAGACTAGGATTGAGCATAAGAGGCACTTTTAAAACGGTGCCTTAAAAACTCCTGTATATCGTGATTTAAATTTTTTATGTTCGGTGGAATGTTATTGAATAACTTGGTTGCAAGATATTAGGTAAACTGTGCCATTTGTGAGGCTTAGTATTTGGCATGTAAAAATTATGTATTGTGTATGCCTGAGTGTGTTGGAAATTATTCCATCCCCACAGCAAATGGTAATGTGGAGAGTGTGGATATGCTGGCAGGTGCAGGAAATTTGAACTTCCAAAATATTTCCATGCGAAAGACCCCTGTTAATTCTCCTCATTATTCTGTTGATAATTCTCAGTCTTGTTGTCGAGTTTCCTCAGCTGTATATAAATGATTCCTGCCCAAACTGTCACTTTGCAGGCCTAACCTATACTGGCCGATGTTACTGGTATCATGTATTGTCACATCCTGAAAGAGACCAGCTTCAAAATTGCCTTGACAATGCACTTGCCAAGTTGGAGAACTGGCTTCAAACAAATAAACTTTCATAACTTAATCAGGTGTTTCACAAGCAATAAAACAATATTTATATTAATTTAAATATAGGTTGTGGTAATGAAACAATCATATTTATTATTACAGCGAAATTTCTTGGTGTGCAAATTGATAATAACTTAACCTGATAATATCAAGTGTATGTATCCATAGATGTAGTTCATCATGCTTTGCCGTGGTGGCAGTTACAGGGCTGATGACAACAGATACCTTATATTTTCATTTCACTATGTCTTTTTGATTAGCTTGTGGGGCAGTGGGGCAATTTCTCAGGCAGCAAGAACATCTTTACATCTAAAAGAGAATCATTACAGTATTGGCACATTTAAAGAAAAGTCTTCTGTAGGGAATTATATATCTGGTTCATTACACTTAACTTTGGCAGTGCTTACATATTCTCATTGTAGACAGCAAACAAATTCAGAAATATGCAGGGTGAATGAGACTTAGATGTCTTCCTGGTGTTGGAAGCTAACAATTATGTTGCCAGAAGGATACGTGTTGTACAAGGACAAGATTTAGATCATCAGCCATGATTAAAAAAGTACTTAAAAGTGAGCACTGGAAGATTCTGTCTCAGTTCATTCCTTGTATCTTGTTTTTATAAACTCCCTATAGTCATTCAGGAAGCATTTAGTTAATGAAATTTTGATTAACTTAAATGAGAAATTAATTAGCATGTGTGATGTCAGAAATATGAGCTACATTACAAAGCAGAGTATTGGATTTATGTGCCACCCACTGTTTAAGTCTTGTAGCTGACATAGAACAGATATTTATGACAAAGTTTAAGCAAGCTGTTATGTAGAAACATGGAGTGCCAATGCAATTTGCCAAGGTATTTTTAAGTCCATACAAATTATAAGCTGTGTGTACTGGTATTGGGTTCATGTACGACCTGTTGTAACGTTTGTGTCCCCAATTTAGAATTGCTGCTACAAGACGAAGGAAAGTAAAATTCTTTGTGTTGTTTGATATAGCATAGTCACTGTTTTAAAAATGGTCAGTCAGAGATATGAGGCATGCTGTAGTAGTGATTGATAAAATATATAATTGTTGTATGCACCTGTAGCTATATGTTTACGTTTGTTTATTTGCAGACTGCGAGGGCCAGTCCATTGAGACCCACTGGATATGTCACTGAAGCTGAGACACATCATGCTGCAGATGTTCAAGTTATGGAGATGCATCAGTGCAAATGAGAACACAAAGGAGTGCTGAAAGAATGCCAGTAGTTAGTGAGCTACTGACATATTTGACAAGGTAACAAGATGGGTGTTATGTCTTCCTGACACTACTATGGGCAGATCTGAAGGGCATGTGCCTTTTATACCTTGACGACAACCATCAAAGAGTAGGCTGATAAGGATCAAACAGGGGAAGTCTGTTTTCTTTGGCCATAATGTCAGAATGTTTTTGTGCAACAATACGATGAAATGGACACTTTTCAAATTAATACTTTAATTCAGTTTTTCAGTTTTTGACATCATCTGCATGTTTTGAACCTCATGAATCATTCTCAGGATGGTTCAAAACATGTAGAAGGCATCAACAATTGAAAAGTTGAATTAAAATATTAATTTGAAAAATGCGCATTTCATTGGTTCATGTTGCATAATCATATCACAATGCACAGAGCAAAAAACATAATAGTCAGAATATTATGTTGATTGTACAGCTCACTGGAAAACTTTGTTATGTGTGTAAACATTGAATTGCTCAAAATTCTCAAATAAATGTGGTTGTTAATGATTCAGTAGCATGGAATAGAAAAAAATGCATTTAAAGCATGCTTTGTTGAGATGCTGAAGGATTAGAGCATGCAGATCTTAATGTGACATTGTTGTGAACTGCCATACAGATTCTACAGTCCTTCATTACATGGATTAATGAACCAAGTCCAATCAACATACCACACTACTGACCATTTTGGTTCAGTGAAGTATGCTGAGCTTGTAGACCCAATGGTAGAAAATGGAAATAGCAAATAGTCCTATGCTGATTGCTGCTGTTTCGTGCCAAAAATTCATTTTTTTAAATTGTGACACAACTTGCAGAAGTTACTACAGTAAAAATCACAGTATGACACTTTTGTGGGACAGATTATGTTTGTTAAAACGAAGATTCATTGCAGTAGGAGGAAGCTTATTAATGAATTAAAGATATTGTTTTCACAAACATCTACATTTCTGTGAAATAAGTGACAATCCTGCTATAACAATATGAACCACATCTATAAGACATAAACATATATGTGATGTTTTTATGCTTCATTAGGGTCCACAGGGCATGACACTTCAATTGTGATGCAAGACTTCTGACATGCTTTCCATTAACACTAGAAGCGCCAGTGGTGCTTCACTACCTGAAAGTGCCAACGGCGGTCAAATTGACCGCCATGTGGTTTATTGCCTTTTAATTTATATCATGCTAAGTTGGGAAGGTAAGTATTTAAAAATAATTATTTATTATCATTTAGTTATTTATTTTGTCATGTTTTATACATATGATGTGTCAAATAGGCCTATACCAGGAAACATCGCTGACAATGAATGAAATCTTTAATAATGTTACAGCGTGCATTTCTTGCAGTAGAATTTCTTTTCTACAGTTTTCGTGCACTTTCCACATACATATTTGAAACATATTTCACATTTTTCAGTTGTTTTGTTGCGTTTACACATACCTACTT
>Ga0136643_10009926_pt1 | contig 14023 bp, 7 predicted proteins | sample TergutLab28metaG_FD_96883 | JGI IMG/M metagenome (GOLD analysis project Ga0136643, IMG submission 96883) | Labiotermes labralis P1 segment gut microbial communities from Petit-Saut dam, French Guiana - Lab288 P1 (version 3) (version 3) | ecosystem: Host-associated > Arthropoda: Insects >... | reverse complement strand
TTTTTTGGTGTCCCTACTTCTTTTTATATGTGCTGCCCTCCTTGAGGGGAATGTTTCACTATTGTTTCGAATATCGGGTTGCTCTGTACGGTGAGTCTGTCGTTTATCTGGTACCCGTTCTTAGTTTCCCTGTAAATGTAAAATTTTTCAAGGGTGTCGAGCATTTTTCCCTTTCCCTCATAGTGAATTATGTTCATTATTTCGTCTATTGTGCCGAAGGAGTGTCCTTCGTTGATAACATGTTGGGCGAATGTGGATCTGTTGTTTGAGTATTTAAAGTCGTTGTAATGTTCGCGGTACCTTACACGGAACGGCCGGCCAGTCTGACCTGTGTATATCTTATGGCACGTGAGACATTCCAGCTGGTAAACTCCACTTTTCTCGTATTTGTCAGGTTTTGGTGTCTTCTGTGGTATTAGGAGTTTTCCTAAATTGTTTTTGGACCAAAAACAATTTAGGAAACACTTTATTAAAAGAGATTATGGCGACCCACCCTCCACGGAAATTAAACCATTTTTGGGTCGCGATACCTAAGTTAATATCCCCTGTTTCAAAGGTTAAGATCACAACAGATGGTATGTTCGCCCGTTCCGTTTCCCCCAAATAATTACAATTCTCTGCTGTAGACGATTTTATCCAACAATTCTTTTTCGGCATGACGTATTCTGATATTAATTTCAGAACGTCCTTCAGTCTGTTTAACTTAATAAACGTTTCAAATGAGAGTGCTTGTACTTCTGTGGTTACGCTGTGTCGTTATGCTAGGAGTGGACTACTAATCTGCACTAAGAGGAACACGTAGCTGCATACTGTGCGTGATATTGGGTTATGCTAATTTCGTGAAGAACAATTTCAACAGATGTACGTTGTGCTAACAACTCGCCCCATGTCGTGCCTCCCAGTTTCTACTCTGACACAGTACATTTGCAACTGTTGCCCGTAACGAAGACGCTGGACCGAGTTATGTACAGAGCGGTCATGGAAAGTGAAATATTCATTACCACAAGAGAGTGGCAGTAAAGAAATATTAATAAAGAAGCGTCTCCGGCCAGAAACACTTGCACTTCGTTTGGCGACTCACGAAATTCCCATCCGAATATATATATATATATATATATATATAAAATTAACAATTGGAAGCCCAGGGATGCCACCGGGTTTAACATGAAAATAATCCTGGTATTTTTATCTCACAGTGTATTTATTCATCTTGTTTAATTCTTAAACTAAACAGCGATCATTTCCTTATGCAACAGTCAACGACTTTTTAAATGGAAGCATACTTCTCTATGACGCAGGAACTGAATCTTTTACATAATGCAGAGCATTTTAATATTGTACGTAAATTGAATTTTATTATGATCACTTTATCAAATCAACTTTATATGCATTAAATGTAATCTTCACGCGTTATCGATTCTGCGACCTTGAAATTGTTCACTTATCACACAACGGATCATTTGAAAGCACTATGATAACAACTACGAAGACTCCCTGTTGAAGGCACGCGTGGTGTGTCGAAACATGCCGGAAAATCTATAACGTGCGAAGAATTATTTTAGTGCATGTAAATTTGGTTCGACAAAATAATGCAGGCTAATTAAGCTCGTTCAAAAAACTGCGAAAAGCGACTATTAGCTTCGTCATGTCTCTCCGTCCATCCGTCCGTCCAGATGAACAACTCGGCTCCTACTGGACGGATTTTCATGAAATTTTTTATTCGGGGATTTTTCTAAAAATCTGTCGAGAAATTTCAAGTTTCATTAAAATCGGACAATACAGGGTACTTTACATGACGACCAATATATATTCTTATCATACCTCGCTCATTTCTTCTTAGAATGAGAAATGTTTCAGACAAATTTGTAGAGGAAATTAAAACACACATTTTGTGTTCAGTAACTTTTTCGAAAATCATGCCGCTTATGAGATAATGTGGAAAAATATTGTAGAGCTGAGCAGGCCACAGATGACAATATGGTACATGCGTATTGCATGCTGGATAACGAAGGCTACAAACACACACTCAGGTTGTGTAACACTCATTGCTTTTCCACGCCAACAATGGTTGTACGCGTCTCAATGTTAAGTTACATTTACATTGCCTGTCTTGTTTTAGGTCTTCAAACGGCCAATACTTACTTGACTCAGAAGAGTTTACTTAATAACTTGACAATACAAACTCGAAGCCCGCCGCTCGATACGCGGCGTAGGTGGTACCCCGTTTTCGGTACCGGTACCATGTCCGGAAAAATTCTGGCATTCAACCATTCTCCTTTCCAACAGCTACTGTACCGCATTTCCTCGCGGATAAAGGAATGCGCAGCTTAAAGCCGAGCACTTCCGTTTGTGGCCAAGGATAAGAATTGTGAAACTATGCCACCATGGGGCAAGCCGCCTTCATATTTACACGCTACTTCCACGGCCTTTTTATCCGTCGTTTTCGTATTCTTAGTTCAAACAACCCTGTAATTGAATATGACTGCTGTTATTTGGTTGTGCTGTGCTGTATGATATGCTCGCTGTTCAACTGTTTTTGCAGCCTCAGATCATACTTTACAAAGACGACGCTCATGTATAAAAAGGATTTCGTCGGCCTAAGGGCCTATCTCACAGAGAACGAAAATCTCTCTCGACCTCTATCGTCACCACGACAAACCGGATGTGGCATCTCTGCCCCGTGACATCACTGATAACAATGGCAACCCAAGTGTGTATCAGTCACTCACACCCTCAAACAGTGACTCACACAAGAGTATTACGTAAGTTAATAAACAGCGCGCAAGGGTAGTACGCTTTTTCTTTATGTTCATGGTAACGTGCATCGTAATTCAGTGTCATTAAATATCCAACAAGATGCAACTATACACAGTGTATTTTACCTGTAAACTGCTCTACATGTTTCGGGTGGTAAATACAGTTATTTTTTTCCCCCGATGATGGGTAGAGAAACCACCCGAAACATGTAGAGCAGTTTACAGATAAAATAAATTGTGTATAGTTGCATTTTGTCGGGTATTTATTGGCACGATACTATGTAAGTTAATATTACTGCTTCTTATAGCGGGATTACATATTTTACGTCAGATAAACAATTTTATTATAACCAAGCGGTAGCCAAGACTACCGGTAACCGTTACTGTACAGTCCCTATATCAAACTTCATCTGAATCGATAAAGTAGCGTCGGAGATGAAACGTGCAGATAGGCTGGCAGGAATATAAACCTTTCCATCATACGTATGTTATATCCGTTTAGGCACCTATCACATAAATGAAAAGTCACTGGAGGAGTTAAGAAAGTGTCATAAAACACTGGTCAGTTAAGCAGACTCCCACATATCAGATGACCTGCTCGAGCACGCTGTGAATGTTGTGATGTAAATATTTGAAACACCCTATAGGTTCCTGGCTGTACGGAGGAACAGGGAAACTTAAGATCGATATCGAAAAGTGGGGCCAGTTAGCGACCAGTCTGGTGATTCAATTTGATGCCACAAACAAAACAGACCACACCACGGTCGCCCTCTCTGAATTACACCGACACAAATCATATTCACATTAAAAAAAATGCCACTTACATAGGTATACAGGAAATACAATGGTTTATCCAAAAGTGTTTCTGTCTGTGAGGTATCCTGAGGGCTACAGATTTAACAAAGCTAATGTTCGCTAATAATTCAGGCTTTACAATAAAATTAAATTCTTCGTGCTTCATGAGACCACTAGCCACTTGATATGAATGACAGACTGGCGTGCATCTATAATAGTCACATTAAAATACAACAGTCCCACGTGCAGACTGACCTCAGGTGGCTAGTCTGACTACAGAGGAGGAAAATATACCAAGTTAAAAGTTCAGGGAGAATTATAACGTTTATTTTCCCCTCACATGATTATGTTATGACGAGCTATGCTGCTCTCACTTAAAAAAGTCCTCACAGCTGCCGAATGTGGAAATTCAAGAAATAAAAAAAAATCCACATGCCCATGGTAGCATAATGCTCACATGAAATTCGGTAAAAGTCCATGGAATGAATGTGGTTTGTCTGTTAGTGGCGGACACACAGGCTTCATTACATCATAAGACCTCCTTCCTGGTAAAACAAGGAAAGTTTGGTTAAAATATAAAATTTCCTTGACATAATCGTTGAAAAACAGCGTGAGGGTCACTTGGAAGCGTGTGAGGGGAAGTGAGGCCTCCTTTAGAAATATCTTACCGGACGCTAGGCGTTACGTCAGCCTGATGCGATTAGTTTGTATGAAAATATGATACCTTTATTTGGCACGATTGTAATGATAATGCCTTTGTCTAAAGCCATTCCTTGCAATGTAAACACATGAGCACAGCAAGGGCGAAGGAAATTCCATTACATGAAATCAGTTCAGTGCAGTCATTTAAGTTATAACTTTAGTATTTATGGTTGGTGTCTTTTAATATTATCAATTCTCGACTTTGCCGTGTCTACTTGGCATAATTTCTACTTAAACACCAAAATACCTAGTCAATCAAAGTTTTATTTATTCACCAACTGATGCACTAGTGATTTGTCTTAAAAATAATATTAAAATTTACATTAAAATTTAAATTTTAATATTGTTTCTTAAGACAGCTCACTAGTGCGTTAGTTGGTGAATAAATAAAACTTTGATGATATCAAGATGCACGGTACGAATGTGAAAATTACCTACTCAATATCTTTCTCCTACCAAACGTTTCATGATAATGTGAATGTGTCTACAGGAGTAACCCACTTTATTGCTCGAAAATCACATTCTTGCTGGAAAATACAACTATATATACATCAAAGCAGCGAGGATGGAATGATTGACATGATAGAGCAAAGAATTAAATGATAGCCAACTCCACAAAACACCACCTTCCTTGAGAGGCTAAAATTCCCCGACAATTCTGGAAACCGAAAATTTAACACCGTACCCACAAAATCCCGCCATTGTAAACTATCTTTACATGTTTTGCTTTAAGCTCAGATTTAATATTATTCTGCCCTCTTTTCTTAGATCCACCTAGTGGTGTCTTCCCTTTACATGTCCCATTACAATTTTGTATGCACTTGTTTCTGTTTACGGTGCTGTACATGACTTATCCTCCTCGACCCAGTCACCAGCAGGGTTTGGTGAAGTACAAAGTATGCAACTCCTCATTCAGCCATTGTGTCCAGCTATCTTTGTCCTGAGGCGCTGTCTGAAATTTTATGACAAGACAAGGATTCATGTTTACCTTTGTTTATGTTTATATTCCGCTCAATATTGTTACTAGCATCCAATAGGGTTTTCAAAATTTCTTACAAAATTTTGCTTTTAGATAAAAAAAAATTAACCTCCTAAGTACAAACCACAAATGATATCTTTGAAGCTGTTACCAACCCTACTGCTTCCCTTGGATCCAACTGTCCATTTACAGCAAATTCGATAAAACATGAGCAACAATGCTAGAGGCCCATCCTTGTTTCAGGCTATTCGAAGCTGCTCGAAGCGAAACATGCGAGTAGTTGCCAGCACCGTCATTACGGTAGGTTTCGTTTAGTATATTTTAATTAGTAGCAATAATTGTGTTTGTTTGTTTGTTTTTGGCGTGAGAGCCCTCCAGCGGGCCAGGGCCTCCTCATTCGCGAGGTTTCTAGATCACACACAACGACGCACCACAGTCGGTAGGACTCCTCTGGACTAGTTATCAGCCCGTCGCAGAGACCTCTACCTGACAACACTCACAACATACAAACATCTATGCGCCCGGTGGGATTCGAAGCCACATTCTCAGCAGGCGAGCGGGCGCAGATTTACGCCTTAGACCACGCAGCCCCTGGGAACGGCAGTAATAGTTGTGTGGTGATGAAAAATTGAGTGAGATTGCTGTAAGTACTTCTTTCCTTAATCGGTCATGGGCTTCCTTCAGGAATGTAAACATTAGAAGTTCAGCCCCACTTCATCTGAATTTCTAGCTTCTATTTCTTCCCTGAAGGAACAACCAAGCACGATTACAGATGACTCTACTGTCTCTGTGTTTGTCCCTTATTCTCAACTTTTAGCCAAATGAAGTTTGCGATGTAGTTCAATAGACTGTTGAAGTCTAACGTGTCTCTTCCTTAAAAATGAGGCAGCACGTTCCTCTGGGCGTTGGTACGCGTCTGCAGAACTAGACTTGGTGTCGCATCCAACAAGAACACAGTCCTTCTATTCACTGCCCTCGAAGCCGTAAAATAATAGTAATAATAATAATAATAATAATAATAATATTTTAATATGGTTACGTAATAAAGACACCAGGAATAATTCACTCACGGTCTTTGTTCATCGTCGCCACCCTCGGGAAAAATATAAGGTTAAAACCTACTCATTTGGATGCGATAGTCCAAGTTATTCTCAGCCTCTAAGACAGAGGTTAAGAATAGCTATTTTTAGCCCGAAAACTGGGACCAATCCTCTCACAGAAATTTAGCACTGTTAAAGCGGAAGGACATAAAAAGTTCCTGAAATAAATGCGTGCAAAAGTAACATACAGTTGTCAGAACCCTACAGAATTTTAATAAAACTACCTCGAATATATGAGGTAGGAACCAAAAAGCCGAACTGTCACAATCCTTCAGGCCGCACTATGGCCCTGCGGTCGACTCAGCCCATAACAGAAATAAGTACTAGTTCCTGAGGGCTAAAGGCGGTCGGTGCTTAGGGTTGACAACCTTGCCACCTTAAAATGCCGAATGTCTTGAAATCTGGGAGCCTCAACCTCATGGAAACCTCAGGGCCTGTCCAGGCCTGAAGAGATCATGCTTTACCTTACTGCCTAGAACAAGATTCGATCGTACGGTCATCGGATCACAACTCACCACATGATCCCAGAGTCCAGCTGAATTGTATTGCTGGGCGTAAACATGCTTCATCCCAAAAATATATCGTTTATTTTGTCTTTCTTAGTCTGGCCTCTTCTACCTAATTATTGTAGATACAGTAAGTTACTGTTGCACTTGAACACACTTGGCACACACACACACACACACAGCCGATAGGACTCCCAGGATGAGGGAACGGCCCGTCGCACAGATCACTACCTGCGCAACACACAACATTCACAAGAGACAGTCATGCCCCCGGCGGGACTCGAACCCGCAATTTCAGCAAGGGAGCGGCTGTAGACCTACGATTTGGACCGCGCGGCCACCAGGATCGGCTTCCAACAAAATATCAGGAGCACAAAATTTCAGCAGTGTAGGAAACCAGGCTTTATTCGTTCTACCAGGAATTCATCGTTTGTCCTTGAAGTCACGGAGGCAGAATAACCACTCTGTAATGCTTACGTCGACATCCACAATAATGACCTCCAATAATACCTTCTACGTACTTGGTCAGCACTGCCAGAAGAATATTCGGTAACTTGTGTATAAAGTTCAAAACAACGGTAATTGTTTCAGCCTGTCTTTTTCCGTATTTATAAATCGAAGGAATAAGAGATTCACCCAAATTTAGGGGCAGTTTGTCCCTCTGGAAAATAGAATGAATCAGTTTATGGGTTTTAAAATACTATATTTTCTATCTCCCTTAAGCCAATTGTGTTTTTCAGTTGTGCCTAGTAATAAGCACATCAATTTTCGGCTTTGAATTAGCATTTTTATCTTCACAAAATTAGTCTTGTGTGAAAGAAAAATATGACAGCGTACCTACAGAATTATTTTTAAAGTTAATTCTTTACATTTTGATTAATCCTTCATGAAACTAATTCATCGCCGTTCTTATTTTATCATTTAGAAAGTCGGTTTTTCCTTACTGTCAATTAATTTTTCGTAACAGTCAATCGTCACTGTTGTTACCGTACGGTAAAGGTAAAGTAAATTTGTCCCTGTCCACGACATGAAGGCATACAAAGAGAGTGAAGTTATGGCGCCATCCACCCGCCCCTTAAATAATTCTTGCTTGGTTACACACATCTAATTTTGTTCTTACTGTTTGTTTGACGCCTGTAAATTTTGTCTGTCTTATTCCCTATCCGCCGCTCTGTTTTCTCAGTATTGCACTAGTTTTTCTGCCTTACATTCGTCACATTACGTAACTGTAACCGTTTGACTAGTAAAGAAGGGACGAAGGAAGATATGTTTCATAAATATATAAATAAGACAACAATCATTTTAACATAATGTGTTTTAACAATAAAATTCTCGTTCATAACGATTAAAGTTTGTGATTGTTTTTACGAGTTTTAACGAAATACAACTCTAAAGCCTGTCTGTAGTTCAGAATAAGAGGCAAGTTTGCAACTGCAATGACTTTGATTACATTTTTACATCAGCCTTGAAGTCCTTCCGGTACCTGAACACTAGTACACTTCCCTAATTTTTTTCTAATTTAAAGCTTCCTATTAAGAATTCTATAAATAAAAAGTACCTTGATTTCCTCGTATACATTCCACGTTATCATAAATACAGAAAGCGCCTAATTCACAGTATTCTTCTTTGGTTAATGATATTGACGTAACAGTACTAATAAATACGTAAAGAGAAAAAAATATTACGTAAGCAAAGGGACTGTACAAGAATTCGAATTCCTCGAGGAGAGTTGCACTTTTGACAACGGCTTTGTGTGGACCTATATTTATCTTAGCTAGAGGCCTGTATGAGCAATGTGGCATCTCCACAAGCAAAGGAAGAGGATGGGATATTGATGAAGTAAAGGTCTTGTGAATGTGTCTTTTGCTTGCAGCCCGCAACAATCTATAGTTTGCAGACAAACAGTCGTAATAACGAATACCATACAGCTGATGAAAAGACCTGCAGCAACACATACGTCTTCACAGTCTAGCACAATGACAAACAAAAAAAAAGCGTCGATGTAATTTGTATTGCGCAATAAACTTCTCTGCCGATTACGACATATTTTGTGTGTGTGTGTGTGTTAAGATACTCTTTTAGTGATGACATCACATTTCCACTTTCTGGAGGGAGGAATAGACAGTATTTATACGAAGGAAAGTGTCTACCATGTTGGTGCTGACTCCGAACGTGTTAAAAGACAATACTGCCGTCAACGTATTTACTAAACACAACTTAAGAGCAAGCGGAAATCATACCACAGTCGCAGTCCACGTTACTTCAAATCTTCCAATTTTGGGGCCCCGAAAAAGGGTCCGTTCTTCGAAATCTTATTTCCCGTGGGCTCGGGAAAATTCTGTCCTTTCTTCTCACCTTCCGTGGCTGTAACTAACCAAACTATCTCAAACTCTCCTCTACAACAGACACATTTTGTCCTCCATATCACTTCGGTACCAGGGTTCAGACACCTTGTGTATGGAATCAGTACTGTCCTCGGGATGGTCAGAATATCGTAAAAACTGCAGGGTACAGACAGAAACACAGAAGAAGACCATAATTTTATCAATGAGTGCCGTAAAAACTTGAAAACATTTATATTGTTATACTTAACACAGCAGCTTCGATTCAACATGTCAGTTCAAAATGTTCTCCTGTTGCTACTGCCAAATCCCATGTGTAACACTCCCATTTCAAAATTATACCTATCCACACGCGTGTAGGATTCCAGAATGCTAACCAGTTGTCAAAGTCTTCATTAAAGTGTGAAGAACAATCAGCCAGTCCAACGAATATAGTCTTCTGTACGTATTAAGTGTCAATACCTTTACGCATCCTTTGTGTCAACGCTATTGTGATTATTTATTACTACGTTTCAGTCCGAATACTAACACATTTGTGGTTATTCGTACCGATTTTGCAGGGCGCACTGTGCATCTTTGGTACCACAGCTCGAACGTCACGGACTGCATTCCATAAGGTACGGCCGATGCAATTAGCCACTTACTGTATGGCAAAACAGTAAATGTTATTAAGTAAGAAGAAATGACAACACTGCATGGAAAGTCCCTAGGTGTCGCGTGACAAGGTAATTCCCCGCACAGAAGGTGGCGTACACGTGTTTGAGTCATTTTAACACAACCTCAAAAAAACAGTCACAGGGCTAAGAATTCCGCCCACGACTGTACGTCACTGCGCTTGTATACCTACGAGGCGCAGATGGTGCCGGCGCTTGCAGCAGCCCGCAGTGATGTTGATGAAGACCGTCTCATCAGACATGTCATGTTCACAGATGACTACCTTCCATGTCTCGTTGATAGTGAACAAGCATGGAGTTCAGGTCAATGGAAGGTCATGTGTGACGTATTTGAATCCCTTATTTTTCAGGCAGAAAGACTGACTATTACAGTTGTCTGGATGTGCCAAAGAGGTTTGTGTTCTGACATTATACGGGGCTCTCCCACACATTAAAGTAAATGAAGCCCTTAATAGGCATTTTGCAGGAAGAAATATTGGCGGTGATGGTCCTTCGTCTTGAACACAACAACCCACTACGACCATGGGTCTTCTTCTCTGGAAGGAAGGGGGTGACTTATAATGATGTATCCTGTGAGACGGAGCTTTCGGGTGTCTCAGAGCTACCAAACACATTAAGCGAAACAAACGGTCGACAGGCCTGTTCGAATAGGACAAGAAATCCAGAACAGATTCCATTTCCTTCTCTGCGGTGCCGGCGATGATTATCTTATAACACTGCAACTTGTACTGATATTTGAATTACTGGTTCATACAGTAAAACAAAGCAACAATTTAATATTTTACATGCGTTAGATCACCCCGGAGACAAACCTGTGTAGCCTACACATAAAATAATGCGTCCTATATTTTTTTTGGAGGGAAATAGATTTAACGGTCAAGCAGTACTTTCCTTCACCCCTACTTGTATGTGAACATAAGTATATGAATTTTTGTACCCTCGGTATGGATAAACTGCCTTACTAACACGAAATACCAGTCAAACTGTACGTTTCATTTACTTGCCAACATCTTTCCTATTATCATGCTCGGAGAGTAGAGGGGAGTTAAAATGAAAATTTCGCCATGTGAATTCCTAACTTCAGTCTTATAAGGACAGCAACAACAATACCAACATATTTGTGTATGTTACACTACACATCAGCTTCTGTATCACGCCGATTATGTTAATATACTGGGAGGAAGCATACATACTCTAAAGGAAAATGCAGACGCTTTAGTAGCTGCTACTAGGGAGATTGGACTGGAAGTAATTGCTGATAAAATTTAAGTACATGATCATGTCTCGAGATCAGAATGCAGGACGAATTCACAGTATGAGGATTGATAATAGTACCTTCGAGAGGGTGGAAGAGTTTAAATATTTGGGAATAAATCAAAATTCTATTGCGGAAGAAATTAAGAGCAGATTGAGGTCAGGAAATGCTTGCTATCATTCGGTGCAGAATCTTTTGTCTTCCAGGCTGCTATCCAAAAATGTAAAGATCAAGATATATAGAACTATAATTTTGCCTGTTGTTTTGTATGGGTGCGAAACTTGGTCGTTGACATTGCGGGAGGAAAGGAAGCTGAGGGTGTTCGAGAACATGGTGTTGAGGAGAATATTTGGACCTACGAGTGAAGAGGTAACGGGGGAATGTAGGAGACTGCATAACGAGGAGCTAAATGATTTGTTCTCCTCACCAAATATTGTGCGGGTGATAAAATCGAGAAGAATGAGATGGGCTGGGCATGTGGCGCGTATGGGTGAGGAGAGGGGGGTGTTAGGGTCTTGCTGGGAAACCGGGGGGAAGGAGACCACTGGGGAGGCATAGGCGTAGATGGGTGGATAATATTAGGATGGATCTCCAGGAGGTGGGATGTGGGTATATGGACTGGATTGGGCTGACCCAGGATAGAGACAGGTGGCGGACGCTTGTAAGTGCGGTAATGAACCTTCGGGGTTCCGTGAAATGTGGGGAATTTCTTGACTATCTGCAAACCAGTTAGCTTCTCAAGAAGGACTCAGCACCATGCAGTAAGTAACACTACACAAGCTTCCAACCATAAGACGAAGAATTTCTTCATTAGTGACATCATCAACAGGAGTCATGCGCATGCAGTTTGTTCCGAGGCCTCAATTCGTTCGCTTACAACCTGTCGGCAGTTAGCGTCTTGACAGACAACAAAAGAATTGAAGCTTTACAGTAGCCATTTCTAACAAAAGTGTTGACGGAAGCTTTGTTTTGGTGAACCTGGCTTGAATGGCTGCCTTAGTGCATTGTTTGTTGCCTCTTGCGGCAACTTATTGTTTTGCGAGAACTGTGCGACACTTGGTGTGGACGTATTCATAGACTTTTACTTTATACTGTGCTGGGAAGGTGACACTTTGCCACAGTCCCCACCAATATAGCACCACAATTTCTCGCCCGCAAACATCTTAAGCCATTAACATGGTTCCAATAAGGGCCCTTAAATGTGAATTTAATGACCTATCTAATTTCCATTTTAGAGTAACAAAAAAAAAGCGATGGAAGAGGCATGCAGCAGGTGAAGGTTGAAAGCAAAATTAAACAAAAATTTGGTTCGGAACAAACAAATAACTCATAGACCAAGGCATAATTGGGAAGTGTCGAGAGACATATTAATGAAATGAACTGTGAACTGGATTGATGTGCCTTGAAGGTAGAGTCCAGTGGTCGGGTTCTACTGAGTCAATAATGAACAATGGCTTTCTATAAAAACAGGACATTTCTCGAGCAAACCAGTGACTGCCAACTCTTGGCTGGGTAATCCATGTAAATGAATCAGTTACTGTGCTGGTTAGGCACCTACAATAATGCCACACGCTGTCCCTCTCGCTGTTCTGTTGGTTTCTAAAAAAATTTACCAGGTATGGTTACAGTATAGTGCTAACGGTACTTGAAGGTTTGTCTGCTGTTTCTCTTAAACAGCCCATACATAATCGCCATACCGCGGTCTACACTGGAAACCTTTCACATTTATGTAAGCGGTAACGGTACATGCTCATGTAATTCCATTAGTTAACTCTGATTAAAACTAATGTTATTTTTATCCAGTACTTCACATTACAACTGCGTTTATTTGGTGGGGGATAGCATGACTGTATTAGAAGGCTTCCTGGCTTCATTCGCTCGTCCTCTGATGCAAAAGTAAATAATCATGTATAGAATTTTCAGCCGGACCCTATCATACAGAAAAAAGTGCGAACTGCAGTATAAGCCTGCTGCATGTTCAGTACGTCCACGTTTATCGGTGGAAGAAGCCCAGAGTCCCTCGACTGCTCTCCGTGCGTTGTAGAATTGTCATATACAGTCCGAAGTTAACGGAAAAGTAGACAGAGCCAACTTCGAGTTCCAAAAGCGCTTTTTTGTAATAAACAGTGGCTAGACAAGCAACTGAATAACGATACTGCAGACGTGAATTCAAGTGGAAAGTCCAGGCGAAATTTCAGATACTATAAGTAGGGCCGATCATTCCCTCCCAAGTGTTAATGAATTCGCAAGTCCCTGTTATCGTTACATAATCTATCGACTGCCTTGACCTCAGACAGAGATGGGGGAACTTGTATTCAAAGGCCGCATTCGAGAAACGACTCGGTGGACTGTGTTCAAGTGTAATGGATATTATGTTATCTTCTCTAAAGAGATATTCGGATTCAGTTACAAATAATAACACGGTCTTCAGTGTTAACTCGTACTAACCGCAGAAACGTGCAAAATTTAGTCTGAATGTACAGGGTCATCGAAAAAGATGGACGGGATTTGAAACCGCTATAACTTAAAAAGTACTAGACGGATTTACACGTTTGGCATCTTAAAATGTTCAGTAAGTAGGGTTATTTTTATGCAAGACGGAAATCCTCCCCATTTCAGTTGTTTTGTGACTGACGTTTTAAATGAGAGATTCCCTGATGCCTGGTTTGGAAGGGGTGGACCAATTACCCTGGACACCTCGAAGCCCAGATCTCTCTCTCCACTTGAATTTTTCCTGTGGGGTACGTTAAGAACATTGTGTATGCTGGGAAGATAAGGAATATCCAGCACCTGCAAGACAGGATCACATCAGCCATTGAAACTGTAACACGAGACATGATTCAGAAAACGTGGCAGGAGATAGAATTTTGTTTGGACGTCTCCAGAGCTACAAACGGTGCACATATTGAAATGT
>Ga0136643_10009925_pt1 | contig 14023 bp, 8 predicted proteins | sample TergutLab28metaG_FD_96883 | JGI IMG/M metagenome (GOLD analysis project Ga0136643, IMG submission 96883) | Labiotermes labralis P1 segment gut microbial communities from Petit-Saut dam, French Guiana - Lab288 P1 (version 3) (version 3) | ecosystem: Host-associated > Arthropoda: Insects >... | reverse complement strand
CTATTCACATTGCTGTAGTCCAGAGCACTATCCCCACAAACCGAGACAAGTTCACGATGAATATTAACACAGTTTTCACCTTTTGCACAAAAAAATTTTATGATGGCACGCTGTTCTTCTTGTGAAAACTCCATAATTATCAGTATAAAAATAGTCACTTACAGAAACTACATTTGAGTCTGCATGCACTGGCCCCTGGAGACTGACTGGTGGCTCTCTTCAAGCCCAAGGTCAACCGCTTCTTCCCCCACTAGCGGGGTTGCAGGAGCAACTCTTGTACAGTCACAATAAAAATGTATGCATTACTTCTGGACTGCACCTCGTATGTTGAGTCAGTGTGCTTCAGTAGCAGTCAAAGTGCAGCGTAACACAAATACAGTTCTTGAAAGGGCTGATACTAAGAACTCATTACATCATTTGTTGTTATAATAATCTATATCATGGCAGCTGACCAGACAAGAGTTTCATGTTCAAGGTTAGAACCTCGTCAATATATAGTAATGATTTCATTATCGTGTGCTCAGTCATTGCATTTCAGGGGATAGTACAGTAAGCACATGCACAAAAAACATAAAAATACATCAGCGCCATTGAAAGAGTTAACATGATGCATGTGATTTCATAACCCCCACAATTTTTTTTTAATTTTTTGTGTGTGCCATGGTTCTCCAAAATCTATTCCAGTGTTCTTGAGTATGGGCTCCAACTCCCAAGATCCAAAGCACTAAAATAGTTTTCAGTTCTTAAAATATAAGTGTAGGCACATATAGTAGAATAACATTAAAAGAGTCATATTTACTTATAGAATAGCTCACGCCATGAATCTCTTGGTGGACGTCAGTATTTAACCTGTGCAGTAGCTCAGCCGCCACCAACTTGTCAGGGCATGAACAGGTTGAAGAGGAATGAAAGGATGAGTTCATTGTCCACTGTCTCACAATGGAACAGGATGCTTATCATCTGACAGAGATGCCTGTAGCCTTAAGGACATCCTTGGGCAGAGTTTACACTTGAAATGGAAGCCTGGGTTTGACTGCTTAGCTTTCCATTCTTTCTGCATAGAAGTTGTGTGTCACAGTAAAGCAGCATATCAGCACAATTTATGGCACTTTGCATGTGAAGTTATCAGGCTTCTGTAACAAAGTCATGTATTTATGTTTCAAACGTAGTACCTGTTATAATATTTATAATTAACACTGTCAGGGTAACTGATCTAATTTCTAGTTTTTCCCTGAAAAGCCACAGGGCAGTGCAGCTCATGCAGGTCCCTTCATGGTTATCAGTTTTCTCTACGAGGGCTAATTCCACATCACCTGTGCCAGCTCTATCTGTATGTGGTTTGATGGTGAAATGGGTCGTTTCTCTACTGGCTTTTGGTATCTTCTCAGAGTCAGGAACTCCTCAATGCTATCTAGGTGGCACCAAACACCATTCTTGCAAGTCAGAGGCACTTCATTTCTGGCCTACGTGTTCATTATGCAGAACATGTTCTACCAGTCCTGTAAGTGTGTCTTGCCCATTGTCCTGTCAATGAGTTGCATAAAGATCTTTTTAGGAATAGGCCTTGAGAAGTGTCCTGATCTTGTGTGATCCTTCGACTGCAGGTGAGACATGGTGTTGGTTAAAGTCACCTCGCTGAGAAAGTGTTGTCTGCATCTCCAGTCGGAAAGGATGTTTGGTGTTATCACCTACTGAGACAGATTCAGCACCAGTTTTGAAGTCCCTAAAATTGTTGCCAAGCAGGAGATGAGAAGTCATTTCTTAATTCTTTGAATCCCAAAGCACCATGGTATCTCCTTCCAGAAGCACCCTTATTTTATCAACAAAAACAATTAAATTTACCAAAAAGACCCCCCCCCCCCTTTTTTTGCTGAACTTCATTGGATGAATATCCACAGTGACTAACTCACCACCTATTCTGAGTGTTGTACAAATCAGATGTTACTTGAAGCAGTCAGACCACCCTGTGCTTGTTGTAAAAGTTTTCTAGGGTAGTCTGCTAACTGCTCACTTTTAGGTTACCCTAAAGACCATTGGTTTGTTAGGCCACTAGTGACACTCAAGATAATAGTGTATTGAGGGCAGGTTGTTTATCCAGTTATGTAGTGTGTAGACTGTGCATAGAAATTTTTGGATTAAAGAAAACTGACTACATTGTTTCCCATGTCAGAAGGTCTGAGATTCGAAGTTTTACTTTGTAAGAAATTAGTTTCACCAAATCTCCCATAAGAGTAATTTTAGATTTTCCCTCACATGAAGTTCTTATGTAAAAGGTTTGCCCACTATACGAGTTTGTATTCCATTTAATGTGTTTCATATGTTTAAACAGCCTTACAACTATTATCTGTTTCATGATGGTTGAACTGTACATACCTTTCCTTTACTCCATAGACCGAAGTCCTTTTTGAGAAGCTAAACGTTTCTCAGCTAGTCAAGAAATTCCCTTCATTGTATAGAACCGGAAGTTTCAGTACTTCGTTTACAGGAGCCCGCCACCTGTCCCTATTCTGAGCCAAATCAATCCAGTCTATTCTCCCCCATCTGACTTCCCGAAGATCCATCTTAATAATATTCTCCGATCTACACCTGGGTCTTCCAAGTGGTCTCTTTCCTTTAGGTTTTCCCACCAAACCCCTGTATGCACCTCTTCCCCATATGTTCTACATGCCCCGCCCAAGTCATTCTTCTCTGTTTGATCACCCGAATAGTAAGTAGTGAGGAGTACAGATCATTAAGCTCCTAGTTGGGTTGAACCTGTACCATAGTTGATAATTAGTTGCAGACCACTGCATTGGCTGTGTGCAAGCTAGTGGCTCTTCATTTCTGGTTCCATAGTTTTCATTATTCATTGTTAACTCATTGAAAAATGTCATAGAGCTGCTGCAAAGTTTGAACGCCAAGTGTAGTTTTGAAGATTTTGTCACATAAGATGATAATGTGCGTTGAAGACATGCAATGAGAGTCCTGAGATCTAGGGCACAAGTGAGTAAATAGAAAAGAGTGCTTGTGACAACAACAAATTACTTGTGACTCATATTTTGGGGTGGTCATTATGGCTTGTGTTTTATGAATTTTCCTTTTGTACTAAAGTAACTGTATATTGAAGTCTTTATAATTGAAATATTATGCAGTAATTGCTTGGAAACAAGATACAAGAGTGGGTCCAAAAAATGAACTTAATATTTACATTTCCTGCATGAAGTTTTCCTCCTTAAGAAATTCTCTTTCAATGGTCCATTTAAAAACTTTGCATACAGGCAACACATCATTTTTAAACCTCATTATAATTAACCCACACGTGCTTCAAGTAAGTTTAACCTTTTATGGATGGACTGGAAGCAGTTGTCCCATTAAATGTAACTCTAATCAGATTTAAATGGCAAATATTGTCTTGCTCAGGTGCAGGTATGGGCATTTTTTAAAATGAAAGCATCTGTGGCCATCAACTGGACAGTGGGTCACATAACTTTTCTATTAATAATGTGTGGTGTAACATAAGTTGCATTCCTGTAATTCTCTGACATTCTGTTATCTTGGTAGGGTCCTTATATAGTACCACTAGACTGAGTATTCCTTTCTCAATATGGAATACACTGAGCAATAAAATTCCTTGCTCAGCAGTGGTATGTCAGGGGTTCATTTCCTGAGATAATAAAATTATTGCATAGTATTGCCAGTGATTACTTTCATATTAAGTTACAACATGCAGTAATTTTGTAACTCTCATGAAACAGTGCTACCAGAAACACAATGCCCATAACAAGGATGAACAATTGGACCGATCACTTTGTGCTTTAGAGATGAATTCATTCATGTTTGCTGCTGTGGATTCAGAGACTTGCATCCGGCGTAGTTCAACAACGACAATACTCAACCGCAGTGAGTCAGTTAATATTGTGAACATTGTTGCTTACTTAGGTATTCTTTTTCTTCTGCATTATATCTGCATTAAAAAGCCATCATTCACTTTATTGGACAGTTACAGTGTTCAAAGTTTCACATATAAAGTGATTTCAAAAAGGAAGGAAACCTTGCACAGTAAGTTGTGCTGTGTAGGATTCTTCACATATTGTGTACTGTGCGTCCTATGATGTTTGACAGCTGGAGTAAACAATCGCCGTAAATTCCCTACACTAACAATGTGAATATATGCCTATGCTACCAATGTTAATACCATGTCTGCTTGCCAAATATGAGTTTCCTGTACAAGCATTATGCAACAGTACTAAACAAAATACAAAATTCAGTTGGAAGCAGTAGTGTAGCATTTAACTGATTCAGTCGTTACCTTCAAAATATTGTATTGATGTACACTGTTACTGGAATTGCATGTTAGCATAATTATGGTAGCAGCATTGCTGATCAGTAAAAAGAGTGTGAGCTGTTCGATCAAGAGACATGCTTATTCATGAAGAGTGACTAATTTAAAATATCTGATTACCACTGAAATAATGTGTTTTCTCATTTGTTCGTTTTTGTACGTAGTCGATCTAGAAAGTGTTTTCTGAAAGTTTTTGCTTTTAGAGGTTTGTGTTTCTTTTATGTGTGGCCTACCATTCTTCTCTTAAGGCTGTTTACTTCAACTGTCAAATGCTGTGGGACAATGCGGGGACTAACTGGCCAATTTTTGTAAAAATGTGGTTAAAATTTGTGTTGTAGGATGTCACCCAAAAGACATTTGTTATTCCTTACCTTATAAGCTTTGGCGTGGGGGGGGGGGTCATATTACCATTGTGTGAAGGTGGGGCATGTTGTACAAGACCATGTTGAGTTATGTAGTTACTTAACTCTTCCAGGTAGTAGTTCACAGCATAAGGCAATTACTTTAAAATTATTGAACTGTAAACTTTTTCTATCACAGCAGTTACACCAAACCCATGCCAAATGGCCAGTATAGAGAAGCAGTTTATAATTATCTTTTAGTATGAACAACATAGCATAATTTATTGAAGAATCCTTAAAATGTGCTGTGTACTTGGAATGCCATGTTTGTGGAAATGGCCCACATGTTGATTTACTTCATGGTACAAATTCCTTTCATTTTCTTAGGATGAATGTAAAATCACCATAGCTTAATGTGTATTGTGTAATGATGGTTCCAATGAGTAAAAAGTATGCAGTTGATTTCAGACAAGCATATGTGTAGAAATTGTATGTTTGATTATAAAAATAGACCTTGCCAGTTGTAATGTGCATGACTGTTAAGTCATTATATTTGTGGTTGTAGTATGAATCCTAGCTGGACGTGGACAGATAAATGTATGCATAAAATGTATTAAAGACCAACAAATGTACTTTAATTTTATTGATTTACTTCTATTGTATTATGGTCACCAGCGTATCTCGGCAACTCCTGTGGCCGTCTCAGTTTCACCCTTCTCAGGATTTCTATTCAATATCTAATAATGTATTAACATAGCTTTTATATATATATAAATATAATTTTTATTACAGAATTATAATTTACCACATGTTTCTGCTGTATACATCACTCCACACACACTAAAGAATTTTAACTTCCAGTATGTATGTAATTATCCATGTTTTATTTTATTATTCAGCGTTGAATTTTAACCAGAAATTATTTGGTTTTTAATACTGTGGAGTGATTCAGACATGTTTAAATTACAATTGTATTCTTATTCTCAGAGAAATCACCACGAAATACATTGGTGACTACAATACAATAAAAGAATGTCAGTCAAATTAAAGTGTATTTGTTGGGCATTAATGAAACTTATGCATCTAATTAAAGCACAAAATTTGAAACATATAAAACAGATGAATGTATCATCGTGAATTACCCAACTGATTATCATTCTCATCATTGGAGTTTCTAGCATGGTCCTTGCACGCTAAGTCAGTTGATTTAACAAGACAGGTAAAAAGAAAGTCATAGTTTTCTATTGGGAGTATATTTTGTTCCAGTAAATACATGTACAGACAGTTCCAGGGTTTGAGTTAGTTTTATGTTAAAAATTTCAGTAGTGCACGTCAGTGGTGGCCATTATCTACTAAATTTATGACCAACTCCATAGAGTCAAGTCCTTGAGAGTCTGGTATTTCCTGAGCCAGTCAAGAAGTACCCTGTATTTTATTATACCCACAGTTTCACAACTGTGTCCACAAGTGCCCGCCACTTGTATCTGCCCTGATAAGATGAATCTAGTCCAAGCCCTCCCATCTTCTTTCTTTTAAGATCCATTTTAATATTATTCTCCCATCTGCATCTAAGTCTTTGATGTGATTTCATTCCGTCACATTTTCCATCATGCCCTGTATACAGTTGCTCTGTGCCACCTTGTGTGTGTGCCACATGCCCTGTTCATTTCAGTTGATTTGATCACCCATATATACAGATATATAGAAGTATGGATTATGTAGTACTTAATTATGAAATGTTCTTCAATTTCCCGTTTCTTTCTCCCTCTTACGCCCATATATATTCCTCAGCACCCTGTTCTTAATTACTAAGTATGTTTCCTTGCCTTAATGTTAGAGACCAAGATTTAGAGCCATATAGAACAGTGGGCAAAATTACAGTTCCCTGTATCTCAGTTTGTATGTTTTTAGGCTGTGTGATATATATCAGTCTGGAAATGTTTGTTAACATGAAATATATGTTTTACCTTCACAGAGAACTTGCTGTGTATTTTGTATTTAATGATTTGTTATGTATTTTAATGACTGGTAGTGTACGTTGAACAGTATTCAGTTTATTGAACACTGTCACTAGGTAAGTCTGTTACAGTCAGGCATATTCATACTTTTGTTGTGTACTGGACGACATATTTTTTCAGAGTCATGTGCATAATGTGTAATTTTTCATTGAAAATATTTTATCGTGGTGATATGACTTTTTATATTTTAATACTGCAATAAACATTAAGGTCAGAGTGAGTAAACATACTTGTATGTGCTGATAGTAATACGTTTTGTAGGCTGTTATTTGTGCTGTGCGATATGAGATGGATGCAGTACCAGTCCTGAGAAACACAACTGCTGTTTTACAAGACTAGATATCAAATGGTTGTCACCACTGATGAATATAACCTTCCATGTTTTATTAGTGTTAATGGAGCCTATCTAGCGGGTAGTTATTTGTTCTGTCCTTTTTTCTAGTTTTCTTCTGTGATCCCCTGGGTGATAATAATATTTGGTCCACTTTATATCCTCGGTTCAAAACAGAGGAAAAAAATAGAACAATCGTGGTTGTTGCGGCACGTTTGGATGGAACGTCCATGTTTGATGGGTTGGTTCCTGGAGCCATGAGTCCTGTTACAGGAATTGTGACTCTTCTTATGACAGCAAAAATCTTGGCTTCTGTTGCGCGGAATGTGTCCGATATAGAGAGTCAGCAGGGTAAGTGATATAATTGTGTAGTTTGCTTAAGGAACTGATTGTTAAGGGTACCATTTGTTAACCCTTTGGTGCCAAAATTAAATGCTTGGTGCAGTCAACAGAATGCTGGGATTTAAATTGCAGGATTTAACTTTTCCACACATACTGATATTGGGGGGGGGGGAGCATACCTCCTAGAGTTTCCATTAAGATTTAACATAATAAAATTTATCAGTCTGTGTATGAATTAATTAATGCCTTAGAATGGAATGCCCCTCCCCCATAGGGTATGCCACTAACTCCTTGAACAGCAGAGTTCTGTGCTCATTCTGCGCTCTCTCAAACAAGTGTGAAGCTAGTGCATTCTGGCTACTTTTGTAACTTAAAGTGCTGACCTTCAGATGGTGTAAGATGTGGCTTGGAGAAATCATTCTTTACTCTGTTGAATGCTTGAGCATTTTCTTTAACCTACATACGGACGTTAGCTAGGGATTGTTCGTATGCTTGCTTAGCTGGTGCCTAGAGTTGTCCCTACATGTGGATTCACCCTCTCACAGCCTTGTCTTCTAAAACATCCTCTGTTCAAATTTCTTTACTTTTGTATGGGTTATTTTAAGAAAGCAATTGTACCGATATGCACATAGCCTTTGTTTTGTGCCATAGTTGTATTCCTGAAAAATTGGACGTAAATGAAAAAGGTATAAAACAGAAATTATTCCTTTAAGAAATAATGATATAGGTAGGTGTTAGGGGCAGTCATACAAATGACAATCTGTTCATATGTGGTGTTTATATATTTATTATTATTATTATGGCATAATAGTGTACATATTAACAGTATTAATTTTTAACATATGCAGATTTGAAAGGGAACCATAAACAACACACATACACTTTTCATGGATGGTGCATGCCCTTTATCATTGCTGCATCAGATGACTAAATTCATTTTTACAGCTTTTACAACTCAGTCACTTTATTACTATCATCAAGATTCTTGATGTGGTTAGGTTAGTGACAGTTGTGACTGTTTTGTGTAGGTGGTTAGGTATGATAATGGTTAAAGTTAGTTGTGTTGTCATCATTTAAGCCTTTTGTTCCAGCCTGGTTCATAGTTACAAGGCTGTCACAGATGACAGATTTTCCATTCCGTCGCTGGATAATCAAATTCACTTCGCACAGGGTCTACTGCACAGTCACTTTATTACCCACAGATCACAAATATTGATACAATTAGGATTATTGCTTCCATTATTTATCGTCATGTCAGTTTTTGGTTGTTTTTGACATTGTCCCATGTAATAATATAAACAGCCAACTAGATGCAACAATAATAATTTTATTAATGATTTCAATCAGCTCAACATGTTTCGGACGATAATTTAGCCCATCCTCAGGAGCACTAGACTATGTTTACAGCTTGTGGTATAAAGCACCGACGATGATGCCTGCTGGTCACCAGCAGGTAGCATCGTCAGTACATTATACCACAAGCTGTAAACACAATCTAGTGCTCCTGAGGATGGGCGAAATTATCGCCCGAAACATGTTGAGCTGATTGAAATTATTAATAAAATTATTATTGTTGCATCTAGTTGGCTGTTTGTATTATTATATCAGTGATGCACGGTCACACAAACATTAAATTGTCCCATGTGTAGGTAGAATAAAAAATGAATGCAAATAAACCACATGGTCTGAACTAAATGGTGAGTGCACAATGACTTACTTAGGTAGTTTATAGTGAGCATGCAACCTACCAGTTTTTTTGACTGTAAAATTCATACTCTCCAAGCAGCATCCAGGTGTGTACCTAGCCTAAAGTGTTAAAAGTGAAAATGAGTGCAGATCGAAGAAGTGGTGTTAATTGGCAAGGAGAGTTAAAGCAAGAGGCATAAAACAAAGGCTAGGTGTGTACCTCAGTGGTTGGAACTAATACTTTGCTTTCTTGGGTGCCACTGTAAACAGATAACACTTAAGATTTCCTGTCTCAGTCTAGCAAGAAACAAACTGATGTGTGAGTTATGTTGCAAATGGTGATAAGTGGTAAATCCAGGATGTTTCAGTTGTAGTGAGGGCTACATGTTGCATTTCATTCCCTCAGGATTCCTTCCAGAGTGTCCATGGATGATCTCAAAGTACCCCCCGAAGATCTCTCATAGCTGTGAATCTTGATTTTTGCTTTCCCCAATTTTTTTGGTGGGTCTGATTAATAAATTTTGGTGTGCCTGAACATATTTGTCTGTGTGTGTGTGGGGGGGGGGGAGAGAAAGAGGGAGGGAATTTAGAATTTTATAAAATTCTGTAAGCATACTTTTGTATCATGTTGATACTGGACCACACTGACAGTGTTGACAAGCACATGTTTTAAAGCAACTATGCACAAGAGCTTTGATCTCTGTAGTAGAAGTTTCATGAAATCTTATTCAGGTTTCAAGAGGTGAAAAGGGGGAGCAGAAGAAGACATTCTGAGTAAACATTTTTTCCCACTTTGCTGGACAGAAACATAATTATGGGTGTTAGGGGTTAATGGGGGCAGGGAAACCCCTTAATAGGGCTGTACAAGAATGGCCATAACTGGCAGATGCATATGCTGTATTGGGCAACTGAACCTCACACCATGCAATACAGGGTATGCATTGTAGGGTTAAGGATGTAAATTGCATTGTAATTTGTGTCATTGTTTTTATCTTAACCTTGATAATTTTAACTAATGTTAAGTAACAGGTATGTAATGTGGCATATTTTTATAGTATAATTAATTTGTGCAGTAGTGAGCTGAATTCTTCTGAGGTAACAAATTTATAGTAAAACCAGTTGTTGCAGCTCTGCAATTTAGTGTGTCATTGATGGTTCATATACTTGACCCCTATGATGATGACTGTCTGAGTATCAAACCTAGCAGTGGTTGTAATTGATATGTAGGTATTGTTAGTGTGATGAACATGAAAATTCTTCCTTTCCTTTTGTGGCTTCACTATTCAAAAAGGATAAGTGCCTCCCTAGTTTTTGTCCTCCATCTGTCCCTGTTCTGCGCTACTTATCACCTATTAACAATTCCCATAATTTTTGTGTCATTTTATTCAGGACATTAAAATTGGTTGATTATAAAACACAGGAAAAATCTAATCAAGAGATATAAAATTCTTCAGAACTGTTTGGAGGAATATAAGGGATAGAATTAGTAATAATATTGGGATGGTCAAATCCAGAAGAATGAGATGTGCTGGGGAGGGGAGAGGTGCATGTAAGGCTACGGTGGGGAAACCTGAGAGAATGAGACCACTTTGAAGATGTAGGCATGGATGGGAGGATAATATTAAAGTGGATCTATAAAAAATGGGATAGATCTGGCTTTTGAAAGGGACAAGTTGCAAACTTTTGGGAGCATAGGTTCCATAAAATGTTGGGATTTTCTGGACTAACTGAAGAACTGTTAGTTCAAGAAGGACTCTGCTTCATGGGGGTAGTTAGTGAGAATTTGAAGTAAAATTTTGAGAGATGTTATAATCCAAAATTTGGTAGTGCAGTTGGAAGAATCAATGATGGCAGTATAAAAGGAATATAACATGCAATAATGGCAGTGTAAAATGAATATAACATGGATACCAAAATAGGGCATTAGATTCAATTTTGTATTAAAGAGATCTATGGGATGACCCAGAACAGAATGTTTTAGCCACATACTAGAACACATCATGAAGACAGAAAAGAGAGGCGTTTTTACAGGAAGACTTATAATATTACAACAGTCAGTTATGTTACGGATTAGGGTAGGTTGAATTCATAAAAAGAACACTGATATATGCAATAATGGATGTTGAAATTCTGGTAGTGTCAATCTTGATCAGTGTGCAGTCATGAGTCATGTTATGTTTTCTCACATTGCACTGTAATTTGCCCTACATAAAAGTAAATAATGAATATGTTGTCCTTCCTTTTCATTCTAGACACCCATTTTGAATAAATGAGTGCTTTGAATGCCTAATTTATATGTCTATTGAAATATGTTTTTACTCTTGCCTTCACATTGCAGATTGGTGTGGAATATACATTTTATGCAATTTCCACAGCTGTTTTTGACATATGCTTTTTTAGCCTGTTTATGCAAAAGGATTAATAGCTTACACATCTTGGACTTGTATTTTGTCTGTTCAGTGCAACAGTATGTACTGTTTTTTTCAGACAATAATGTCCTCTTTCTGCTCTTGAATGGTGAAGCGTATGATTACATTGGTTCAAGTCGGGTTGTGTGGGATATGAAAAATAGGGTGTTTCCCATGAAACCGTGCTCTTCAGCAACACAGGAACCTCCACCATTGAATCTTCACAACATTAAATTATTTGTTGAACTTGGACAAATTTCCACTCTTGGGGGCGAGCGAGGCAATAAAACCACTCTGTACTTCCACCAGCACCCTCGCACATCCAACATTGTTCTTAATCGGTATGAGGTGAGTTGATTGATATTTTGTTTTTATGCAGAAGATATGTTTCACGAATATCAGCTGATACATACATGACACTAGCACATTGGGCCTGTTCTTGTGGTGGCTGTTATCAACTATTTGCAAGGACAAAAAGATCTTGCATTTTCAGTAGCATCTCAACAGTAGACAGAATATCAGGATGTGTGTTCTCTGCATTGTAAAGGAAGCAATTGAAATACACCTGAACAAAAATTGTAACAGAGAGCGGTGGCTTTGTACTGAGCCACAGCTGGTCACCTATAACAAACACGTTAATGAACATAAGAGCAGGACCGAACAGAATAGTTACTTTACTCTGCCCATCAACTCTCTTGTCTGGCCACCAGCTGTAATGGGCAGATATTTCATGAAATTGACATATTTTGGAGGTAGTCAGTTACCTGATGACTTGGACAGAGATGGTTTTCGAAACATTGATTTGCACGCTCTTCAACCATCTGATGCGGCTGCTTGCCTGGTAATATATTATTGAAATTTATTTGTGTTTAATTTCAGTTGGATAACTTTGTGGAACATATGAACTATTATGGGTCCCCAATGGGACTTAATTTCAGTGTAATAAATGACAAGAGCTTTCCACCAGCATCACTTCAAAGCTTCTTGGCTGCAAGCCCTGATATCTCTGGTATGGTACTGGCTGATCATGGATCCCAGTATTTAAACACGTGAGTTTATAAGATGTAAGACATATAACAAATAATCCTGCCTCGTTTTTTTAGAATGAACATAGTAAATAATAGGCATAAAATATGTTATTTGTACTTATCACACAGCATTTTATGAAGGGAAGGAGAATGTAATTGTGGGACATGTAACACACATTGATGCCTCATAGGCAATTATTTTGGTTTATGAGGTTCACATTGCAGAATAGTATTGCAGGTGAACCATATGTTTGAAAATGGGTTGAGAGACTAGTGCAGTGTTTCAGTCGAAGTTAGATGCTTGTATCAACTTTTATGCAGTAACTGAGCATATCATAGCAGGGCTCCATTTCAAATTACATTAAAAGCTGGATCTTCTGGCACTGGATGATCTGGAAATTTACAGATACCCATTGCTTTTCGTTATTCCATCTACGGACAGCACCCAGCACTGATTCTGAGGGTTAAGAAAGCAAAATTTGATGAAGGAAAGACTGTTTGTAGTGGAAATCTACGTAAGTGAATGGTCAAGATAGTGACAGCAAAATGTTTGTCTTGGCATCTTGTTTCTTTTTAAGATTTTATGTATATTCCATGTTGTGTAAGTAGTGCTGCAGGTAAAACAGGACAGGACATTCAGTGACAAATTAAAAGGGTAAGTCTGCCCATGGGTTTGCTAGGTACATGAAAATACGCATTAGGTATAACATGGTAATACCCAGAACACTGCAACATTCAAGGGACACTTTTGTCCCAAACAGACATTTTTGTCCAATAACATACATATATACCTTTTGCATTTAATATTGGTGGGGCAATATGTGATTGTAAATGTTATGTACACATACTGCAGGTTTAAAAGTAATTTTGCAGTTGTGCATCATATCATAGGAGCTTATACGGTTGTGAGTTATTATACATTTGGTGGTGTATTCATCACCGTTTTTGTATGCCCACTTTATAAAGTAACTCTGCCCTCACAGAAGTGTAAATTAATGGAGGTGTGTTGCAGGTATTATCACAGCATAATGGATGATGGGCAGGCACTCAACTACAGTTATCAGAATGGCAGTAAACCAAGTACAGATTCTATTCAAGCACTGGTAGCAAACTTGGCTTACACCCTGGCACTGACACTGTGTTTTCATATCAATAGTACTGGGCCTTGTGATGAATTGGAAGTTCCAGAACGAGATACATATGCAGAACTGGTAAGGCAAGCAAGCTAGTAATGTATTGGTTTGATTATAATTTTGCTCAGCTTATGTCTTCACAGTGAAGGGGATCAAGTATGAGATAAGCTTTTTATTTTGTGCTCTTTCATGATGGTGTCATTCCCATGTCACTCCCCACTTGGTGTTGGCCTTCCCCCCCCCCCTTTTTTTTATATTTTTTATTAATTTACCCTTTTTTTTCTTTTTTTTTTTTTTTTTTTGGAAAAATATTGGGCGGGGGGTCTGAAAAAAAAAAAAACTAACTGTTTTTTTTTTCCCCCACCACACAAAACAAAAAAAAAAACAAAAAGGGGGGGGGGGGGGGGGGGGCCGT
>Ga0136643_10009924_pt1 | contig 14024 bp, 11 predicted proteins | sample TergutLab28metaG_FD_96883 | JGI IMG/M metagenome (GOLD analysis project Ga0136643, IMG submission 96883) | Labiotermes labralis P1 segment gut microbial communities from Petit-Saut dam, French Guiana - Lab288 P1 (version 3) (version 3) | ecosystem: Host-associated > Arthropoda: Insects >... | reverse complement strand
GTACCGCCCTGAGCATCAAATGTTAGTGTTACCACCGGTTGTGTTATCCAGTGGACATACAGGGTAATACCCGGTGCATCCCATACCGTGGAAGTCGGCAGAACTTGTACCGCACCCGGCGTTCCTGCCGGAGCTGTCCACCAGCCGCCGAACAAATCAGATGTACCTGACGGAGGTGTTGGGTCCGGCACGGACGCCATAGCCGACATGAAAGTTCCGCCTACCATAATAGGCCCGTATTCCGCAAGCGCACCGGCCGATGTCAGAGTTACTCCCGCCCCCGGAATTATATAAGCAGGGTCGAAATAGCCGCCTTGAGCGTCAAAGGTTACGATAAGAGTCGGTGCCGGTGTCCAGTATGCGTAAACGGTTGCATCTGATGCCGGAATAGTGCTTGAATCGGTAATCTGACTGCCGCCGCCGTTTGGTGCGGTGTACCAGCCTTGAAAAACATAACCGTACCGAGTTGGAGTTACAATCTCAGCAAGAGTGGCGGCATAAGTATCATTATACGTCCTGTTAGGCACAATTTGTGTCGCAGGTGTGCCGCTTTGTGCGTCAAATGTGATTGTAATAGTCGGGTTTGCTACCCAATGGGCATACAGCGTTTGATTTGACGTTGTTGTGACGACGGTAGAAGAAAGTATTTGAACGCCGCCCGGAGTTCCACTCGGCTGTGTATACCAGCCATTGAAAATATAGCCTGTCCGCGTTGGAGTTGTAATTTGAGACATTGGGGTTGAGTAAGTGTCACCGGGTATAACCGTGCCGTACTGAAGTGCAGGTGTCCCGCTCTGCGCGTCAAAAGTAACCGTTATCGGCGGTATCGGTGTCCACCAAGCGTAAACGGTCGAACTTGACGGCGGAACAATACTTCCCGATGTAATAGTGCTTCCGCCCATTCCCTGTTGTTGGTCATGCCAGCCCGCAAAAGTGTAGCCAAACCTTGTCGGCGTTGTAATTGCCGCAAGAACCGGTGAATACGAAGAGAGAGGAGCCAGCCCTGATACAACTTGCGTTACAGGCGTGCCGCCCTGCGCGTCAAACGTGATTGTGACAGTCACCGCGGCCCAATGAGCATACAGTATTTGATCCGCAATCGCTGTAACAACAGTGTTAGGAAGTATCTGCACGCCGCTGGTATCGCCGTTAAGGGTTGTCCACCAGCCGGTAAAAGCATAGCCCATTCGCGTTGGTGTTGTAATTGCAGCCAGCGCATCCCCATAAAGACTGCCTGTTTGCAGCGAATAATTTTGTCCATCCGGAGTGCCGCCCTGTGCGTTAAAGATTATTTCTATTGTCGGAATCTCTATCCAATGTGCGTAAACGGTCGTGTTTCCGTCCGGAATGGTGTCGGCAGCGGTAATCTGTGTTCCGCTCGTATCGCCGTTTGGAGTTGTCCACCAGCCGGCAAAGGCCATATCACTTAGTGTAGGTGTTACGACCGCGGCAAGTGTTGCGGTATATGGACTGCCAACTACCCTGCTCGATACGACCTGCATCGGAGGTGTTCCGCCTTGCGCGTCGAATGTGATTGTAACAGTCGGGTCTTCAACCCACCAAGCGTACAGCGTTTGATTTACCTGCGATGTCACGATAGAAGTTGGGAGAATTTGCACAGCTCCGGCAACTCCGCCGGGTGCGGTAAACCAGCCGCGGAAAACGTGTCCTGCATACGTTGGATTTGTAACTTGCAGCAACGCGTTTGCATAAGTGCCTGTAACTTGAACAGGTGTCACCGTCTGTATTGCAGGCGTTCCGCCTTGAGCGTCAAACGTCAGGGTAATTGGCGGTGCGTACTGGGCAACATATGTTGTATTATCGCTTATTGGAGTTGTAAGCACTTGCGCGGATGTTAAAACAGTAGCTCCGCCATCTGCCGACCAGCCGATAAACCCATAGTTAACAATCGGCTGCGCCGTTGGCACTGAGGTTGGAATAAGCGGTGCGCTTGTAGTCGGAACGTTTTGCTGTGTTTGCGTCCCGGGCGGGAAAGTGCCGTATGCGCCCGGTGTAAATGTAACCGTCAGATAGGTAACCATTACCCCGGCTGCCCCGAAATAGTTGATATCAAGGTTGTTGAGCGGATTCGCGTAAATAGAGCTGTTGTATGTAGTCGAAATATGCGTCATCGTGCCTACGTTTGCAGGCGGTATCCGCGCACCGCTTCCGGCTACATTGTCCGTAAAGACCACCGATGAATTAATTACCAAATTAATATATGAGTTAGGCGGCAGAGGGTTGTTGCTGGTATATTGAGCAGTATATATTGCGCCGCCATTGGATGTGGCTGTATTATTGCTTAGTGTTCCTGCGTTAATAGTTATAAAGCCGGACGCATCTGTATAAATCCCGCCTCCGTTGTTCGCGCGGTTGTTGGTGATAGACCCGCCTGTCATGGTCAAATTTGCCGCAGAAAGCGAAACGCCGCCGCCCCGAGAGTTGGAGGCAGTCGCAATATTACCGGTGATTGTACCACCGCTAATTGTGCCGTATCCGTTTTGGATTGCAACACCGCCGCCACTAGTAACAGAGGTATTCCCGCTTATTGTACCGGAATTCATAGTGAAGGTACTGTTACCCGCCAAGAGTACACCACCGCCGACCCATGCGGAAGCATTGTTTGAAATAGTGCCGCCGTTCATAATCAGCGTACCTTGGTTGTGGACATTTACGCCGCCGCCATACTGAGCGCTGTTACTTCCGGGTGCGCGGCAGTTTGTGATAGTGCCGCCGCTTGCTAACGTAAGTGTTCCGCCGGAAACATCCACACCACCTACGATGGCTGTTGTACCGCCGCCCGGCCCGCTCAATGTTACATTTTGCAAGGTCAGGTTTCCGGCCACGCTAAAGTGACGCTGCCCGGAAGTTGCCTGTGTAAATGTAAATGTCGAACCTGCCGCACTGGTAAGTAAAATGTTCTGTCCCGCGGCAATGCTAATTGCCCCGCCTGTCGCCGAGAAACTGTTTTGCAGCTCTATCACAGTCTGTACGCCGGTTGCCGGGGCTGCACTTATCGCAGCCTGCAAATCACTGTAACTCGTAACCGGAGTTGTGGCAAATGCCACCTTAGGCAACAGTCCAACGAGCAAAGTTATAGCTACACAAAGGCATAATATTCTTCTCATATCTCTCAACCTCTCTTTTGTAAATATCTATATTCTCACCTGTAATTGCGTGATTGCATTTTTATAGTAGAATCATAGCATATCCGACACAATTTTACAATACTTATCCACATCTGTAACCGATTTGTATAATACAATATGATACGCAAGCTCCTAAGCTCCTTTGGAAAAGGAGCTGGCGGTCAACGGCCGACTGAAGATTATTCCTTTCCTACCTCGGCAATACTCCCCGCGAAAACCGTGAAATAGCAACAAATACATCGGACAATTTGTACCATGCGGCAAAATCTACCACTCCGTTTTGCGGAAGATTAAATATCCCTTGGAATGTCTTTACCGAATCTGCCGTAGCCTGCCCAAACACGCCATCCTGCGCAACTTTCTTAATGCTCGGATAGTTCTTCGAGATGGCATTAAGCTGCCCTTGAATCGTGCGTACATCCTTGCCGCTCGCGCCGATTGTCAACACCTTTCCCGGATACGAAACAGGTATGCCCACCACCTTCCTCGCGGTATCCAAATATATGTCGCTGCCATAGAAGTTTTTTAGTATGTTTAGCGCGCTGTATCCCCGGTCGCCCAAATCTTTCGAACCCCACTGCGCCATCCAGTTGGGGCATTGCACACGCTTGCCGTCACAGTATTGGGTAAACAAAGGCTGAACTATCTCCGGTCTTGTAATGTAACTCGTGAAAATATCATCCACCACGGTGGAAATCTCGGCAAATATATTGCGCCCCGGTACAAACGCATGGTCAAATGCCGTCGATGAGGTTATAGTGAAATTCTTGCCCTTCGCACGGTACCACTCGGTAAAAACACGGTTCAGCGTGAACGACAGTATCGCCAGTACATTCGCGGCTATTGTCTCGCGCGGCCATGTTGGGTAAATCTCACACGAGGCAACGTTTTTTATATAGTCCTTGAACGGCACCCAATGATTCTTGGCGGCTGTGTCATCCGGCAGGCCGTCGTGTACAACGATAGTTTCAGGTATCACCGGTTCGTCAAGCACAACAAAGCCCGTAGGCGGCGGCAGCGGTTTCTCGTCGGCCTCGGGTATCTTAGGCGGGAACTCGCCCCAAAGGGTGTGCGGCTTAATCACGGCAACATCTTCAAGCGGCTCGGCTGCTGCTTGCGGAACAAGCTCAATATTCGCGATTGCCGTAACATCGGGCAGAATCTGTACGCCCTTGATTAATGCCGTCTCAAAGCCATCGGCCTGCACGCTGATGTCATACTCGCTGTACGGCTTTTGGTTTGATGCTTCATCCACCGAATAATCGAGTGGCGGTGCGGCAAGCGATATCGTCTCACTGCGTCCGTCAGAATTACTGACAAGCTGCTCGGTTGTGTTAAGCTTACCGTTAGGCTTGATGCTAATCTTAGCACCGTCAACAGGAAAGCCTATATTCTTCGAAAACACGGCACACGTAAGCAGCCCTTTATAGACGTTTGCCGCGGGCGTTTCCATAATTTTAATAAGCATGGTTTCCTCCCATGAAATTGTTATTTAATACTCCCCCTTCTATGGTATGCTCAGAGCAAAGCCTTGCAACTTTTCCAACTGTACGAATAAGATAGGATAAGCCTTGAAATTGGAGCAAACCACAATGTTGACATACAAAACCATAACCGCAAGCGAAGCACTTGAATTGGTATCAAATATCCACGATACAGTAATAATCGACGTACGCACACGCGACGAATTCAACGAAACACCTATCATAGGTGCATTTAATTTTCCTCTGTACGAAATGCTGGAGCTACTCGAAAACCACGAGTTTGAGCCGAACCGGACGATTATCGTACATTGCCAATCCGGCCACCGCAGCCAAATAGCCGCACAGGCTCTGACTTATGTTGGCTATACTAATATAAATGCCGTATCGGAAGATTTAGTTGCTTTCTTATACAAATCATAAGCGGACGCCATATATGGCGTCCCTACATAACTCCGCTTCAATTCGTAGGGCCACGATATATCGCGGCCGCCTACAATATAGTCTTGATTCAAATTGAAAATAGTGGTATGCTATGGCTAGTGAGCTAAATTAAAAATCAGCACGTTTACGTGCGAAGATTTTTAATTCGCGAACGCCCACAAACCGAGCGTAGCATAGCGAAGCGAGGTTCGTGGGCGTTCCGCGCAGCAAAATCATAGCCTAAGGCTATACAAACCTAACAAACGGAGGTATTACTATATGGGTACACTCACACAAGAAAATATCGACAAGCACATCCCGAAACTCGGTTTTGGTCTGATGCGCCTGCCAAACCTCGGCACATACGACAAAATCGAACTCCCGCAAGTTATCAAAATGGCCGACTACTACATGGCAAACGGTATGAACTACTTTGATACAGCATACGGATACCACAGCGGTACGTCCGAAATAGCCTTTAAAGAAACTGTTGCTGACCGTTTTCCGCGGGAATCGTTCATTGTTGCCGATAAATTTCCTGCCTGGGCAGCTGAAACCCCGGCCGATGTCGAGCGTATCTTCAATGAGCAGCTCCAAAAGTGCGGCGTAGAATACTTTGACTTCTACCTGCTTCATGCCTTAAATGGCAAAAACAACGATAAAAACGTCCAGCTCGGCAGTTACGAGTTCTTCAAGCGCATGAAAGCGGAAGGCAAAATCAAGCATTTCGGGTTCTCATTCCACGGTACACTGGAAGACCTCAGAAACATACTCACGAACCACCCTGAACACGAATTCGTACAGCTTCAAATAAACTACTACGACTGGTACGCGCGCGAAGGTGAGGCAGTCTACGACATAGCACGCGAGTTCGGCAAGCCGATAATCATCATGGAGCCAATCCTTGGCGGTACGCTTGCAAACCTGCCTCCGTCCATCGCGAAGATTCTCACCGATGCAAACCCGAACGTAAGCCTTGCATCATGGGCGATGCGTTGGTGCGCTTCCCTTCCGGGCGTTATCACAACCCTCAGCGGTATGTCGTCCATAGCACAAATGGAGGACAATGTCTCCTACATGAAGAACTTCGAACCGCTTACCTCCGCCGAGCAAGAAACAATAGCGCAAGTGGCAAAAGCCATGCAAGAAATCGAACAAATCCCATGCACGGCATGCAAATACTGCGCACCTTGCCCGATGAACATACCAATTGACGATATCCTTGCCGCATATAACAAATATCTGCAAACCAAAACCCTGCAAGAGTTCGGAAAAGCAAACACAACCCTCGACGCGGTGAAACAAAGCGCGGCATCCTGCATCGACTGCGAACTCTGCATCGGCCTCTGCCCGCAAAACATACAAATCCCGGCTAAACTTGCCGAAGTTGCCGCAATTTCAGCAACTTAACAGGAACAATATAACTACAATAACTTTCCGAAAATGATAGGAGCATATGACAAGATGAAAAGATTTTTACTCATAGCAATTCTGGTAACTGCTACACTGACATTAGCCGCCTGTGCAAGAAACGATGAAGCACCAAATGCAACAGACCAACAAGAGGAATCACAAAATCAAATTGTTTTTCCCGGTGAAGAACCCGAATTAGAAGAAATCCCCTTAGTCTTCGGCCACACCTTAACCGAGACATTTCAAATATGGGATCAATTCGAAATCACCTTTGGCGACAACATATCGTTTGTAACAATCGACTCTATGCCGGAAGACAACGACCTCCGTGGATTCTACAATGCCGAAATCGCCAAAATCCCCATTGCAGTAACAAATATCAGCGGTTCGGACATGCATGACGGGCTTGGGTTCGGCTCATACCGGGTTTACGGCTTAGATGGCGACCGTCAAGACACCCTTGTCGTATTTCTCGACGAGCTGTACGACAACATAATCGTCTGGCATAACGACATCGCAGCCGGAGCAACGGTTGAATCGTACCTACCAATCGTCTTCACCGGAAACGGCGATTACTGGTTACGTTTCCCGGGTCCGGGCGGAATGGAAGTGCGATTGCCAATCTCGAAATAGCGCACATTGTATCAACATAAAACTTGCCAATATATTTCAGACGTGGTATAATGTCGAATAATCTATTTAACAAAGGAGAACTCACATCATGACTCACATCAAAACAATCAGTGCATCAACACTTAAATCTACTGCAAGCACAGGCGGCTGCGGCAAATGCCAGGCATCATGCCAATCGGCTTGCAAGACATCTGTAACTGTTGCGAACCAATCATGCGAGAAATAGCATTTCTATAACCCTTCTAAATTATTTGGCAGGGTTAGAGCCTGCACCCATCTAGTGCAGGTTCTCTTTTCATGAAAGGAACATACAAATTGATTCACAAATATAAGTTAAACGGACACAACATTGTTATAGACGTCAACAGCGGCGCGGTACATACTGTTGACGACATCGCGTTCGATATACTTGATTACTACACACCAAGCGAAAAGTTTATCGTACCCGCCGAGCTGTTGGCAAAGTATTCAGCCGGTGAGATTAAAAGTGCTGCCGGTGAGATTGCACAGCTTGAACAGCATGGGCTGCTTTTCTCGGATGAGGATTTTGAATGGGCAGCTGCCTATAAAAGCGATGCTCCGCTCAAGGCCATATGCTTGCATGTCGCGCACGACTGCAACCTGCGCTGCGGCTACTGCTTTGCAGGCGAGGGCGAATACATGGGCGCGCGTGCGCTTATGTCTGCCGAAACGGCAAAACGCGCGATTGACTTTTTAGTCGAGCATTCTCGCGGGCGCAGAGAGCTTGAGGTGGACTTCTTCGGCGGCGAACCGCTTATGAATTTCGATGTTGTCAAGCAAACTGTAGAATATGCACGCTCACTGGAAACTGCGCACGATAAGAACTTCCGCTTTACAATCACAACCAACGGCGTACTGCTGAACGATGAAATTACAGAATACATCAACACAGAGATGTACAATGTCGTATTATCTCTCGATGGGCGCAAACCTGTCAACGATAATATGCGTAAAACCCTTGGCAACGGCTCGTGCTATGATGTGGTCGTTCCTAAATTCCAAAAGCTTGTCAAAGCGCGTGAAGATGCTCCGTGGAAATCGCTCTATCTCAGAGGGACATTCACCCGCCACAATCTTGACTTTACCCAAGATGTTCTACATATGCACAGCCTTGGCTTTGACAATGTTTCAATCGAGCCGGTTGTATCGGATGAAACCGAACCCCACGCAATCCGCGAAGAAGATTTGCCGCATATCTTCAATGAATACGAATCCCTCGCAGACCACATGCTAACAAATAAAGGCTTCAACTTCTTCCACTTCAATATCGACCTCAGCGGCGGCCCGTGCGTAATCAAACGCCTTACAGGCTGCGGCGCGGGTACCGAATACTTGGCAATAACGCCTGAAGGCGACATATACCCATGCCACCAGTTCGTTGGGCGCGAAGGTTTCCGCCTAGGCAGTCTAATCGAAGGCATTACCAACCCGCAGCTTCAAAGCAAACTCGGCTGCCTGAATGTCTACACAAAGCCTGACTGCAAGGAATGCTGGGCGAAGTTCTACTGCGGAGGAGGCTGTGCCGCAAACTCGCTCACATTCGGCAAAGATTTGAGTTCAGTCTACAAAATCGGCTGCGATATGCACCGTAAACGTGTAGAATGCGCAATTATGCTGCAAGTTTCGGAGGCAACAAAGCATGATTCATGAAGCTTTGGAGAAATACATCAATGCCACTAATACTCACGATTTTGCGCAGGTCGAAGAATGTCTGCACGAGAATGCAGTATATTACTTCTCGAGCAAAACATGTACAAGCATCCCGGAAATCAAAGAGTATTTTGAAAATGTATGGAGCTTGATATCAGAAGAAAAATATTGGGCTACCGACATCAGCTACCTGTTTCAATCCCCTACTACGCTTGTATGCACTTACCGCTACAACTTTTCAGGATATATGAATGGCAAAGATATTTCCGGCGGCGGGCGGGCCACGAATGTGTTCGCGAGAGATAACGAACACGCACCTTGGAAGCTTATTCATGAGCATCTAAGCCCAATGCCAAAATAATCTAAAGCAACGGGGCGTCCGTTCAGAATTTTCGCTTCGCGAAAACGGCTCTTCGAGCCGCCCGATTTCTTTCGGGTTCTAGGATGCCGCCCCCTACAACTTCAGTGGGGATTCCCCACTTTACCAAGGAGGAAACACATGAAGACCAAAACCGGAAGCGTCATCACACTTTTGTTGATGGTTGCTCTAGCGATAGGCCTTGGGCTTGTATCGCACTTCGGCGTAAATGCAGATGGATTATTCAGCTACAGAAACATCAACCTCGGGCTTGACCTTGAGGGTGGCGTAAACATACTTTACGAGGCCGATGTACCTAATCCAACATCTGAAGAAATGGCGGCTGCACGCGCGCTTATCCAAGGACGCCTCGACAGACGCGGTTATACCGACGCAGAGGTTGCTCAGCAAGGTTCTAACCGTATACGTGTCGATATACCCGGCGTTGCCGATACGCAGGACGCTATCGATACCATCGGGCGGACGGCTCAGCTTATGTTCATTGACGAGGAAGGTCGAGTCCTTCTTACAGGAATGGACGTGCAGACAGCCCGCCTCTCATCCCAACCCGACCAATTCACAAACATCAACCGCTCTGTTGTCGGTCTTGAGTTCACAAGCGAAGGCGCTCGCCTGTTTGAAGAAGCAACCGGCGCAAACGTTGGGCGTATCATCTACATTGTTATGGATGACACCATTCTTTCAGCCCCTGTCGTAAATGCGCGGATTACCGGCGGAAGTGCCGTTATTACCGGTAACTTCACACCGGAAGAAGCTGAAAACTTAGCGGCGGACATCCGTGCGGGTTCTCTTCCGTTTGGGCTTGACGTTATCAGCTTCCACAATGTTGGAGCAAGGCTTGGCGCACAGTCGCTTGAGCGCAGTATCATGGCAGGTTTCATCGGTTTTGCACTCACTGTTATAATCATGACTATAATCTACCGTGTTTCCGGACTTGCGGCTAACCTTGCGCTGTGCATCTTCCTCGGCATCAAGTTCTTCCTTATCAGTGCGCTGGGCATAACGCTTACGCTCCCCGGGCTTGCCGGAATTGTCCTTTCGGTCGGTGTCGCGGTTGACGGTAATATCATCATATTCGAGCGTATGAAGGACGAGCTGTCCAACGGACGCAGCCTGCGTGCAAGTCTCGAACATGGTTTCTCTCGTGCAATTCCGGCCATTGTCGACTCCAGCGTAACAACAATCATTGCCGGTGTTATACTGTTTTGGCTGGGTACAGGCCCTGTTATGAGCTTTGCAAGCACGCTGGTTATCGGAATCATCGTTTCGATGTTCACGGCCGTTGTCATCACAAAGATAATTATGAAAGCACTTATAGGCCTTGGCATGACTGACTTACGCCTCTATGGTTTGAGCGTAAAATCAGTCAAAAACGATTAGGAGGTGGAATCCGTTATGACATTTAACTACAAAATCATCGCAAACAGCAAGAAATACTTCATAATCTCCGCCGTTACTATCGCTATCGGCCTTGTGTTTATGATATACAATATCGCCGTAGGAAACGGTGCGTTTAACCTGGATGTAGAATTCACGGGCGGAACCGAGATAACGGTCGACATGGGCAATGACTTCAATGTTGAAGATATTCGAACTATAGTCATTGATACTACAGGTGTAGCTCCTTCACAGTTGCTGCGTATTCTCGGCACAAACCAAGTGTCTATACGTATGCACGAACTTGAGACTGAACAGCGTGTTGCGCTTATCGATGCAATAGTCTCAACTTACAACCTTAACGCCGAAGATGATATCACCATGGCAGATGTCAGCGCGACTATCAGCGGCGAAATGCAGCGCAGCGCGATTACCGCTATAATTGCAGCCTGTGTTGCGATGCTCCTTTACATCGCGATACGCTTCCGCGATCTTAAAATCGGTACAAGCATGATAGTTTCATCTGTACACGACGTTCTGATCGTTCTGCTGTGCTACAGCGTACTTCGTATATCTCTTAACTACGCTTTCATTGCGGCGATGCTTACGGTTGTCGGTTTCTCGATTAACGCCACAATCATTATTTTCGACCGTTTCCGCGAGAACAAACGCCTCGCTGTAGAACGCGCCAAAGAAAACTTCATGATGAGCCGTAAAGCCGGCAAAGAGCCTACTCTCGAAGAACAACTCGACCTTTCCATAAACCAAACCTTGCTCCGTTGTGTGTACACGGCATTGTTTGTACTCGTGGTTACCCTTTGCTTGTACATCCTTGGTGTTCCGGCAATGCGTGACTTTATAATGCCGATAATCATAGCTACAATCTGCGGAACTTACTCATCGGTATTTCTATCCGGCCCGATTTATTACATGATGGCGAACAAGAAAGCGAGTGAATAGCTTGCAGCTCAGTTTTCAGCTCGATACATTTGAAGGCCCTATGGATCTTCTGCTGCACCTCATCGAGAAAAACGAGTTAAATATCTACGACATTCCCATAGCAATGCTGACCGAGCAATATATCCAACACCTTGAGCATATACGCGCAATCAAGGATATGGCATCGCTCAGCGAGTTTCTTGTTATGGCTGCAACCTTGCTCGAAATTAAATCACGTATGCTTCTTCCCGTTGCGCCGAAGCAGCTTGACGGCACCGAGGTTGACCCGCGCGAAGAACTTATGCTGCGTCTGATTGAGTACAAAAAATATAAGCGTATAACTGCTGCGTTCGCCGAGAAGGAATTAATCGGTGAACGCTATGTTTTTCGCATGCCTGACACAGAAATGCTCGAACGCATCCGCAGTGATGTAGACTCAGACTTAACCGAAGTTCTCGAAGGCATAAATCTCTCGCTGCTGCTAAAGGCTTGCCACGAAACCATAAGCCGCCGCGAGATATCCGCTGATAAGCCCGAGATATCCTTTGAGTCAACACTGGCACGCGCGCCATATACCGTTGAGGATCGCATAAATCACGTAACTAAGCTGCTCTTGGAAAACTCAACCGTCCTGTTCACAAGTCTTATCAGTCCTGCAACCTCTCCTGCGCTTTTGCGTTCAGAAATTGTTATAACATTTGTTGCAATTCTTGAGCTGACAAAACAGCTTAAAGTATCAATCTGGCAAGACAGCACTTTCGGTGATATATTTCTCACTTTGATACAGGATTAAATGCTGATGCTTAGCGGCTACCAGTAATTTTGTGAGGTGCGCTCATGAATATGACAGAATACGAAGCAATTGTTGAGGCTTTGCTGTTTGCCGGCGGTGAGCCTATAAAATTGTCCGATATAGCAAACGCACTTGAAGTTGATGTAAAAACGACGCACACGCTAATCGACAATTTGGCATGCAAGTATAATTCAGAAAAACGCGGCATAACCATTGTTGAAGTCAATGGTTCATTTCAGATGTGTACAAACCCGCGTTATTATGATTATGTTAAGAAAGCACTAAACAATACACGCAAAAGACCTCTCACGCCCGCGCTTTTGGAAACCCTCGCCATTATCGCGTACAAGCAGCCAATTACCAAATCTCAAATTGAGCATATCCGCGGCGTAAACGCCGACCATACCGTGAACAAACTTGTCGAGTACGCTCTTGTCGTAGAGCATGGGCGTGCAGATACGCCCGGCCGGCCTGTTTTATTTGTCACTACAGGCGAGTTTCTCAAGCACTTCGGCATAACAAACCTATCACAACTCCCCGCACTTGAAGATAATGACGATGAGCTAAAAACCGAAGCACTGGCAGAAATGGAATCTCTGTAAAGTTACTAAGCCTCCTTTTTCAAAGGAGGTGGCAGGCGCAGCCTGACGGAGGATTATTCACTCACTAACAAAAAGGAGGCCAACCATGTACTTTATCGATGGACACTGCGACACCCTAACCCTCGCCCTCAGCAAAGGCGAAGATTTATTTACCCACAAAGGGCATCTAAACCTCGAGAAACTCGCACACTTCAAGCCCGCAGTACAAGTATTTGCAATCTGGCTGAATGACGAGGAAGTTCTCAACGCCTACGAAAGTACCATCAAGGTTATGGACCACGCTCACACGGTGTTCAACTCAAGACCCGATTGCATAAGGCTTGCAACCTCTTATGCCGACATCATCAACAATATCAATTCCGATGTTTGCAGCGCGATACTCGGCGCAGAGGGCGCAGAGCCAATAGGCAAAGACCTTGACAATCTGCGTAAACTTCACGAAAAAGGGCTTCGCGTCCTTACTCTCACATGGAATAGACACAATGCCGTATCCGGCTGCATACAAGAGCCAAATCTCGACGGTTTATCTGAGTTCGGGCGCGAAACAGTCGCCGAATGTGAACGTCTTGGGGTAATCATCGACGTTTCTCACATATCAACCAAAGGCTTTTGGGATGTCATCGAAACTACAGCCAAACCATTCATCGCAAGCCATTCAAACTGCAAAGCACTTGCATCGCACCGCCGCAACTTGGATGACGAGCAAATCAAGGCTCTTGCCAACAAAGGCGGAGTTATCGGCGCGAATTTCTGTGACGCATTCCTCAGCGATACCCACGACCCAACCATGGACGATGTCGTCCGCCATATAGACCATATCATAAAAGTAGGCGGCGAAGACTGCGCGGCTATCGGCGGTGACCTCGACGGAACAGCCTCCCCTAAAAGCGGATGGTACAAAGACGTTATGCTCTACGAGCCTCTGTACGCCCGCCTTGTGAAAGACTACGGCTCAACCCTTGCAGACAAAATATTCTTCGGCAACTACCTGCGTCTATTCAAAGACACTCTACGCTAACATGCTCACTATCGTAGGGGCGACCCTGCGTGGTCGCCCGATATACTTCAGTACAAAAAGCCACCACATCCAATCTTGCGAATGTGGTGGCTATATATATGCTACTTACTCAGCAATTGCATCTGCCTTTTCAGGCTCTGCCTCTG
>Ga0136643_10009923_pt1 | contig 14025 bp, 13 predicted proteins | sample TergutLab28metaG_FD_96883 | JGI IMG/M metagenome (GOLD analysis project Ga0136643, IMG submission 96883) | Labiotermes labralis P1 segment gut microbial communities from Petit-Saut dam, French Guiana - Lab288 P1 (version 3) (version 3) | ecosystem: Host-associated > Arthropoda: Insects >... | reverse complement strand
GTGTGTGTGTGTGCATACGCAGAATTCCACCTGGATGTTACTGTGTAATGTAGTTTTGTTTTAAGTACACTCTGAGAAGCAAGAACATGAGGGCTAAAACACTTTTTGTTGATTGCAAATGTTTCATATTATTGCCCATAGGAATAGGTGGATGTAGTACAGCTGGAGACAAAAGAAACTTGGCTAATCTAGATGGTGACCTGTGTGACAGATGGAGTAATGCAGCAGTTCCTTGCATTTATGCTTGCCAATTTCCAAACTTCACTACTTTTTCTGTTTCAGGTGGGAGGAGGTATGCTTGGTGCCTGTATTTAACTTTTTATATCTGTACTGTCATGTGCAACAACTGTGACATTTAATGTCTTATATATTCTGTAAATAAATTAGTTCTTTTAGCAGGTATGCCTATGGCGGAATATGCAGCAACTGCATTGTACAGTTTTTTAAACCTAGAAGTCTTGGCAATCAGAATTGCTAGTGAAGTATTTAATCTCAGAATGAACTATGACATATTATTTAGGTAGATGGAAACACTGTGTGAATCTCTGATGTGCATTTAGTCACAGATGGATACTTTGAACTGTCTGTGTAACATACTTCATTATTAAATGACATTTATTTTAGTTTCACATCTTACTTATTGTGATATTCTTAATTAAAAACCACATTTCTTGAACATCTGCCTTACTGCCAAGACAGCTTCAACTTTACAAATTGGACACATGTTAATATAACTTCTTTACTCAAAATCACTTGGTTAATTTATCAGTGGAATTTGGCATACTCCCACAGAACCATCCTCTATTCTGATACTGTAAGTACTTTGTGCACAAAAGAGACATCTGTGTACGATACATGTGTTATTAAGGTATTGTATCTGAAATAACTCATGATTCATTGAACTTGTCTGTGAGGAAATATGAGATGAGCAACACCATAAACAGGAATTATGCAGAAGATGCATTTAAAAAGTGTCTCACTTAGAAACACAGCTGAGCTTTCAGTTTTAGTTTCCATTGTCATGGCATCTTGTACTCAGTGTAAAAATATCAGCTTGGTTTGAAGTGATTGCAGTAACCTTAGCAAATAGTGTAACATAAACTTCTGAGCAAGGTAAATATTTTTAATTTTCCTAGAAGAACACTATACTTTTGCTTCATTATCATCTGAAATTTATTTTTAAAAGAAGTATGATATCAGTTTTCTCCACTGCTATGGGTTAGCTTTATCGGTTAGTCCTCACAGTGCAGGTACCCACTACCCTCTAAGCTATGACTGAGACAGACAGACAACCTCTAAAGTGACATATCTTTCATCTAGAAACCCAGTATGTTCAAAATAGAAACATTCTCTTGATACTATCATAGTGTTCTCAGGTATCTTTTAAACTACTTGCAATTAATGTTGCACCAGTTTTGTATTCACATAACACACTACTTTGTTATTCATTTCAGTATTGTTTCATCAGGATGATATACCATTATATGTCAGAGTTTCAGGTGTTTGCAGTGTGATGTGTATTGTGAGGTACAGTGTACAACAGCATCATTGAGGCATGGACCATGGAGTCAGGTGGGCCAGCCAGAGGTTCCTAGACAGCAGGGTGCTGCTGAATGGGAGTCATTGGCTGGAGAGTTGTTCAACAGGCATTCAGTTTAGACTATACAATATGCTCATTCACAAGTAACATATCTTGCAGAAGTAGATGTATATAATGCAGAACTGTAGCAAGTACTGTGAAACATGATACAAATGGAAAGTGGGTGCACTTGTAATGTTTTGTGACCACAAATTTGTTAAACAAAAACTTACTAAGACTGTGGAGCTGGGATAGCTTAGTCAGTATAGTGACTAGACTATGGGCTGTGCAATGGGGATTCAACTCCTGGCTGGAGCAAGAGATTTTTGCCTCTCTAAAACTGTCCAGAGTGTTCCTAGGGCCCAGCCAGCCTCCTATTCAATGGGTACCAGTGTTTTTTTTTTCCGGGGGTAAAGCAGCAGAGCCATGAAGGTGACCTCTCACCTCCATGTAATGCCAAGGTGAAGAATGAGTGGATGTATACATCCACCCCACTCTATGTCTTCATGGTACGGACAAGGACAATTTTGCCTTTAGTATATTAAGGTATGGTTTGGGATGTAGCACTTTCTAGTGTGGTTGATGCATATCAGCATTTGGAGTAGAAGAGTTAGCTGCAGTAGGAAAAATGTTGTGGATGTAAGAAGGGTGGACAAGGGTGTGAGCTAAGTAATAAGAACCAGTGGCTATTCAGAAGACATAAATGATATCCCTTCACATGGTCTGTGGTTCTTGTTGGTTCACTTATAACCTATGTTTAGTTGCTCTGCTCACTATATTCACAACATATTTTACCTACACAACTCACTTTTCTACTCTGATGTTGGAAGCAGCAGGCTCCTTAAAAACATTGGTTTCTATCTACTTCATGACAAACTGTAGCATCTCATAACATGGTAGTCTTAATATATTCACCACTGGGAGAACCTCATATCTTACAAAGCTTATTATCCTCCTGTGTCCTTTAAATGGCATGAAGCATACATTCTGGCATTGAACTGAGACTACTTTCAGAAGGCCTACAGGTTTGTATCATGGGGGCCTATTAGTTTTTTTTTGTAGCTATGATTTATTCTTTGTGGGCCGGGTAGCTCAGACGGTATAGCCACTGACTACGGGCTGGACAGTCTGGGATCGAATCCTGGTGAGGATGAGATTTTCCGCCCCTCCAGACCGGCCCTGGGGCCCACCCAGCCTCCTGTGCAATGGGTACTGGGTCTTTCCCGGGGGTAAATTGCGGCCAGGGCGTGCTGCTGATTACTCACCCCCTTCTAGTGCCACGGTCATGGAAGAATAGAGCTATACCTCTACCCACACTCTGGGCCACACCAGGCCTGTAATGGGATCACTTTACCTTTTTTTTTATGATTTATTCTTTGCTATTAATCTATGATGTTGAAATATCACTGTGACAAGTACTGGGAAACCTTAGCAATGACATGACTGCCTGCCACAGATTTCAGTTATGCAGTTATCCCTTGCATTTTATTTTCACTCAACATTCATATATGGTAGGGACGTGGCTTGTCTGTGTAATTTAGTTAACATGTGGTAGTTGTTGCTACTGATGTGTACTTTCTTTATTTCTATTTTTTTTATTTTCAATCACATGTGCTAATGGTCTGTGAAAATGACATATTGTAGGAGCTATACAGAATGTCCCAAAAAATGTATGCATGCTTTTTTAACCCATATATCAACAAATAGAGTGAACAAATATTAATCTATAGTTGTGTTGCTTCTCTTAATGTCTCAGGTGTTCAAAATTGCCACCACCAGCTTAAGTGCATTGCTGACAATGATGTGCAGCAGGCTGGCATAGTTCTTATACTGTTGGCAGTGGATTGGTGTCCTAAGTAATTTCAATTTCATGTTTCAAGTACTGCAGTGTTCCTCAAAGTACCCCACAGTAAAAGTCTTAAGGGGTGATAAGGGTGGACACTGTACTTCCCCTCTGCAGTTTATATCTTGTAGGAAAGTGAACACTGAGAAAATTTCTCACATCATTGTGGTAATATGGTAGCACATCATCCTTCTCCAAAAACAAAATTTTGGTGAAGGTATGATGTTGTGTTGCAGCATTGATAAGTAGGCAGTACCAGTGACAGTTGCTTGAAATAAAAATGGCCCTATCAATATTCTGGAACACAGGCTGTACCACCATGACACCTCTGGTAGATTTCTCTGTTACACGGATTTTTGTTGGCCCATTCCACACAACTATGTTGATTGACAGTACCAGTACATTTAACATTGTCGTCTTCAGACCAAACTATTAAATCAGGGGATCATACATGCCAAAAAAAAAGTTCCATTCATTGATGTGGAGTGCACTTCTTCTTGACATGGAACATTCTTGGTATCTTCTATTTCTACTTCTTATGCCAAAAAATGATACAAATGCTAATTATAGGACACCATTCTCTTGGGAATATAGCTTAACACACTTCTGTGGAGTTTGTGCTGAGACCTGTAACATTGTCACAACATCTTCATTTTTAGCTGAACTATTGGGCTTTACACTTAGACCTTGTTGGTATTTTGCGCTGTTCTGCCAGTCTCCAACTTATCAAATAAACTTATAATACTAACCCTTGTTCCAGATTAATTTCTTTAATATGTCTATACCTCATCCACATTCTGTGTTTTCCACTAACACTTAACAGCCCACTCATGTTGTTCAAATGGTAATTGCAAGGACATCAGTTTCTTTTACTCTGGATACTGCCATCTAGTGCAGTATACTAGTACTAACTACAATGCATGTTTGTCATCTAGCATAATTTCTTATTCATAACTGCAAAATACTGTCATTTTGTTTTTCTTTCATTGTAGGTTGTTAGAATGTGGTGTGTGTGTGTAAACATTTTTGCAGGCACTTTGTGGTACAAATTCAAAAGGCATGTACAGTAGCAGAACTTTTGCATGCCCACATAAGGCATTATGTAACAGTGGTTGGAACTGGAAGATTAATATGGTTGGTGTGTGAATCAGAATGGAATTGGTCATGACCTGTATGAAGCTACTGTTCTAACATTGGCATTTTAACCACAAGTCTAGCAGGCACTAAGTTGTAGTGGGTAGAGAACTACACACACCCAAATCCCACTTCTTTAAGTTCCATTTCAATGTTACTTTTTGAATTTTCATAACAAAAATGGATATTATCCAAAAAATATTTCCTCTCAAAGGTTCTGGGCCCAGTTAATGTATTACTATGTAAGCCACTTGTCCAACCCATGAGAGAAATCAGAATGTGTGCAATGTTATGTGTTGCTCCAGACATTTGCTGTATTGCTTTTCATGCTGAACAAATACGGGAGCACATCCTGGCTACTGATGTGCATGGTACTTGGTGGGGGACTCTTGACTCTTACAGAATGTGCCATAGGCATAACTTGGCTAATAACAATGAGGAGGCAAAATCGACCTTGGGTAGTAGGATTTAATTAACAAGAATTCAAGTGCCGGTTTTTTATTTTTGTGTGTCTTTATACCACCAAAATAATAATTTAGAAATTATTTATATTTTTTTATCCGACCCTTTTCAACTTCTAAAAAACTATTAAGTAGAAAAACATTGGAGGGGCATTTGCCCCCCCCCCCACCCAAGTTGTGCCTATGGAAAGTGGTTCATGGAATTTGATTGTTTCTTTGTAAAAGCTGACCATAATAACTGATCTTTAGTTTCTCTTCTAGACTGTAAGCAGATTAGAACTCTTCACTTTCAGAATAAACAAGTCTACCATGTATTTGTTGCAATCTGATATAATTTCTTATCAAGGTATTTTCTGTTTCAGATGTAGAAGTACCTATATGTTTGAAAAGGTTTTTTCCAGGATTGCCAACTTACACAGAGATAGTTCTCAGTACAAATTTATGGTTGATCATCAGAATATAAAATTCACCTCACAATTAAAGAATAGGTTTCTAATGAAGCAAATAATTTTTAAAAAATATGTCTTACATTGCATGACAGTGATATCTGAATAACGTTTTATGAATAAATGTTCAAAACCTGAAGGTTTAGGTTTGAAAAATGTTCCTATTGTCTTTAATTTTCCCAAATTTCCCGCAGTTGCTCTGCATATTTGGACTTGCCTTCCAGGAATCATCACTACTTGTTTGTTGATATGGTAACTAGCTAGCAAACTGATGTGAATATAAGGATTAATGGAGCTATTGACAGTGATGAAAAACTTATACAAACATGCTTGGCATACAAGAGGTCTGAACATTTGACATTGTGAGCCAAAACCACAAGCATCATTCACACCAGTGTCACATTCTTCCGAGTTGTAATGCTAGCTTTAGCTCTCACTGCATACAACAGCCCAGATCAAAAATTTTCCAGGATTGCTTAATAGAGTTTTGTATATAAACGAAGATGGAATCTATCAATCTCATTTCCTAGAATATGAATTTTAATCACACCATATTACAATGACTTGAGAATTTCTAATTTAAGATACTTTATTCCTCAATGTTAGTACTGTCTGTCATGTTCAGTTGAAAGACTGATCACTTCCATATTGAAGTTAAGTTTGTTTTATGTTGCCAATTTTCTGTATTATCCTTAATACGCAGGATGTTTGGCTGGTCTGCCCTTCTGGTGTCAGATGTTTGTCAGCATTATAATTTTGTGTATGTGTGTGTGGTCTGCAGCTGACCCTGAACCCTATGACTGGTATTTCGTGTTCTAATCACAAGAATACTAGGATTGTCAAATGTTTCTGGGTTCTGCCCTAACCACATCCAGAAGTGTAAAACATTAAAAATGAAAATATCTGTCAGTTCAGTGGGAAACATTCACCTGAAGAAGTAAGCAGAGTCAATTCCTGACACATTGTGGTATTTAAATTTGTCCCAGTCAATGTGCAATATCCAGTGATCCAGTGTAACTGGTATAAACTGGTTAACTAACTACACGGAACAGAGAATTCTTAAATCATTTTGAGAAGTTCACAGTCATTCAGCTTGTCAGCAAATTCCTCACCTTGCACACAACATAACACTTACTTGTTTTGTACACAGTAACCTACTGCTGAATTTTGTTGTTTGCAAGCAGTCTGTCCAAGTCCCAAGTCACATCTTATATTGTGTTGTACACACTAGTTTTTACAGTGAAGTATTGTTATCCCTTTAAACACCGAATTAAATCCCATCTGCCATTTGCTGCTATTATTAGGAGCTCACCATATTCTCCACTTTAGCAGAATAAGGGTTAACCTGCTGCCCAATCTCCAAGCCGAACGACTGCATTGTGCTGGCTGCCTGTGACTCTTTACTCACTATATTCACAGCTACCTTATATATGTTATCCATTTCCACTGTCCTGAACCTGAAGATTGGCTGTGCCATGGTAGTGAGGGACTTATGGGATACACTTCACATAGAAGCTTCAAATATGGATTAGCCTGAAGATTTTGGTACTAGCAGTGATAATATTTTGAACCTCAAGTATCATAATATTTTATGCCTTCATTGCTAGGGATTGCAATGGAACATTCTCTTGCAGTAAGTCGTTTCAAGATGGAACTCATTTTTCTTCTGTGAAGTGCCACTCTGTCCATCTTCAGGGCTTGAAGTTAGTCTCAGATGAGGGAGAAAGTGACAAGTTCCTTTAATAAAATCCATTACATTTTGACACAGCTAACTGTCCAAGAAGACTTCATTGCATCATATATAATTACATTAACAGAGTTTTAAATGTAATTTAATTTCTGAATTATCATATTCATGAATTCCATTACTTTTAATTCAGTTAAAGTAATTTGGTAAAAAGCTGTCAGCATTGATTCAAGATTTAAGAATTTTAATGCTGAAGAGTTGGCAAACCTGAAAATCCAGTATTCCTTTTTACAGAATTTCTTTGGTATTTTGAACAATGCAACCTAATTGTGTTCTATGTATGCAGATATCAAATGTACATTATGTCTTTCACTTGTTTGCAGTTTGTCTGTTGCCACCTATTATAGTTGTCAGTTTTTTAATAAAAACTTGTAATACTTTAGTTATCCACTTTCTATGACACATTATATATGTATATGTGTGTATATATATATATATATATATTTCATAGGGTTGTATGAAATGTTCTTAGTGACCTTGAAAAGGTCTCACCTGCCTTCAGTATGTCTGTTGTATTTTCCAGCAAGAGATGAGTAATTGCAGTGCATTAAATGAAAGAGCTCTTATCTGATAAATGAGAGTCTTTAAGTGTGGGTGGGTTTGATGAAATGAATGGGTGAGCAAGGAAAATGAGTTCAAAGAATTGCATGGTTGAGCAAGTGAGTATGCATTTAAGAAATAAGTCAGTGACTGTGAGTGGGCAAGTGAGGGTGTGTATGGGGAATGAGTAAGCAACTGAGATAGTGTTAGAGGGATTGAGTAAATGAGAAAATGAGAATGTCTTTGAAGGAATGCACAAGTAAGGGTATGTTAAGTGAGTGAGTGAGCTAACAAGTACACAACTGAGGGTGTGAAAGCAAGAGTGAGTGAGTGAATGCATGATGGTTTGACAGTGTGAGTGAGCAAGCAAATGATAACATATTGAGGGAATAAATGAATAAGCAAATGAGAGTAAGTTGGAAGGAATAAGTAAGTGAGCAAGTGCTCGTATGTAGCGTAGTCATAGGACTGATTGTTTTAGATATTTTTGGTAATGGTGGAGGTGTAGTACACAAGACTGCAGGAGTAGATGGAGCAGAGTCAGGAGCAGTGCATTTCAGAAGTAATCTGTCCAGGGCACGGTTTTAGTTACAGACTGTAAATGTAGCCTGTTGGGTATGCAAGTATAACTTCATAACTTCTTTCGTGTTATAATGAACCATGTCATGAAAGGCAATTCTGTCCTAAATAAAAGGACGGCTGAAAAATCTTTGTGCATAATGTAAGTGTTTGCCCAGATAAGTTATAACTCAACTGAAGTTGTAGTGTTGAAGTGAAGGATTATCTTCTAGCTGATGCTGCAGAAATGCTTCTTGGGAAGTAAAATGTTCATGGAACTGTTCTATCAATTATGTGTATAATGTTCATAACTGTGGTATAGGACACAATCACTCATTTAGTTACACGCTCCGCAGATTGTCTTAGAGTGAGAAATCAGAAAATAAAAGAAGAAATGTTATGCTTTTCTAAGACCCTGTGGCATTGAAAATGGTTGGGTTAAGCTTTTTTGAGAGCTAGTTAGCTGCTCTGAAGTTATGTGAAAAGAATAAATATGTAGAAGTTTATATGCAAAGTTTAAAGTTTGAGCTGCTCTTAACTGCTCATGTCTTGTGAAGTGTCAGTTATGGTAATTTAATACACCATTGATATATAATTTAAATACCATAGGAATATTTCTATAAAAGATTGAATCATATTGATTACCCCACTTTATTTATGTTGCTGTACACATTGCAGTTTGTGAAAGCCATCATCTGTTAATACTGGTAGTTTGTTTGCTCTTGATATATAGTTTGTTTTCTCGTTGACATATTTTATTTATTATATAACAAATATATTCCAAATTGTTGTGTGAAAACAAAAGAAGAATTGAAAGTGAATTAAGGCTCATAATCCATTCCTGCACAGTGAACAGCAATGATCAAGGCTGATGCTTCACTCTTCGCAAATATTTGTAGTAAGTTGGTAGTGATAATGAAGTGAAATAAGCGTAGTTTTGTAACATTAAATAATGTGAAATTTAAGAATAATTTCACAGATATTCTGTTTTTTTCTTTCAATAGACCATTTGTCAAGTGGGGGATATTAATGTATCTTCTGAGATGTGATGTCACGTGGTTTTGGTGAGTAGGTACCAATGCAACCTGTGTGATACTGAAGATAGAAGCAGTAGGTTCCTCATAAACGTTAGTACCTCTCTACTGAACCACACAGTGTCACATTTCAGAAGGCTAATCTTAACACTTATCACTGTGACAACCTCCAAACTCAGTGTTCCTGAAGTTCAGCCAGTAGCTCTGGAACTGCTGATTGGTGTGTGCTGTACCTTACAGAACATTGTGTTGCAGTTAGTGCAGGACACATTACTGGATGAGGGATTGCGAGTTGTGAAGGAGTTGGTGGCAAGTCAAAACAAAGATTCCAGCACAGGGAGTGATAATTCATACTCTGACTCATTCAACAATGAGAACAAAGTTCAGGTAAATGAAGCTGCTATTGATTGGGCCGCTTATATGTTTATTATCTAGTTGATGACATTAAATATGTCAGACAAAATCTAAATGGCTTATGTGAAACTAATTTAACATCAGCTTTAATAGTGGTATTTTTCCAAACCAGATGTTATGGCTGTATTGCCAAATTAAGTTGCATTATTATATGACACCAGATATGTTTATGTAATAACATTATAGAACAAATTTCACCAGTGTTTCACAATAAACAACAACAACAACAACACACACACACACTTGTGTACTTTTCTTTTTGTCTTTCTTTCTTTCTTACCTGCCTTCTTTCTTTCTTTTGGTGATTTGAACATTGTAACATTTTCAAAACTGAATAATTTCAAGCACTTTCTCTGTTAGTTTTCTAAGTCTACTAATGAATTTCAAACAGTATAGTGCCATTTTTCTCATGAAGTTACCATTAGCTGTTTTAGCTAAAATGGGAAATAGTTACTAGTTCCTGAGCATTTACTGCTTTAAGTCTCTCAGAGCATAGAACCTTGCTCTTTGTCACTTGTACAGAGTCTCATATTAAACAAGGGTGACTGAAACTTCTGTACACTGTACATGTAGTACTGCTGTATATGTCTGTTCTCTGTATTATGACATGGTATCATCAGGATTGCTTGATACAATGATACATGGTCCTAGGTGATTGCATCGAGTGGTGGCAACATCATTGCAGTGGCAAATCCTGCTCTGTCTATGTCACCAGCAATTTGCCCATCCACACCAGTTACATCCAATAGTGGAAGTGGTACTGATAAGAGGTCATCTACCCCAGTGATGTTGCTAAAGCAAGAGCCACTGTCTCCTGCCATGTCACCATCCCCAAGCATAGGATTGACCAAGCCAGAGTGAGTCAACGTGCTGGCAGGTTGGAGGTAGGCTTTGTGTGCTGATATTGCAAACTTGTCAGTTATATAAGTAAGCTGTATTATAAATTTCTCTCTTGGTGACAATATCATGATTTAACCTTTCTCCATACCTCATGAAGCATAATGCAGTAAAATTGAATGTCCAAGGTTTGAATTTCTCAAAACATTGAAGGCAGAAGAAGTAGGTTCCTCTGAAACTTGCTACACATTAATACATTTCATAAAATTCCAGAAAGTCATATCCTAAATTAAAGTACTTTTTCTGCACATAACATACTGAAGCATATTGTATAAAGAACATTTTAATTGATTTGCTTATTACTACAGGATACAGGACAATGCAGTACTAAATGCACCTAATTCAGGTCCATGAATAACTTAATCTTTTAGTAAATTGTAATATGAATTTTCAAGTAAAATAACAAGCATGCAGGCAGATTGTATCCCTAAATAATTACTGAACTTGAATAGGTATCAAGAAAAGGAAACAAAAATTACAATTGACGATTGTGGTCTTAGGTGTGTTGGTAGCAAGCAACTATGAAGATGCCTTCCAACATTTTGGAGGAATATAATGCCTCCAGTGTATGGTCAGCTTCGAAGTTTGAAGCTGTGTTCCTCAAAATGTTGCTAACCATCTGTCAGACTGCATGCTGTCACAACTCAGAAGATAGAGAGTTAATATTTACCATTATGAGAATGTCAGATATCGTACAAAAACTTCAGTTTTTCGCGAGATCAGGCTGTATGAGGGCTATTCAAAGAGTTCACATACTGATTACATAAAATATATTAGATGTGTTGAACATGATCCCCTTTGAAATAGTCCCCTTCTGCATTAATGCAGTGCCAATGACTTTTAATTTTTCCTGCATTCCTTGTACGATTTTGAAGAAGGATGTCTTAGCTGCATAAACAATTGTATTATTTCTAAAGATTCAAATTGACCTTCTTTTAAAGCACCTTTCATTTTTCCAGAATAGAAATAACTCTGCTGTGAAAAGGTAAGGGCTGTAGGGTGGCTGTGGAATCACTGGAGTCTTCAGTATGGATAAGAAACCAACTAGATATCACTTTTGTGTTATACTTTATTTCTCCTTTACAAGTTGCTCAACATGTTTCGGGCAACCATGTGCCCATCTTCAGGAGCTGACAACTGCATAGTGTTATCGCCACCTGTTGGTATTGTTCCGTGGCTGCAGGAAGGCTGTCTGAACCGGTTAGCAGGTAGTGTGTCCATTGAGGAGTTCGTAGCACAAGTTATGCTATGAACTTCTCAGTGGACACACTACCTGCTAACCGGTTCAGACAGCCTTCCTGCAGCCACGGAACAATACCAACACGTGGCGATAACACTACGCAGTCGTCAGCTCCTGAAGATGGGCACATGGTTGCCCGAAACATGTTGAGCAACTTGTAAAGGAGAAATAAAGTATAACACAAAAGTGACATCTAGTTGGTTTCTTATCCATACTGAAATACGATGCACGGCCAACCACACATCAGATTCACTGGAGTCTTGTTTCTTGGGAGAAACTGGTGGACAGAGAATGTAGTGTCTGCAGAGTGTTGTCATGGTGGGAAAAGAGCTGTGTTACTGAAGAAGTTCCAAGTGGTTTCTTGCAAACAGCTTCTTGTAGATGCTGTAAAATGGTCAGCTAGAATTGTTGGTTCACTGTTTATCCCCTGGGAGGACGACAATGAGCATGTTCTTCAATTTCCATCTGCCACGTCATGCTTTGTCTGGTTGTCTTGATGATTGTTCTCCGTCGCAAATACTTCATCTTTGTCTTGATGGTGTGTACAGGGTCTCTGTTCCGAAGGTAAATCAGCCCAGGCGTAGCGTTGACCACCCACCACCATCAATCTAGTGCTGAGGTTAAAGAAATAGTAGAGCTATACCTCTAACCCCCCCCCCAGGCCTTTGTGGCCTCTTCTATGGTGAACTTTACCTTGACATTATACCTGTAGATCCATATTCTATAATGTGTAATCTTTAATTTCACAAAGTTCTTGTCTCTGTATTTTGTTATAGAAGGTCTGTGCAGATGTTAATTTTTGTTGTTTCCGTGTCTAAGCATGTGAAGTTGGGGAACGAATTTTGTGGAAACACACCACATACATAAATTTCCAGTCACAGATGTGAAGCACAGTCTTGTGGATAGTCCTTCATATTGTCAGGCGTTAATTGCTTTGGTTTTTCCATCACTTAGTGACATTGATGGGCAGCAGAATAATGGTTGTGTTCCCACAAGTCTCACCGCTTCTAACATGAGAACTGCGCTGTTATGGATTATGACGCTGGGTGTAGTGGTAGTCTCTTACCGACGTTTTGAGACAAACTGTCAGTTCCATCCTCAGCGATCAAGATATCTTGAACCCAGAGGATGGGACCAATAGGTTGTCCCAAAACGTTGGTAAGAGATCTTGAACCCTGAGGATGGGAACGATAGGTTATCCGAAACGTCGGTAAGAGATTATTACTACTTGCTGCGTAATAACCCAGAAGAGGGCAGTTCTCATCTACTTGGTGGTGGAAACCTGTAATCACTCTTCTAAAACGTGTGTACTATATAAATGTTGTTCTTAAGCTTAATGTCTAATCAACAGATGTCACTTTTAACAGCTTAGGATTTTCCTTAGAGTTTTCCCAGTTTTGTCACAATATTTCACACAGGTATGCTGTTCTGTTAATGACATTTCTCAAAATTGCAAATTCCCACTTTCTTTAAAGAAAGTAATCAGCTTTACTTGACAACAAAATGTGTTAAGGTGAATGAAAAACTGCAACAGGATCCAGTCTACTGAAGCATGCCTGATTGTTGTATGACCATCATATAATTTTGGTAGGGGGTTTGCTCACATACTCCAAGAAATGTTTGAACAGCCTTCATAAATTTTTAAGGAAAGAGTTTTTATGCATATCAACTAATCTTCAAGTGAATTGTATTCTGTGTTCTTTGAGTTGTAATTTCTGAGGCATAACATACATATATTGTTAACAAAATTATAAGACAGGGAATGCTGTGTTCCCTATACAGGCTTATAAAAAAAATTCTATGTTTAAAGTTGAGTACCTCATTAATTGTTAGACACAGAGTGACACAATTTATTAAGTATTCCAGAACTCACATGGTTTGTTATACTTGCCTGCCATGCATATAAAAAAGGTAAAGCAGTCCCATTACAGGCCTGGACAGGCCCAGAGGGTTCCAGGAAGTTAAGGCTCCCAGATTTCGTGACAGCAGCTCAGAATGGTGGTAGGTTGTCAGCCTTACGCACCGGCCGCCTTTACCCGCACGAAATACTCCTGGTACTCATTTCTGTTAGAGGCTTAGTCGACCCCAGGGCCATAGTGTGATCGGAAGGATTTTCTGTCAATGACAGATCC
>Ga0136643_10009922_pt1 | contig 14026 bp, 7 predicted proteins | sample TergutLab28metaG_FD_96883 | JGI IMG/M metagenome (GOLD analysis project Ga0136643, IMG submission 96883) | Labiotermes labralis P1 segment gut microbial communities from Petit-Saut dam, French Guiana - Lab288 P1 (version 3) (version 3) | ecosystem: Host-associated > Arthropoda: Insects >... | reverse complement strand
CAAGCCGTAATTGATGTGTGAAATGTGTGGTACACTGGTTCGAAGAAGCTTTAAGTGATGTGCAGACGGTGTGGTAGACTGGATGGAACAAGCTGTAGGTGATGTGTAGTCGGTGTGATATACTGGTTGGAACAAGCTGTAGGTGGTTTGTAGAAGGTTTGTTATACTTTTTGGAACAAGCTGTAAGTGATGTGCAGACGGTGTGGTAGACTGGATGGAAAAAGCTGTAGGTGATGTGTAGTCGGTGTTATCTACTGGTTTGAACAACTGTAGGTGGTTTGTAGAAGGTTTGTTATACTTTTTGGAACAAGCTTTAAGTGATGTGTAGGAGGTGTGTTATCCTGGTTCGAACAAACTGTAGATGATTTGCAGACGGTGTAGTATTTAGGTTGGAACAAGCTGTAGGTGATGTGTAGACGGTGTGGTATACTGGTTGGAACAAGCTGTAGGTGATGTGTAGAAAGTGTGTTATACTTGTTGGTACAAGCTGTAGGTGATGTGTAGAGGTTGTGGTATATTGTTTCGAACAAGCTGTATGTGATTTGCAGAGATTGTGGTATTTTGGTTGGAACAAGCTGTAGTTGATGTGTAGACGGTGTGGTATACTGGATGGTACAACCTGTAGCTGTTGTGTAGAAGATGTAGTATGCTGGTTAGAACAAACCGTAGGTGATATGTAGACGGTGTGGTACACTGTTTGAAACAAGCTCTAGGTGATGTGTACACAGTGTGGTATACTATTTGGAAGAAGCTCTAGTTGTTGTTCAGACGGTGTGGTATACTTGTTGGAACAAGAACTAGGTGATATGTAGAAAGTATGGTATACTGGTTGGAACAAGCTGTAGGTGATGTGCTGATAGTGCGGTTTATTGATTGGAACAAGCTGTAGGTGATGTGTAGACGGTGTGGGATACTGTTTGGAAAGCTCTAGGTGATGTGTAGACGGTGTGGTATACTGGTTGGTACAAGCTGTAGGTGATGTGTAGACTGTGTGGTATACTGTTTGGAACAAGCTGTAGGTGATGTGTAGACTGTGTGGTATACTGTTTGGAACAAGCTCTAGGTGATGTGTAGACGGTGTGATATACTGTTTTGAACAAGCTGTAGGTGATGTGTATACGGTGTGGTATACTGTTTGGAGCAAGCCGTAGGTTATGTGTAGACGGCGACCCAACAAACCACATTTGTACCTTTGTGTTTTTGTAATATCCCCCTGAAGTTGCCAGGAATATCGACCGAAACATGCTATTGAGGAAAGTGTTATTAAAGTTCATCATACACACTGCAGTGCATTTTATTGCGTATGTTATTTATTATGGAGAATGATTCTTGATTTTTTCGGACGATTCGGGACGTCGGTTTCACATACAAGTGTGAAGCAATCGGAGCAGAATGATTCTCCTTGTGACAGAACATCGATTCCTTTCTTACAGGTCCAGTTAGTTCAGGAAAAATTATTCCTCTTAATTACAGAATTTTGGGAACTATTTATCCTTTCCATATCCAAAATTCCGACTTCCCCCCACCCCCCACCATGAAGAATAATTCTTTTTTGCCGATGTCTTGGGCCGAATTATCTGACCCATCTTCAAGGGCCAAGCGCTCTTCTTGGGCTGCTTGATCCATGTAGAAGGAACGGACTTGCTGTTCAGAAACTTCTGTAACTAGCTGCCAACCCACGCCGCGCCACATTCCATAATTTCGAAGCCCTCTACTTATTGACCACTCAAAACTTTAATTCTAATTACAACCAACAAGATGCAACTATTTTAATTTATTTATTTCTAAATTGCTCTACATGTTTCGGGCAGTTCCTCCGCCCATCATCAGGAGCACATAACTGTAAACACAACTTCAGTTATTGTCAACCAATACCGCTGCAGGCTGCCGGCTGATATGATTATTGTGGATGAGATGGCACTTCAGTGTTCCATCTCACCCACATTACCAGCCTGCAGCAGTATTGGTTCACAACACCTGAAGCTGTTTGTGCATTTAAGTGCTCCTGACGATGGGCGGAGGAACTGCCCGAAACATGTAGAGCATTTTGCAGATAAATAAATCAAAATAGTTGCATTTTGTTGGTTGTAATTAAAACTAAAATGATACCAGCGATGCACGGACACATGAATATCAAATTCAAAACTTTCTTTCTTTGTCCATGACCGATCTGACAAACACGTCAGTGCACTTAGCATGCTGCAAGTTAGCGACGATGGATCAGTCGATGATGTGACCGGTAACCTTCGCCGTACCCGAGGTTCAGCTATCGGCAGGGGCAAGTGTTTTCCTTTTTTGCCGACGCGTTCATACAGAGTCTGTTGACCAAACGGCCCCTTCTCCAGATTACTGCCGGCTGTTTCCACAGTACAAGAACCCGAAGCTCGAGATTGGCCACGCTTTTACGTTTACTCACTACATTGATTTTCTTGGGAGCTCTACATCCACTTCCCCTCTACACCTGTTTCAAGTGCTGATAAAAAGGCCGAGAACTTTATGTATTGTACTTGCAGTTAGCGTCACATGTTGGTTCAGCAGAATGTGTTATGTGGAGAGCTTCGCATGACCGAAACTTCCATTCTGATTCCTTTGGAATATGACAGCTTTGTATATTATTTTAATGGATTTGATTTACATATTTTTACATTCTTCTGACAGCTCCAGATCCAGTTACTTGTCAGTGAAACGGCTCGTGTTCGCGTGGCTTCAGTACTGTTCAGCGCCTTCTGAAAACGAGGTACTGGCCTACTTGACGCAGATACAAAACTCGCGTTCTGTTATTTCATCTGTTTTCTTACTTGTCTTTTTTCTGATTGATTAAGCCTTTAAACGCCAAGTTAAATCCAATCTGCCATTTGATGGCATTATTAGGAGCTCACCCTATACTCCACCTTAGCAGGATAAGGGTTAAATGATTAGTTCGGATGTAATGTGCAAATGGCCCTTCGAAATTCACCGGAGAATTATGTCTTTTTTCACTCAATTTCATTCTCCATTACCTTCCTCTATTCATCAATTTAGTACCTCCATATCCTTCCCTTCTTTATTCCTTAATCCCTTCTCATTTATTCCACCTCTACATCTCCTCGAAATCCTTACAGTTTCTTTCTATAGTGCCTGCCATTTGCTTCATGCATCACATCACGTGTCCAAGTTGCATCTTTTCATTGGGATGGCACCGCTTCGAACACATTTTCCATCTGCAATATACTTGCATAAAGAGAAACACATTTCAACCATTTAGAATGCCAGCCGCTCTATGTCACCTGATACACCACCTTCCTAGCGGTCCCCTTTCCTCTTTAAGCACACACACACACACACACACACACATGTGTTATTACGTGCATTTTGACATTATAATGCTCATTGTCATATAATAATCCTACAAACTTTGTATTAATTCAGTTCTTTTATTTAAAAGCCTTCTTTCATAAAAAGACTCGCAGACTTTAACGACCCACGAGTCAAGCGAGTCTTCTTCGTGAGCATTCATGCTACTGATCATTGCCCGGTAGCCTGGGGACTGAAAACTCGATAAAATATATCAATAAATATCCAACAAGATGCAACTATACACAGTTTATTTTATCTGTAAACTGCTCTACATGTTTCGGGTAGTTTCTTCACCCGTCATCAGGAGGACAAATAACTGTATCTACAGCATCTGGTACTGGTCAACTGTTGCTGCTAGCAGCAACAGTTGACCAGTAGTAACATGTAGAGCAGTTTACAGATAAAATAAACTGTGTATAGTTGCATCTTGTTGGATATGTATTGACACAGAATTACGGTGCACGGCCCCATGAACATAAAACTCGGCCAATAGTTATGATTGTCGTTGGGCATTTACTTGAAAGGAAATATTTTTGAAACTACTAATTAGGACTTCTTTTGCAAAAAGAGTAGAAGGATGAATTTGATATTATCCGCCAGTAAACCGCTCGTATATTCGTGTATTACCGCTACATTCCTCTGCTCATACATGCGGAACTAATCTCATGTTACTAAGTAACCCTCGTTTTGCCATATTCGAATAGTTTCTAAAAACGGGGTCATATTTCACTTTTTCATTCACTACTGTCCAGAGCAAAATGAATGTCGACGCCTGCGTCACTGTCTTCAGCCATCCCTCTTCTTGTACTGTGAACCAAATGCAGCAAAAGTTGGACGATATAGGCTATTTGCTTCTTTACATGGATCACTGGTTTTGTTAGACGTACCTGATTTTGAATGCTGGGATTTGTGGTCGCAGGACAAAGAGCAACCAGAGGTGGATGAAGTTGAGGACAACAGTGCAGCTCTCGGGAGCTATTACCACCATCCAGAAGAAGCCTCCCCTCAAGAGAGAGGACTCGTTCCTCAAGAGGTTCTCCACCAGGCAGATTCCTGAAACGCAGGTAAGTTCATGTCTTGCTATGTAACGTAGCGCCCCCATCTCTGCTTCAACGTCCTTCTTACCGTTCGTCGTCATGATACCCATGTATCCGTACGTGTGCTGGTAGACCAGTCAACGTGTAGTGTTATCGTGATATTTCGTACGAACATTATGCAGGATGTCTAGTGACTTTGTAAACTCAGCATTAAGATACCTGAATTCATACCGAATCGAAAATATCATATCAATGTGTGTCGGATTCACAGCTGATACTTTGAACTCTGACCTTTGTGCATCCCAGCGACCTTCAGCAGGCTGCATTGCGGATGTCTACAGGCCGAAGGGGGCCATTTTGGACGCATGGATTAAAAAGTCAGAACACTGTAACGTTTTTTAAGTGAACAGAAACTTGTCTTCCAATAGCCTATGTGTGTGTTCGTGCCCACCTCTCCTTATTCATTCACATTCAACAATAGAACAAGTAAATTTGTTTAACTATTTAGGAAATATGATATCTTATGAAGAAGAATTGGACATTGATAACAAAAGAATAACTTTTTGAAAATTACAGGTATTTTAAATTATGTGTTTAGACCACAAAACACTCTAAAGAAAACAAGAATAAAACTATACCGTACACTAGTCCGTCCAGTCTTGTTATATGGCAACGAAACTTGGACTGTTAAAACAAGGGACGCCAGAAGAATAACAGCAGCAGAGATAAAATACATGAGAAGAACAGCAGGATACACTTGGACAGATTACAAAACAAATGCACAAATTGCAAATGAGTTAAAAATAACACTAATTTTGGACAAATTACTGGAATACAAGAGAAGCTGGATAAAACATGTAAATATAATGCCTCGAAATAGATTACCCAGGGTAATGAAACCCTACTCCCCAACTGGCAGAACGAATCATGGTAGACCTTTGAAGAGACTTCTGGATACGTGAGACCGGAAAGGGTCAACAAGTGGCCCAACTCCATGACAGATTTATGATGATGATGATGAGATGATGATTTAACACTACTGTAGCTCTCTCTGGCGGTTCCCCCTCTGGCCCATATTGATATGACACTTTTGACGCAGTATGAGCTGGGAATTCGAACCCAGAAACTATGGCGTAACATGACCGGACACCCTGTCTGAGTACAAAATACTTCACTTTTGTGACCGTAAGTTCTGGACGATCGCAATTTCGCACTACCACCATATTTGAAATTCACGATGTTAGAGAGAAATGTAAAAGTTCCATGGCGACCCGACCTGGAGGATTTGTTTGGTGATGATATTTTGTAGTTAATTTCATGAGGATCCTGGTTCGAATCTTAGGGGGGATTCGGTTGCTATAACTGAGGATTGTCAGAGTTATACACAGTCTTCGTAGGCTAGAGCCGGGTAGTGTCACAATTATACCACGATCGGTTCCTTGCTATCATCCATCCTAGTATAGACGCACGTAACCTTGGACAGTGTTGTAAACTGAACCACAAATTTTAAATTGTCTTGTGTGTGTATTGATGTAGTTGTCTTTTGTGTATTGTTATTATCTTATGTATATTTGTTGCACTATGTGTGTATTGCTGTTTTTACTTTAGATGTCGGACTGTTGGCTAGAAGTCAGTACCCCAAAGGTCCTGCGACCGGCCACCTCGACACAGGATTTTCTTGGTTTCCCTGTGTCTAAAAGCAAATGCTCAGATGGTTCCCAAGATTCCAAGTTGCCACAACATGCTTCTCATGTAGCCCTCCCGACTTCAATTTATTAGTAACCTGATTCGTATTTTGTATACATGTAAAATAACCACTGCCATCAGGTGACAACCCCATTGCAGTTAATAATAATAATTATTATTATTATTATTACGAAATGTCTTAAAGAACTGGCCTTCAGTACCTTACTCTTTAACCGACCGTCACAAAATTCGGTAGTGTTGAGGTCTTCGCCGTTGTGGTATATAGGTAGGTAGGTTGGTGTATAGTTGGTCACCGACGTTTCGGGACGACAAAACAGTTTCATATTTGGAGGACAAGCATTCTTCTTGGGTTGCCTGACCCTTGACAATTAGACCGATAAGTTGTCCCGAAACCTTGGGAAGACGTTATCAAACGCTGCCTTGTAACATCACGGAGGAGCGAAGACCTCAGCTTCACAGTGCCTGAGTAAAGGTAAAGTAATCCCTATACTGGCCGGGACAGGCCTTAGGGCTCCAGGAGCTTGAAGCTAACAGAAATTCCGAATATCGGCACGAGAATATGGCAAGGTTGTGAGCCCTACGCACCGGCCCTGGTACTAATTTTTTTAGAGCCTGAGCCACCCAAAGGGCCATAGTGCGGCCGGAAGGATAAAGGTGAAGAGAAATCGTAATGACACCATCGGGAATCGAACCCGTGACCTTCCGGCTTGTACCACTGTGCCTCAACCAACTGCGCCATCGCGTACCCGCAGTCGCACAGTGGCGGAAGTGTGAAATCTGTCATGGCAAAGTGTTTGTCACAACATGAAGTGTCTTTTCATAAATGCCTGAAGGGAGTTTCAGACTGACGGACGCACAGCGCCTGTGAAGAATTCCTAAATTGGAAATCGGAATATCTTTTACGGTTGTTTAGCACATTACGTTCTACTTCTTCTTCTTCTGCTTCTACTCCTGCTGCTTCTTCTCCTCCTTCTTCCTCTTCTTCTGCTTCTTCTTCTTCTTCTTCTTCTGCTTCTTCTGCTCCTCCTTCTCCTCCTCCTGCTTCTTCTTCTTCTTCTTCTTCTCCTCCTCCTCCTCATTTTCTCCTCCTCCTCCTTCTGCTCCTCCTGCTTCTCCTCCTCCTCCTCCTTTTTCTCCTTTTTCTCCTCCTCCTCCTCCTTCTTCTTCTTCTTTTTAAGACGGAAAGTGAGCGTTTCAGCATATAGACACCACATGCGTAATTTGAAACACGGTATAAAGTGTTTTAAAGCCTTTCATTCCGTGTATTTTTCATAAATTTTATCATTAATACACGAACAAAATGCACACGTATCATAAGATACACGTATTATCACATTTTCTCCTACACGTTTCGGCGCTAATTGAGCCATCTTTAGGGTGAGCTGCTACCCCACGTAGTCACAAATGTCAGAATTGTTTTAAGCGTACACAAAGAAGTTCTACCTGAAGATGGCGATGGCGCAGTACGCGCCGAAACATGTAGCAGAGTGTTGCTAATAATACATGTATCTTATTGAATATTTACACTTGTTCGTTTATTGAATACATAATGTATAAATTGTAGTTTGTTTGTTTTTTATGTTTACTTTGTCGTTTTGTCGGTGGCCGATGTCACGTAGTAGAAACTAACGTTAGAACTTCTTAACGATGCGCTGCCACTTGAGACAGCAAGGAACACTGGCTGCTGTCTGATTGCCGGGTTTGCAGATAGGGAGAGAACATAGTTGATGTCTTTGTAACATCGGAATGGTGGTTGCCTTAGTGTTATTGTTGTTATTATTATTATTATTATTATTATTATTATTACGGCTAATGTGATCATAAAGATCCCGTTAGCTCAAGTAAAAGCAAGTGGCACCTATTTCGAGTTTTGTTTTGTTTGCTGCTGCCGTGGATTTTCTTGATGTCCTCGCAACCACATCGAATAGTATTATTATTATTATTATTACTGTTATTATATTTTTCTCTTCTTTATCTATTCAGTGGCTGCCCGCAGTTTTTCCCGGGGGTAAATCTGCCGGGGCGTGAACTTGACTCCTTAGCTCAATCACGTGCCGAGGTTAGGAATTAGTGGAGCAATATTTTTGCCCCCTGCATGCGCACTTCTCGCTTGGACAACTCAACATCATATTTGCACTATAAATGGCGACAATGTGTGTTTTCGTTCCTTATTGCCATCACAGATGTCTCTAATGGAAGCGCAGTGTTCTCTGTGAGATACGATCTCCGTCTCTTAACATTTGTCGCTGGGCTTAAGGTCATTACTCCTGGGTCTTACTTTGAGCCTGCAATATCGTGTAGACGTGGGTCAGATTCGCAACTGTTATTGCGTTTACAGTAACTGAATTGTAGGGTATGCCCACAGGCCTGGTGGTTTTCGTTTAGCTCTCACAGCGCCAGTAGTACGGGAGAGAGCGCAGTGTTACCAAACGTGCTGTGATAACTTGCCAGTACAGTGGCACTCTGCTGGTGACAGTGGCCATGCCGTCTAAAAACGTGGGTCTACTGCCCCTCGCTTGCTGGGACTGAAGTTTCGAATCCGCCGCCGGAAAGGATGTCTGTCTCTTGTTTATGTTGTGTGTTATCAGGTAGAGGTCTCTGCGACGGGCTGATCACTCGTCCAGAGGAGTTCCAGCGAGTATGCATGTCGGAGTGTGATCGCGGAACCTCAACAGTGAGGAGACACTGGCCCACTAGAGCTATCGAGCCACTAAACATAAGTACATGTCGCCTTCACGTGAATAATAAACGTGTGTGCATTTTGTACGCTTAGTTTGTAACGGTAAAGCCAATGCTGCTGTCGACGTGTGTGCTCTGACGCTTACCAAAATCTGCAAGTGTAAACCTGCCGCGCAATACTTTAAGTGCGACGAAATGTGGAGGAAGAGCAAGTTACAGGGCGTTCCTAAATTAGTTACACGAAACTTAGGCGTAATAACACAGAAAGTAGAAAACTTGCAGTATAATGATATATATCACAAAATGCAGTATATGTTTGCGTTTTATCTACAGATATCTACAGGTGTTCAATGTGCACAATGTGTACATGTGTAAACTAAGAATTTACTCTCATCTTGCTGTTCCGTGCGTAAGGGCCAAAAGAGCGTAATTTACGGAAGGCGCCGTCGAAAATCAGATCCATATACACACGTCATTTCTGTACCATAATTACGTCACGATCTCGATATGCAGTACTGACTTTGTACTTGGACATTCTGTTCGTAATGTAGACACATCGTAGTCTTCAAAGAGTTAATATGGATTTTTAATGTGCTTGTTCTACCATTAGTTCATCTCTTAAGCTTGCGATGTCGTCATGAATATGGGCGGCACGGACCGTTGATATCGACGGCTCACTGAATATTAAATATATCGAAACGGCGTAACTGGAATAATGACGGCGTCATTCACTGATGCAGTCATCAATAAAAATGATGTGGGAGTTGCCGTATTACAGGCTGTCGCGTCGGTCGTGTTGAAGATTCAGTTCATCTGGTTTGTGACGCTGTGTAACGTCTGACTTCCCGACGTTTCGGTGGATAGTAATGCTTCTTTCTTTAGGATCAGGAAGTTTTGGACTACTAGATGCTGAAGATGATAGCATTGCGATTCTTTAGCAATCTGCAAGGAATCATATTCCAGGAAACCTAAAATCTCCACTGTATTTACTTCCAGTCATTCTGCTGTCTCATACATTCTACGCTCAAGCACGGCAGTACGTCATCAGTAAGACTCTCACACTAATGTCAGTTTCTAATTAACGGTTCGGCATTTGTGAACAGACCAAAATAGGATGGCTAAAGAGACAGTCTACCCTATAATATTAAGAAATGTTTACCTAAATCATATGGCTTATGGAATGGCAATTTATCGTTACCTACGCAATTCGTCAAACTGAGATTGCCGCGTTGCTACACAGTTGGGTTACAGACACACCTTTTGTCAAAATGTGTCCACATTAACAAAGAAGTTGTTCCTTCTTATATATATTCGTAAAAACACAACCTGCTTCAATTTTGGTCCGTGAAGCATCGGTCAAGTTTTTAGTTTCCTGTCTCCTGTAAAACTATGTGTCGGTGGGTTGCGACAGTTTTCTGTTTTATGAAAGATATATTAAGACATATAAGATATATAACGATATATAAGGTATAAAAGATATATTACGGCAAATTGCTCTTTCGTGAAAGATGTATACTTACTTACTTTACTTACTTACTTACTTACTTACTTACTTACTCCATGGTGCAGAGTCCTTCTTGAGAAGCTAACTGGTTTGCAGCTAGTCAAGAAATTCCCCGCATTTCACGGAACCCACAAGCGTCCGCCAACTGTCTCTATCCTGGGCCAGCCCAATCCAGTCCATATACCCACATCCCACCTCCTGGAGACCTGTCTTAACCTTTTGGCGCCGGAATTATTTTTTTTAATTTTAGCACATCCTGTATATAAAATGTGAATAATACAGTAACCAAATACGTTAGAATTATGAAACAAACTGCATTTTGAAGAGAAATAAACGGAGAGTATATACCATATTTAAAATATTCAGTAACTATATTTGTTGAATACATATATAAAATGCAACTTTAGAGGTTAGCGGTGCGGTACGACCACTATAGTTGATATTAGGCGTCAAAAGGTTAATATTACCCACCCATCTACGCCTAGGTATCCCCAGTGGTCTCCTTCCGTCCGGTTTCCCCACCAAGAACCTACACCCCCCTCTCCTCATCCATACGCGATACGATCCAAATCTTTAAATAAAATCCAAATCAGCTTTAGTCTTTGAAACTTCTAAGCCTACGAAAATCGGACGTCCTCCTTTGGCATAACGTCCATATCCATTCGGATGAAGATCAAGTTTCAAAATTTTAGACGAAGCACTTAGAACCCAGAAGCAATAATTCACATGGTGCTGACTTCCTAATATGGGGAGCCCTATATTAGGCTCTTCAAACCTCCCCATAATAGGCGGAAACAGGTGCTCGAGAAAATGGGTGAATAAAACAGAAGGACATAAATTTGTACATATGAAACAAAGCTGGTATTTAAGATTGGACATAACAGAGAACTGAGCACCAAACTAATTTAGAAAAGTAGCTTACTTTCAAAGGCTCATGAGTCACAGCTTAGCGATAAGCAAACATTTCACAGCGCACCAAAACAAAGACGCCCAATCAATACCGAAGTCCTGAGCAACTGACCGTTTATACTTTGATTACAAAGAACAGCCTCATGTGCTTGATCATTTACATTCTTAACCAGACAGCGCAGCACCACCTGGTATGAAATAATTCACCTCATATTAGGAAACCTTCCCATATTAGGCAACTTTCCCCTACCTCATTCCTCTCTCCCTCAAGTGGAATGTCGAGTGAATACTTCAGATGGAACCACAGAATTCTACTTCCACATCGTTTGTCATTATTTATTCACTGGTACAGCCTACCAGCCGTGTTCTACACTATGTAAATTAAGTTCATCTGTGAGCATTCTGGCAGGAATTACCGTACACGATTATGCATTTGTCCACTAATTTTTCCATAATTTACATGCCGCTTTGATACGTTCGTCTGCTTAGAGGCGCCCTTTGCGTCCTTCAGTCTTGATGTCTGTTTTAGGAGATAATGAGAGAAGAAAGACGCCGGAAACGCAATGACGTTGCCCAAATATCCGACAAATAAAGATATGCCCCTTTTTCTAGTTGTTTTAAGCCCTAAAATAAAGCCCTACGATAGCGTTTCCCAACCAGTGTTTAGCGGAACACCGTTAGGGGTTGCGCTGGAAATTGTGGAGACAACACAAAAACTTTGACGTGCCGCAAAAATTGCATATACCTATTGAAGTACGGCGGGAATTTTTGTTTGGCAGTTGGCAGTACTGGAGTAAATTCCGTGCGATATCAATTGCCATTTTGTTTTGTTTTGTTTTGTTTTGTTTTCAATTCCGTAGGTAGGAGTTTCTCGGGATACAAAAAAAATTCCTGTGTCTTTCTCAGTGGAATGGACATTGGGAAACATTGTCCTAACGAATGTTACTGTTTGTTTGTTTAGTACCTAATGAGGCAGAATCAATGCCAAAAGATGTAACACGCCAAATAAGAAAGATAAGGACGATGAGGGATTGCGTAATGAACAATAAAAATGTAGTAACGTGATGTTACTAGTCGTCTTCATGATGATATCTGCTGGTGTACCAACATATGTGGAAAGTCTATAGCAGAAATGTAACTTTCTGTAGAATTTATATATACGGTATTCAGTATCTACAATGTGGTGTATATTTTTATGCCATCTTCTGGTTGTGAAACCGTGTTATCTGGAGGCTTGCCACAGACCACAGATGACGAGATGATCCCTGTGGTGTGTAGTCATGTCTGACAGGGTGCGGAAGACTGCTCACTGAAAAGGGGGGGGGGAGCTACTGAAGTGCTATTGGCAGGAGCAAAATCTTCCTTTGATACACACAGACTGCCAACTGTGTTCATTTCGAGTAGCGTGTAGTGAGCGAGTGTATTGTGCGAATGTTTTCAGGATGGGTAGCAACAACTCGTCATTCACCACGAATTCGCGCGCATGCTCAGTAGTCGCCTTCCTTGCTGGGATCATCTTCTCGTCTGTGGACAGTACTTTCTGAGACGGTGTCAAGCTCGTATACCACATTACAGGGACAGATTTCAGATCTGCATTCATTGAGAGAGATAATCTTCAAGACAGCGACCCTACGGGCTAAGGCGTAGGTTGCAGCCGCTCACTTGCTGCAATTTCGGGTTCGAATTCCACCGTGGGCATGTGAGTCTGTCTGTTGCGAGAGTTGTTTGTTGTCAGGCAGAGGGCTCTGCGACGGGCCGATCACTTGTCCAGAGGATTCCTACTGAGTGCGATAAGTGCAACTGTAACCGTCTACACTGACAATGAGTGGGTAAGAGAAGAGGTCAAACTAAAAAGGAAAGAAATAAAGAAAGCTGAAAGAAAGAAAGAAAATAAATAAATCTTACCTTGTGTGTGTGTGTGTGTGTGTGTGTGTGTGTCTAATTGTGTGTGATCTGGAAACATCAATAATGAGCGGGCCTAAGACAGAGTTGGATTGTATCGCCACAGAATCGAAGAAGAGAGTTATTTATATAAATATTTGGATTACTGAATGTGTATACAACAAAACATTAGTGTACTATGATCGTGTGTTAGATTCTATCAAATAGGTTGAAAGTGTCTTAGAACGGAGTGCCGAAGAGGAAATTTAGAGTGGAAGTTAAAGGAAGACTGAGAAACTTCCCTAATAAGAATTGCCAGAAAATCAAGTGTTAAAGAAATTGGGACGAAAACAACGTCATATTAACGTCAAGTTGACCTCCTTATGCAGCCATTAAAAAAAATAGTAGTCCTTCCTTAGCTGCAGTCATAATTGGAGGACTTGGCACACCTGCAGAAGGGAATGGCCCAGACTGACTTTAGCTGCAGTATCTCATTAAATTGAATTAAGACTTAACGATATATAGAATAAAGAGGTTTGGTCTCGAATAAGACACTAATGTTTCCATAATAACGTAACCGAACGCCATCACAGTTTTAGTGCTACAGCCTCTTAATAATGCAGGCAGTTGCTCGCATCCCTTCGGCACTCAAAACAAAGGATCTTGTATCTCTGAGCTCGCGTCCTTCCAGTAACATATCGCATTTCTTCACTGCACAATCAGTATTAATGCTTTAGTCGCAAAGCTTGGAGGGATGACGTCATTTGAGTTAGGCGTAGCTTGGCAAGGTGTAATTGAAAATTGTGTGCAATAATCTTCATGTGTGCACCGTGCATCAGTGACAATTAAACAAATTTAACAATTTTCCAACTAGATGCGGCTTATTCAGTTTATTAGATTACTGTAGGCAGCTCTACATGTTTCGGGTGTTGACACCCATTATCAGGAGCTTGTACAGCTGTAATTACAGCTT
>Ga0136643_10009921_pt1 | contig 14026 bp, 5 predicted proteins | sample TergutLab28metaG_FD_96883 | JGI IMG/M metagenome (GOLD analysis project Ga0136643, IMG submission 96883) | Labiotermes labralis P1 segment gut microbial communities from Petit-Saut dam, French Guiana - Lab288 P1 (version 3) (version 3) | ecosystem: Host-associated > Arthropoda: Insects >... | reverse complement strand
ATCGACCGCCAAATGTTGCAACGCGTGTCGCAGGAACTTGATTACAGGATTGACATCTGCCGCGTCACCAAGGGTGCACATATCGAGCACCTGTAAGGTAGGACAGAAACTTGGAGTGTCTCTATCTCTCTGTTGATATGCTCCTTTCTGCCGTGTCTGTCTTGGATGTTGCGCAGTCGAGTTCGCAAATTTCGGAGGTACTTATGAATAACCCTGTATAATGGTAGAAATAGTAGAGAATTAAAATAAACTTCTGCCAACTATGACACAGGTAGGCCAATATGAGGCGAAATGTATCGAATATATTGATCTTAATCTGCTACTTTCACTCACATTATGTCAATCTTTAATTACTCCTTTAAAGTATTAATACCAGGTATAAAACTGAGGCTGCATTATGCCAGAAATACGTAATTGTTTCTTCTGCGCAGGATATTTAAAAACATGATGCATACGACCTATATATATATGTGTGTGTGTGTGTGTGTGTGCGCGCGCAGGGGTTAGTTCCTACGTAATAAAAATGTACATAGTAACAATCTAACAGTTCCACACACATAAAGTTATTCTTCATTTACTTTCGACCTCGAATTTCTTCAACCAGTCTGCTCGCTCCTGTGGCCATCAGCACACATGGTAGTTACTCCGAAGGACGGACATCTCTAGAAAAATTAGGCATCCAGTATTCCGTTAGCCGTGCGAAGCGTCATACATTTGTTTCCCTCCACGTCTCCGTCAAGCTGTTAACACAGCCGATGTCCCCTCCATACAATTCGCATGTATTTTGTATGAGGGCAACCGCAAATGTACGGTCCCTTCTATTAGCGCTGAACACTTTACAGTACGGAAAGGTACTGGCCAACATTCATGTTTGTTAGTTCAAGCTGCCTGCTTCCTGCATCGCCGAATAATCGTTTCGGTTCAGTTTAATCCCGATGTAAACATACATGAGTGGTCGTCGCCTCTTCCACTATATTAACCAGCCATCTCATTCGGTGGTAGCCATTACGGGCTAACAGTGTATGTTTAGTTGGCACATACAACACATACTCTCTCAGTTATCACCAATTATTAAATAAACGTAAAGGTGAAGTGATCGCGTTACAGGCCCGGTTTAGCCCAGAGGGTGAGTAGAGGTATAGCTCTACTCTTCCATGACCGCGGCACTAGAAGGGTGTGAGTGGTCTGCAGCACGCTCCGGCAGCACTTTACCCCCGGGAAAGACCTGGTACCCAATGTACAGGAAGTTGGGTGGCCCCCAGGGCCTGTCTGGACAGGCGGAAAATCTCGTCCCCACCGGGATTCGATCCCGGACCGTCCACCAAGTATTAATAATATACGGAATATATAAACATTATAAAAAGGTATTCGCCGACTTACGAAAAGGCTGTGTTCTGAACACATGATTGTAAGTCAAATCGGTCGTACGTCGAAAACGGGGCAAAACAAGCTGCATAAGCTCAGATGGCGAGATTAGAAATGCATGAGTCTTGCTGCCCCGAGACGTCGTCCCAATAACGGGCGTTGTGATAATCAGCACTTTGTGCGCAAAGATCAAAAGGCAGTTCCAAATGAAATATTAATGAAATTCGTATTGTATTTCGAACTGAAATTTTCTTAAGGAAATTTTATTCCTATCTTCGGTTGGTCGTCGAACGGCCAGTAGCTCTGTACATACATATATATATAGGGTTCATTTTACAATACTGAAACAAAATGACTGTGCCTTTATCCTAAATACTGTATACGGACCTTGCCTTTCAGTACCACATTCACAAAATAGTTCCTACCTTGCTTTAACCAGGCCCTACCGTAACGTATGAGTATTATTAATAATGAAGCCGGGATAATTCGTTCGGTAGAGCGAAAAGGCTAAGGAATGGGCGTCAGAGTGATCACGTCGTATTTTGGTCAGTGGCGAGGGATTTTTCTCCTCTCCAAACTGCGATGTCGACCCTTGAACATGTCCAGTCTCCTACTCAGCGGTTAATGGCGGTTGTTCCGTAGAAGGTAAAGGGACGGGGCGTGAAGCTGGCCACTCGCCTCCTTTCAATGCCAAGGCTCAGAACGAATGGAGATATAAACCTACTACAGGCCTTCATGGATTACACAAGAAGAATTTTTCCGTTATCTTTAATGTTATTGTAAATTAATGATACGTCGTTGTACATAACGTAGTTCTGTATTACAGTACAGCTCACACCATGACATGTCCGTGCTGCACAGGTAAGAGGTAGTGGTATAGATATATCCATTCGCAACCTCGACCCTAAAAGGTGGTGGTGTGGTCAGCAACACCTCCTGGCCCCTTTACCACCGGGGAAATACCCGGTGTCTCTTGTATAAGCGGTTGTACGGGCCGTTTAGACGACACGAAAAATCTCCCTCCCAGAAGATTTCGGATCGTCCAGCCAGTTAGTCGCTAGAGCGACTGGGTTTTCCCGGCCACCAGTCCAGTATTAAGAGGATTCCATAAGTCAGATACACGGGAAAATAATTCGAACTGAACCTATAAAATATTCAGGTCTATCAATTCATATTATAAAGAAGAAATTCTTTTATTAAGCAAGTCTGTCCCAGCAGCAATGTTCAAGATTCGCGTTACGATTTCTTCTCTTTCGGGTCTCGTTTATTCTGACAGACGTCCCTCGGAATTTTTCCTCAGCCCAACCTGACGTACCGCGATAGAGCCAAATGAGTCCGTGATGAAAGTCCATCCAAACTGTCTCCAACTCGTAATAATACGTCCACAATAACCAAAGCGACGCGTTTAACAGTACAGATAAAAGGTAAAGGTAAAGTGACCCCGTTACAGGCCCGGTGTGGCCCAGACGGTGGGTAGAGGTATAGCTCTACTCTTCCATGACCGCGGCACTAGAAGGGGGTGAGTGGTCAGCAGCACGCCCTGGCCGTACTTTACCCCAGGGAAAGACCCGGTACCCATTTTACAGGAGACTGAGTGGGCCCCAGGGCCGGGCTGTACGGGCGGAAAATCTCGTCCCCACCGGGATTAGATCCCGGATTGTCCAGCTCGTAGTCAGTCGCTATACCTACTGAGCTACCCGGCCCACATACCAATACAGATAGCGTCGTTAAATAGCCTGTGGAAAATTATTTATTTATTTATGGTTTATTTCACTACACTGTATCTCATATTATATAGCGTCGAATTATAGAAGGAATGGTGAATTATAAACGGAAAAGCAGCAGGTGGAAGGGATAGGTCGTGGCCTAATCGAGGTACTACATCGGACTTAGCCTGCAGGGTGTGAAAAACTCGATAGAAATTTTTCAGCAGGGCAGTCGGCAACTCGACCGAGATTCGAACAGGACACGTCCAGACTATAAATTAGAACCCGCTGTTCCAGTCTGTTCCGTAGAAAAAACTTGTTACCGAAAAAAAATAGAACAGATAGGGAGTGGAGAGGCAAGACAGTGTTTGGCGTCTCGTAAATAATGGTCCGGAAGGAGCAATGTGTTAATGCTCACAGCACTGTACAGAGTGGAGGAGGCGTCAGGTGCGCCAACATGTGAAACACCATCCATAAATCCTAAACGAACTTCAATTGACCTGGAACATCTTTCCTTATTCTTGTAGACAGTAATTGGAGCTTAGAACAAATGAAATACTACAAGTCACAGTTAGGTTAGTGGCAAAAATTTGTTCACGGAGGACAGCAAAAAGTTACACAACTGACCCTTTCAGTTTGTCACCGTCACATTCAGCTTTACCTGGTATTACTGACAAAGAATTCCGCAACGAAAATAAGGCATCAATAGAATTTCGGTATAAAATCTCAAAGATTGAACACCATTAGTACAAAAATTATTATATGGACAGGAATTCAGTCTTTCCCAGTCACTTCCTTTCCTCATTATTTTTAAAAACATTGTACATAACTTGAAGGAAAAGTCTCCCATTAAAATATAATTGTGGTGTAATTCATCAAGAAATTTCCTACCCTTTATGGAATGTGACCTTCGATTACTGTCTTCACAAGATGACACCACTGTTCCCCATTTCGAGCCAAATTAATCCAATTCACATCCTCCCACGCCTTATCTGTAAGATCCATTTTGAATATTATCCTCCCACCCAAGCCTATACCTGTCGAGTGGTCACTTCCTCTAAAAATTTTCTCTGCATAGGTCATTTGTTATTTCTACGTGAAAAGCTTAAAATAAACAGCGAAAGAGTCAAAGCTCTGCGACAAATTGCAAGGACGGCGCCTTTTTAACAGCCCTTCAGCTATCACTATCGCTATTTATGTGACTCGCACTCAGCCTTCTGCTTGAAAATTTCGCATGTGTAAAACTCACAAATGTCACACGAATTTCTCTTCTGTTATGCCCAACACCCCCACTACCCCGCCCCCATATTAAACTCCTCTACAGCATCACTCTAATGACATTTTCTAAGGAGACAAACCTTGTAAAACATAATGATTTAAACTGAAGGGTTCTTAAATCAGCGCCCAACTCCTAAACTAGAATATTACACCTCATCACGAGTCAGCAACTTTGTATTCAATATACTAGCAACCACCATCCAAATCTGGGGGCCACATTTTCATCCGTTGCTACAAGGGGCCCATGTGATTTCATGCAATAAGTATGATAGGGTAAGGAATTACGTACTATACCACCGGAGCCCCGTATGCAAAGAGCTCTGACTTGTATCCCAACCTTGGTCACAGATATTATAGGAAAACTGTAACAACAATCTGTATTTACAGGAACATTCTATCTCGGTTACAACGTCATGAAACTGTACTTTGTGTAGTTATAAACCAGTGTTGTTGTAACCAAGAAGAATGGTTAGGAGCGAGGAATTAATTGGTACAACAGAATGTATAAGGCAATAGAAGAGGTGTCGCATAAACCAAAGTCGTTATAACCGGGTTCGACTGTATTGTCTTATCTGGTAGAACTGTATAGTGTGGTTATTAATTATGAACGTTAAGAATCTATACGCAGCCTCAATATTCAGATTGACGTCGTGTTATTTGGTAGATGGCTACCAATGTTCGACAGCCAATGGAAGTAGGTATCTCCGAAAAGAGGATACGTATCCACCAGACTGCAGGTTGTAACAGCCCAGAATAAAGAGATCTTCATTTTCAGTACCTTAATAACTTCAGATACCACCCAAAATTTATATATACAGTTGTAAGCAACTGTCCGAAGACAGCAGCACATCTATCGCGCGAAATGCTATGTATATCAGATACATTGAAGATATTGCTCAATGTCCAACATTGAATCTGCATTATGAATCAACCTCTGAAATAAAGGTAAATTTAATCATTGTCATTGTATTTGTTTACACCCTATACCTGCACCAGATATATATTTCTCTTCTACACAGATTCTGAGGTCCAAGAAGTAGCCTATCTAATGGGTACTGTGGAGGGAATTTAGGGCATAATGCGACCAGGTCTTGAAGCTGACCAGTCATATTTTTTTCTTGTACAGAAGTTAAGAATCCATGGACCTACTCCGTAAGTCTGCACATTGTGGGCAGGAATACGTCTTTACTTCATGATACTACTGAGCTAGACTAGGAATAATGAGCTAAAAGTAAAGGCATCAAGTCTGGCACTGGCTGAGACGTCGGCTGTCAACTGCATGCTGTGTGTGTATGTAATGACGTCTGGAACGAACCGATAATTGAGCAGTTCATTAATTCTTTTTTTGTATGACATATTCTTACTAATTATCACCAAGAAAGATAGTTTTTCTTGAGAATATAATAGGTTCACAGCTAGTAAATAATATACCAGAATTTTGTGGAATCTCAAGATTCATTACCGTGCACACAAAAGCTCGTCATTTTTCCCTAACCTGAGACATATAAATCCAGTTCACGTCATCGCATCATATTTCTTCATGTTTTTCTAATATCATCTTTCCAACTAATCCTATGCCTTACAAACCTTCTTTTTCCTTCTGGTTTCCCCAGAGAAGACTTCTGAGCATTGTATTTCCCGCCAATGCATGTCATATGTCCCCCCCCCCTCCATTGTACTCCTTGCCTTAGTCACCCTCATAATTAGGCTTAGGATTATACGCATTTCACATACTGCGTAGGTCAAATAAAGCTACATACAAACTTGCACTTAAGGCAAATCCCATAAATAATATTTATTTAGAGAATTTAAATTTTGTTTTATTTTACATTTGCAATATGCAAAATGCATACAATCCTAAGCCTACTCAGAATATTTAGCGAGTAAAAAAAAAACCATGAAGCTCCTCCTTAAACAATTTTATCCAGTCTCCTTTTACTTCTTCCTCCTTCGGCCCAAATATCTTCTTCAGCATCCTGCTCTCGAAAATCTTCGGTCTGTGTTCTTTCTTTGGTGTAAGAAATAATAGTCTCAGACCAATACACAACAATGAGAAAATTGTTTCATTATGAATCCACACTAAGTACGTAGTAGAAGTAGGTTTATCAATAAAGAGTCAGGAGAGGCAATGAATCGAAATATAACAGACATTTCGAAAAATAAATAAATGTAGTCTGCATCGTTCTAAGTACCAGAAATATTCAAGAACTGAAGAAGTGCATAATAAAGCACTCAAATTGTTCTGCACGAAGGTTTTCCTTCAGTTTATCAGACACCTGCCCTAATAACAAATTTTAGTGGTAGGGAATTCTTTCGGAATAATTAAAATACTCTGAAATATATATATATATACATATATATATATATATATATATAACGGTGGGATTTAATTGCGTGATGCCCTGACACGACACTGCCACTATTTATGAACCCCCCCTGTATCGGCAGCATTCGAAATTAAAGCGAATATCGTCACTGAAATCGAGTGTTGTAAAACAAGAAGCCCGAATAAAGTCACTTCAGGCAAATAAATCCAGTTCGATTACGCCCAAATTCTTTCATTTTAGATTTCCTTAAATTTTTTTACCCAACACTGAATATCCTGGTGAATATGTTTGTATGATATGGGGGCAGTTTAATAATTTTGAAAAAAAAACGGTTTTGCATCAAAGACAAATATGATTGAGTTACACTTGTCTAAAAACGTGCAGAAGCTATCACATTCAAAATGAAACACACAATCGTTCTACACAGCTAATTACACCACTGATCAAAATCTACGCTACAAAATGCTGAAACAGTTTATACTAAACAAATGGGAATGAATTCATAGTATAAGCAAGGGGAAAATTGTTTTATGATTATAGAAAAAGAAAGCTAATAATAAGATGAAAAGGGAAAAATGCATATGAAATGTTAGAAAATTTTTTATTATGTTACATGTAAAATTCATATTATTTTAAAACTAGAAATTTTCTATTATAATAAAATTGATTAATTTCATACTATAATATACGGGGAACATTTCACATAATGTAAAATTGGGAAAATTCATATTATGAAAAAGACTTGACGTGATAAAGCAAGGGAAACAAGACTGTTCTTTAGAGAAGCGACAAGTTACCTTCTGGCCATGACTGTGCGCGTCATCGCTGACATAATTATTTCCTTTTGAAAGTTCTAATTTGGTACGCGAATGTGTATGTGATCCACTTAACTGCAAGTTTGAAAGGCGTGTAGTGTAAAGTAAGCAGTAGGACTTAAATGACGGCCAGCCAATCACACATGCTTCCTAGTACACAAAGTTCCTAAATTCAAAGCCTCCATTTCTGTGATCGTTGAGCACAAAACTTGAAGAACCGAATCAAACTTTCCGATTTGCGCTCCTAAAGTGGAAAATCGGTAATGATTAACATGATATGGTTCCCGAGATTTTGTACTTGGCAACCCAAACTCTAAATCCTTAAGAAGAAATAAGAGAAGAGACAGATGTAGCAAGTGGAGGAGGAAGTAATGGTAGAAAAAGTTTATTGGGAAAAAGAAACATTTTACTGGCTTCAAATTTCCTCTAATGAAGGTAGGTTGGGAGCAAGGCAGTGCGTCGGAACGTAAGAAAAGGAAGTGATGGTAAGTGAAGTGTAGGATTACGTGGCAGAAGAAAGAAGTTACTCCGTAACTGTGTTTGGGTTTAGCTTTGATAGCTTCACTGACAGCGATGCAATATGGCAGCATTTTGTTATAGCTGGGAGGGACGCAATATGGCGGAATTTTGATATAGCTGGGAGGGGCGCAATATGGCGGAATTTTGATATAGCTGGGAGGGGCGCAATATGGCGGCATTTTGATAGAGCTGAAAGGCTGAATTTTAATAACTTAATAATGCTTAAATTTCTTTTCCTCTGTTACGGACAACAAGCATTGTATATGCGGGATTACAGGCTCTCACGGCGTTATGATGTGTACAGGTTCTGGGATGTGAAGCCGTGTAGTCTGGTAGCTATTGATTAAAAGACCCCACGTCAAAGGAGAATAATTTACATTGGTCTTCATAACAGAGGCTAATCCTTCAGTACTGTGTAGGGGAAAATATGTAGCTGCTCACTCCTGTACCATATTAAATACTCGCTCATAAATATATCCTGCAGGAAAAAAATTACAGCTTCATGTATCAAAAAAAGGAGAGCTTTATTAAGCCTTGCTATTAACCTCTCGAGTGTCTAAAGGATTCATCACTTTGTACTGAACTGACCGCATGACTAGAAAGTGTAAAATGTGGAAAAATGTTTTAAATCCGTTGATTGTTTAAATTCATGCGACTAGAGCTGAAAATTAAAGTTTACTTGCGTTATCAATAAAACCTATCACTTCCTAAGTGAAACGATGAAAGTGATTGATGTGAAACTAAAATCCAGTTGATACTCACAAATCCCAGATTACGTACTGTAATTAGACATTACTCAGTGGGCTGGCACAATAGTACATTGCAGTAAACAGACCAATCTACATTGCCTACAAGTGTCGACAAACCTATTCATAGATTTGGTTATTTCCGTCACTTACTCCTTCGGGTTTATATGGAGAGGTCATGTATCGATATGCAGGAAAGCTGTTGTGGTCTTTTCATAAAACTACTCAAGAAAGCCGTTAGAAATCTGCCAGGTTATTTGAGTCCCGGTCGAGATTCAAACTGGGCACACCCCCCCCCCCAAAATAAACAGATTTCATGACCGCAACTTGAACCAACTTCTTCGGCTAAACAACAGCTCAGGTAAATATAAATATATATATATATATATATATGTGTGTGTGTGTGTGTGTGTGTGTGTGTGTGTGTATGTAAGAGCGAGAGAGCTGAGGCCATGCTAGGAAGCAGACAACCCCTCAGTAATTGAAGTAAATCCGGACAGCATAGTACCTCTTGGGAAACTAATGAGTAGCTAGTCCATGAGTTCCCTGTACGCTACTGAATCAAAACACTTATTACCCTCTTCGCAACAGTCTATCTCGTGACCCTATCCTGTGCCACATTAACCCTTGGATTAAGGAGAAAAGAAACTTCCTACTTTTACGGAACTGGGTACATTTTGTACCCATATTTTTTAAATTATTTTCTGATTTTTTTTCAAGGTTCGATTAATGGACTCAATTGTAGTCAAAATGTTGCTTTTATTCAGATTTCTCATTTCTCGTGCAATTATATAGAGTCAAATACTTACAATATTTGAGGACAAGAAAATATATTTTAGAATATAAATGTGAAAGAAATTTGTCTCTAGTATGATTGTTCCTTGCAATAGTCGCATTTTACTTGAATTGTCTTGATAGAGCGGTCCTTGCACACCCATTCAGAGCACTGGCAACATTTCCAGTCCGTCTTTCTGTCCTTAGCTGTTGGAAAAACAAGGTACCTTCCATGGGTACAAAATGGTCGAGTTGGATTTAAAAAAATATACCATACGTAAAAAGCTACATAAGTGCCGAATAATGATTATTTTGTGTCAGTGGGACTTCAATGAACTTATAGAAAAATGGGTAAGATTGTTACTCTATACCAGCGAGAACTGTTCATGAAAATTCCATGCCTGGGTACATTTTGTACCCAGTCAGTAAACGAAGGGTTAATCCAGGCACCTACACCCTATTCTACATTTTATTCGAGATTCTTTAGCGTTATTCTTTCTTCTACGCTTACTTCTTCAAACGACCTGTTGCCTTCAGGTTTTCCCACCAGAAACCTGTTCTTCTTACTCCTGCATTCTACATGCCCAAATTAATGCAATGTCTTTAATTTGATCACTTTATTGAGTGAGAACCACGAAACATGAGCCGGTCCCAGTAGCCGCGAGGTCTAAGGCAGAGGTCTGCGGCTGCTGGCCTTCTGAGATTGTTGGTTCGAATCTCACCTGTGGCATGGATGTCTCTGTTGTGAGTGGTGTGTGTGTGTGTGTGTTTGTTGTCAGTAGAGGTCTCCGCGACGAGCTGATCAGTCGTCCAGAGGAGTTCTACACACTGTGGCGCGTCGTTGTACGTGATATAGAAACCTCGTGAGTGAGAAGGCATTGGTCCACTGGGGGGGGGGCTCTCGCGCCGAAAACAAACAAAAAACAAAAAATATGGAGTTTTTGTGTTTCTTCCATCCTCGTTCTTCCAAACACCATGTTCCGCACCCTGCTTTCCGTGACTTATTCACCTGTAATTCTGAAGAGTGCCTGAGACAGCGCTCGATCTCTTGGGATAGCTCTTCTTTTAAAAAAGCCCAGGGGTTTTGTTCCATCAGTCCGTTTTTTTCTTTTCATGCTCTGATATTGCATTTTGTTTGTTGACTGTGCACTCCTGCTTTGGAAATCGAATATAAATCCCATCGGAGGGCCAGTCGACACTGTCCCCTCAAAAAAAAAAGAATTTATCTTTTATGCGTTAATCGGAAAAGTACACTTCAAATTTCCTGGAAACACACGATTAGAACTTAATGAAATACGCTATAGTTTCGATCTCCATTGGACAAGAAAGCATTTGAGGAGCTATGGTGCTAGCTGTATTACCTGCAGTTAGTTTGCTAGTTAAATATTTTGAAGCCTGTAATTAACTTTAAGAATATTTTGAAATTTTGATTTGCAGCTGACACAAAATACACCTGCCTCCTTTACAAGGCAAAATATTTAATCTTATGCTGTAAAAAAATTTATTTCGAAAAATCATACAAGCATTGTGCATGTACACACAAGGTGAATGAATAAAATGTGAGAAATCTCTGGCACCAGGAAGCCATGCGTAGACACAAATATATAAAAAAACATAAAAATATAACGAGAAACGCGTCATCATGTGCGCTAATATTTTACAAACTTGGTTATGTGGCGCAAAAGTACAACTCCGGCCTGCGCCGCCTCATTGTTGATGTTTCTAGATCACACGCAATTTCAAAACGCACAATTGCGCGCCCACGCACGCAGGTGCCTGATAGGATTGCTATGAAGATGGAACAGTGTGTTCCGAAACGTTGGCACATAAAATTCAGACACCGGGGAATTGCCTAAATAAAGGATACAACATTCAGAACACTGCGAAATTTTGAAATCAAGAAAAATTATTTTTGTTTCAGCTTTAACCTTTTAGAGCCTACTGGTTACTTGATGCACCAACAGGTTTACCGTTCAAAAATTGTATATTCCACCCACATTTTATTTATGTGTTTTGTATTTAACTCAGAAAAAAAAAGCGATTTTTTCTTATACAACGTAAACTGTTTGGTTTTTGTAGCCAAGATGAAAAGTGTTTACTGCACGGTACGAACCGGGTCTTTAAATAGAACAGCTTACGTCTCATGTTTATGGCTTAATATTACGTAAGAACACGAGAGGCAATGTACATAAAATGTGATATTCAGGTGCTTTCTTGCAACCATTGCTGCAGTGGAAAATCAATGGACATTACACAACCTGACTGTGTTTATTTGTAGCCCTACGTATCCAGCATGCAATGAACGTGCGACATATTATCGTCTGTGGCATGCCCCGCACTACAGTATTTTTCCACAGTTTCTCATATAGGTAAAGCAGTCCCATTACAGGCCCAGAGGGTTTCAGGAAGTTAAGGTTCCCAGATTTCGTGACAACGGCACAGGATGGTGGTAAGGTTGTCAGCCTTAGGCACCGGCCGCCTTTACCTCCAGGAAATATTCCTGGTACTCATTTCTGTTAGAGGCTGAGTCGACCCCAGGGCAATAGTGCGATCGGGGGGATTTTATATCAATGAAAAATCCACTGACACCAGCTGGAATCGAACCAGCGACCTTCCGATTTGTAGCACAGCACCTTAACCACTGTGTTACCGCGGTCCCCACAGTTTCTCATAAAAGGCACGATTTTCGAAAAGGTTACTGAACATAAATTTTTGTTTTGATTTTCTCTAAAACGTTCGTCTGAAACATTTCTCAGTCCAAGCAGAAATGAGCGAGATATGATAAAAAAAAATGTATATTGCTCTTCACGTAATGTACCCTTCAGTCTTCTCCGACTTTAATGAGACTTGAACTTTTTCAATAGATTTTCGAAAAATCCTCAAATATCAAATTTCCCGAACATCCGTCCAGTGGGAGCCGAGATGTGCCATGCGGACCGACGAAACAGATATGACGAAGCTGTTAGTCGCTTTTCGCAATTTTGCGAACGCGCCTAAAAAAAAGAGCCTAAAATACACAAAACACGAAATTTAAAAACACGCAACTTAGTCGTTGATTACAAGAAACGTTCCTTTTTTACGTAAATTCAAATAAGTCTGTGTTATAATTCTGTAAGCAGAAGAAGAATTTTACATTTACTTTTAATTTAAATCCTTTCTAAATGGCAGAATACGATTTGAGGTTTCATGTGGTACGATGTGTTTTTGCGGGGTGTCATCTAGTAGGTGGTTATTTACCAGGTTACACGGCTTCATAATTCAGAAATAAAATATAGGAATTTTTACTGCCCTGACAACCTCCGGTTGATTCAAGTCCCTTGTGATGTTGTGTTGTGTCAAGGGAAAGTATTTCCCGATGTTTCAAAGGGTAATAGCGCCTTTTCTTCAGAGTGAAGCAGTCCAAAAGAGCGAACTGCTTGAAATAAAGCTGAAGCCACAACAATCCTTTGAAACATCGGAAACTGCTAACCCAGCGACAGAGAGCAGTAACCCAGAAGAGCTGAATATCCAGCCTCAAGTCATCAACAAACTGGAACGTTCGAGATCAGGGTACGTGTGGTGCATTTAAACTAAGACAGAGGCAGTAACAGGTGGGTAGAGAAGACTGAACTGACGGTGGAGGCAGCATTTTCCTGTGAAAGTCGGAGAACATTAGACGACGCGGAAATGCAGTCCATAAGCCGAGAGGCCTCGTAGCCTTTACACTTCACTTAATACCTTACGGTGAGGATGATACGGTTGGGGCACGTGTTACTCACGAGAACAATTATGGCCTTGACTTTGGTGATGTACAGTAAAACGGATCGTTAAAAATTTAAGATCCTTATCCAGTGTATTCTAGTTAAAAATATATATTCGGCCGAAGTTCATCTGCATATATTGTGTGCGAGTACATACTACTATTTTCACTTGTGTTCCATCTGGTTACAGCTGTGCATAAATTTCACTTCATGCTTGTTATGAAATGCACATCTAACAAACAGCTACCAGTAGGAAGTGATAGAAACAGTGATAAAGGCTTAAGTTCTTGAACGACTTCAGTGTTTTTAGAGGAATTTTTTTTTCGAAGGTTCAACCAAGAAATAAGAGATCCCTCCCACGCTCTCAAGGACACAGCTGTTCCTCTCAGCGACATGATAACTTACGGAAAAAATTATATATAAACTTATATATCTGAACCTTAGTATATGTATATATATACTTGTATATATATATACTTGTATATATTACAAATCGGTAGGTCGCTGGTTCGATCCCAGCTGGTGTCAGTGGATTTTTCATTGACATAAAATCCATCCGATTGCACTATGGCCCTGGGGTTGACTCAGCCTCTAACAGAAATGAGTACCAGGAGTATTTCCTGGGGGTAAATACGGCCGGTGCGTAAGGCTGACAACCTTACCACCATCCTGTGCCGTTGTCACGAAATCTGGGAACCTTAACTTCCTGGAACCCTCTGGGCCTGTCCAGGCCTGTAATGGGACTGCTTTACCTTT
>Ga0136643_10009919_pt1 | contig 14027 bp, 10 predicted proteins | sample TergutLab28metaG_FD_96883 | JGI IMG/M metagenome (GOLD analysis project Ga0136643, IMG submission 96883) | Labiotermes labralis P1 segment gut microbial communities from Petit-Saut dam, French Guiana - Lab288 P1 (version 3) (version 3) | ecosystem: Host-associated > Arthropoda: Insects >... | reverse complement strand
AGTTAAGTTAAAAGTTTTCATTATTGATTCTAAGTTTTGCTTCACTGAGCTGTCTACCAGAAAGTTTATGTTTAGGTCACCACAAATTACCAGAGAGACATTTGGCTGACATAGAAGGTTCAGTGTTTTTTCTAAGAGTTCTAAGAAATAGTTAGGATTTTCGGATGGAGATCTATACACACAACAGAGTCAATTTTGTGGAGCATGTGTTTAATTTAATTGCACTTATTTTGAAAACCTTTTCTTTGCATAACTTGTCTAGGTCAGTAGCCTGATAAGTCATATCGTTTCTGGCTAGGATGCATACTCCTCCATTAGAATAAGTTTTACGGCAAAAACAATTAGCTAATTTATAGCCAGGGAATGTGAGATCCAGCATTTCCTCTTTTCTCATATGGTGCTCGCTCAGGCATACGAGATGGGCAGTGTATATGGCACATATGGGAGAGAGAAGAGGTGCATACAGAGTTTTGGTAGGGAAACCTGAAGGAAAGAGACCACTTTGAAGATTTAGATGTAGGTGGTAAGATAATATAACTATGGATCTTCAAGGAGTGGGGTAGGGGGCTTGAACTGGATTGATCTGGCCCAGAATAGGGACATTTGACCTCCTCTTTTGAATTCATTAACGAACCTGCTGGTTCCATAAATGTGGGGAATTTTTTGACTAGATGTGGACCAATTAGCTTCTCAGATGGACCCTATTCCATGGAGTTGTTTAGTTAATTTGTTTATTAGTTCAGTTTTTATACAAATATGTGGTACAGTTTCAACATTCCATGCATTAGATTTGACGATTTCACCAATTAATTTACCTACTCTTGTGAACCCTTGTGATGAAGGCAATAAGAATCTCTGAAATACAGGTATATTCCTCTGGACTACATGACATCGCGTCTGTAAAAACTGAATTTTTGAAAAGATTATTTGTGTTGTTTGTCAGAAATCCTTTAAATATCTGTCACCAACAGAGACATTTGCATGCAGCATGCCTGCTGATGAGTGACCATTTTCTTGTGAAATCCGTAAAACACATGTTACTCACATGAGTACCACATATGCTAAAAAAGGCAAACTTGTCCCTGTGTATGCCATGCAAGCAACGGGGGTACAGAGGTATAGCTCTGCTCATTCCTAACCTCAGGTATGGATGGAAGTGAGTGGTAAATTTCATGCCACAGCTGCTTTACCCCTAGAAACAACCCACCAAATAGGAGACTATTCAGGCCCCAGAGCTGTTCTGGACGTTTTGGAGAAGAGTTGTGTGTGTATATATATATATATATATATATATATAGAGAGAGAGAGAGAGAGAGAGAGAGAGAGAGAGGGGGGGGGAGTTCTGGTTCGGGATATACAAAACACATACAGCAGACTTACATAAGGTACATAGTGCTTCATACACTATGTTGACGATCAAAGACTGCTAGCGGTGCAGTGACTCGTGCTAGGATCCGTGGTCGTGCGAATGAAGTAGGAAAAGTGAAGCATACGGATATCTGTAATGGTGGGAAATTTAAGTTATTAGAGGTTTATTTTTTATTTTCATATCATCATTCAACATTTTGAAGTTGAATTTTGCCCATTTACAGCGTCAGATTTATCTAGTATCCGCTGATGACAAGACACTGAAGTAAGAGCTCGAAATTCAGTACACTACGTACTCCAAACGTTAAGAAATTACAGGTTTGGTTCATCGCAGGTTAATATATTTCAAGCCACTTTAAACTAAGTGTCTTTGCCCGAAGGATGCATCTTTTGGGTGTAATACATGAGTGATGCGGATGCCTAAGATGTGATCATTCGCAATTTGGGGGCGAGCCTGTAGTTTGGATATTCACAGCAAACACGTCGTGCCTACATTACTGAGATCGGTCGGTCATTGCTTTTTAGGGAAGTAATAGCTGTTTGTTCCAGAATCTTACTAAGATATGAATGCATTGTGTGGTTCATAGTAGTTACCATGGTGCGTGATAGGTTATGTCACACGTTTGTTTTTTGGTAGGAACAATCCGTTCAGATTGTACTACAGATAGAAGAAATACCGTCGTTCACAACTTAGAAAGTTGGCTAAATATTTATTCCTCGAAAAATACTGTGTCTTTCAGCTTTTCAAGCAATCATGAGGTACTTTCTTTTTTTTTAAATACTGAGAGAAAAATGTTGTGCATATAACGTTATGGTTTTATTAATAAGAGCTGAGGTCTGACTTTTATAATGTGTAAGGTAAATTCTCCGAACACTCGGTTTTTGGGTTATATTTTGTCCAAATGTGTTATTTATATTTTAATCCAGATTTAAAATGGAGTACTACAACCCTTAAACAAACTCATTTGTATGTGCACTTTTAACAGAAATGTTTTATTGAAAATACTTCACTAAAATTGAACCCAAACTCAAATGTTTAAAATGTACCATATACATTGTAAAACGTTAAGATCTCTATGGTTATTATTAACATCTTAATATTGTATACATTTTTTCTTTCAGTATATTTGTAAAAAGGGTACCTGAAGTTGGCTTTGTAACATGAAACATATGGTACATTTCTGACAAAAGTTTTGTTTACATTTAATTTGTATTCCACAGTCTAATCTTCTCTTTTATCTGTATTTGTTTGTTGTAGCGGTGTCATGAAAATGGTCTCTTGGTACTGCACTGCTGATAGGAAACTTTGGCAGTGTAAGTATAAAGAATGTTATGGTTAAAGTTCATGGTACAGTTCAGCAGTCAGCAGGTGTTGGGCCCAATTCATGAATGAGACAAGACTTGTAGTCACATCACTTTTGAACTTGGAAAACCACTCAATAAAGTGTGTCATTCCTATTTTCAGCTATCCAAACACTACTTTTAAACATTTAGAATGTGCTTACTGCATTTTACCCCAGTTTGAAGCAAAACTTGATGCAGACACACTGCTCATTCAAGTCTTCCATTTTCTAGATATACCAGAATCACAATAGAATGATACATGCTTGTAATTAACAAGGCTTAGTCAACAATCACACATGCTACAGTCATATTCCAAGCAGGAACTGACTTAGCAGGCTAGCAGTATAAGTTAGTACTAACAGCAGTAGTCCCATCTCACTGTCACTACAGAAAATATTTGATTGCACCACACGTATTCTGTGGATTTCTTAAGTTTACCAACACTTACTCCTTCAGACACCCCACTGCACTTTCTTTTTAATTTCTCATATGGTAAATGAAATAAATAATCCTGCAACAGAACAAGAGTGTCACTAGTGTGAATGCAGTGTGGTGTAATGTTGATTTTGTTTTCGCAACAGAAATCCAAGCATGAAACGAAACTGTACAATATGTTTAGCAAGAATAATATTCCTAAAAATGTGCATCAGACTGGATCTCGTAAAAGTTCCTTTCAAGACAGGGAACATAAAGTCCCATTTCCTCCATCAAAGAAACCAAGACCTGCCGAAAACTGTATGCCACAACAAGATGGAGTTGAGGATGATATCTGGGGCGATGAGCTGGATGCCAATTCTGTGGAGGAATGCTTCTTGCTGGCTTCGCAGGCATTGTCTCAGGTGTGTACAACTAATGAAGTTTGGCAACTGCCAAGGTTTGTACCACAATTTAATGACTCCATTGCCGCATGTGAATTCTTTCTACTCATATTTCTTCTTCTTTTTTTTTACATCTGTTTTTATCCTTACAAGCTGAGGAGTGGGGGTTTTATAGAGGTTACTTCTCTTGGTGCTGTATGCAGAAATTGCCACACTTTGATCGTACATATTTTTGTGTTTTTGTAGTAAGTTTTTTTTTTATACCTCTGATATTTGTGCGTGCAAAGAATAAAGGTAAAGGTAAAGCACCATGCCGTGAAAGTGTATGAAGGACTGGCGTTAAATCTGCATGCATTTGAATCCTGAAGCCTCAGTTGCCCAGCATATAGCCTAGTCACTATACCAACTGAGCTATTCCATTTCTTTAATTTACATCTAATTTCTGTGGCCAAAGCACAGATTGCTGCTGAAAGTCATATCCAGCAAGACACACAATCCTAAAAGTGGCTTGCACTTGGTCTGGAAGGGTATTTGTTGATGTACTTGTAGTGAGAAATGGAAAGTACGTATGTTAGTAGCTGCTGCAATCAAAGTGGCATACTTGAAATGAGTTCTCGTAATCTCAGTGGAAGTGTGAGGACATTATGTGATAAAAAAAATCTGTATATTTCCATTCCATATTCAGAAGGGCCATTGCCCAAGTAAATGTATTAGTACCTTAAAACCAATTATGACCTTCTCACATCTGCCTTAAGCCATTACATGTAATCATGACATCAGTTTAAAATTTCAGTAGGATATTCAGCTATTTTATAATGCTGAATATCCTACTGAAAATTTAAAGCAAAGCTTAACATTGGAGTTACTTTATTATATCTTTCATTTAGTTGTGTTTTGTTATTGTATCTTTCATTTGGTTGTGTTTTGTTTCCTTTCTTGTACATACATTTTGTCCTTTCTGCCTCTTTTATTTAGTTACACTTTATGAACTAATTACTTTATTTAGTGTCACAAAACAATGATGTGGTTATAAAAAGTAAATGCAGAAAAATACAGAATCATCCCTATCCTACTGTAAGGTACTATTTAGCATTTGCATGGACAGACTGAGAAAATTCAAGATCTTCATGCAGCATAAAATGTGGTTAGTTTCTGAAGTGGCTGCCAGCTTTTAGCTTCCACAAGAAGCAGTCTTTTTTTATGAAATCAGTTCTTATAGTGTGGTAATATACATCACACTCACAGATGGTTAACTTGGTAATTTTGTCATGTTGCAACACTAATCTACAGTGTGCAAATTTATTATTTTTTGTGCGTATGTGATAATGTTACAACATTATTTTTTAATTTAAAGACATCCATCCCAGAGCCATCCAGAACCAGAGAACAGGCACACACAGGAGAAAATACTAAAATGCAGCCGTTCCGAACACCTACGGTGCAGACATTTAAACCAAAACAAGCTGCAGCATTCACCAAAAATGCTCTGTCTACCTCAAAATGGACAGAAATACACACAAGAAAAATTCCGTCTACAAGAATGCCTTCAAGTATTTTGTCAAAGAGTGGACCACATTCTTCCAAACCTCCAGAGTTGTTCTCAGAAGATTTTCAGGCTCCTTCTTCAGTTACTGCAAAATCAAAACATGTGGAGACTTTGCCAACAAATGTTGCACCATCAATGGCACAGGTGGAGATGGCACAAAGAAGTACTGTTTCTCCCAGCTCTAGAACATCGTCAGTAAATATTCCATCTTCATCTTCAGCTAGTTCACTGAAAAACGTAAATACAGGTGATTATGCCTTAACTAGCAGGAACCCTGTGGCTATCTCATCACAGTTTTGTTATGGTATCTTACTTGGGGGATTTGATGGAAATTAATGATGATGATGATGATGATGATGATGATGATGATGATGATAATGATGATGATGATGATAATAATAATAATAATAATAATAATAATAATAATAATAATAATAATAATAATGGGTGTACACAAATGTAAGATGAGAATTTTTTTCATACTTAGTCATCCACAAAATGGGAGTCGCATTATTTTGCACTAAGTTAAACACTTTCAGTAGAGATATTTTCCTGAATATTTAATATTGTGGAGGGAGTTGTGTTATGTGCAGGGCTATTGTATGTTTGAGTAAATGTAGTATTTTTGTCTTGTATTCCAACAATACAATTTCCAGGCTATCTTGACTAAGGTGTCGTTACTTTTCATGAGTGCCCTGTGGTATATACCAGTATCATACCTTACCAACCTTTAACACAGTTTCATTCACAGACATCTTTCCATGTCATTCTACACTGTGGAACCTCTGAATAATCTTGCTCTTCATGCTTTAAGCATGAGCTAACCTACTGACCAATGCCTGCATAGGATGACTTTCTTTTCATGCTGCTCTCTCTAAGTGCATGGTATGCACAACTTTGAACTTCAAATGACATATTATGCAAGCTGTGGGATTCGTGGTTTGGTTGACAGCCTGTGATGTCACACATGTTGCAGAGGTTAACTACTTTTGTGGGTGTAATATTTGTTTGTTTAGTTATTCCCAAGTTTTTGAACCATACCCTCTTATATTACCTCATAGTCTGTAGAGCTGACAGTTGGTAGAGCATTGTTGTCCTGTTTCTCTTCAGTTGTACATTCAGTTCTGTAGCATACAGAAACAAGTAACAGTGTTCAGTAGGTGTGATCTTTGTTTTCCAGTTAATGAGCTTGATGGAAGAGATTTGCTTGTTCGTGAGTTACAGCAGCTGAGGCTGGCCTACCAGAAGCTGCAGGACCATGTCCTTACTAAGGAAGGAGAGGTGAGGGTGTACCTGAGAAGCCTTGACTTTATCCATCATTTCACAACCTCTCCAGTAATTCAAGATTTATTATATTCTAAGGCTAGTCATGGTTAAATCAATATTTATCCTTGACAGGTATCAATTCTTCGCACACAGCTGAATAGCAAGAATGCAGAAGTTGAGACAGAACGGCTGACGAAGGCACAGGTGATGGAATCCCAAGCACAGGAGTACAGAGACAAGATGAAGGATGTGCAGAAAGAACTAGAGCACATGAGAACTCAGCTTGAATTCAAGGTGAGAGATGTATTTCTTAGTTATAAAGTTACAGTTAACATTAAATAGCTGTGCTTCCAAATATTTGATCGGTACATGCAAGGTTCAGCTGGCTGAGACTTTTATTTATGCAGTACTAATAATTGTAACTCCATGTTAAAATATGGGATGCCCACCCAGCAAAGCAGGAAGTTCAAAATCCCAGTTCCCAGACACTAAAACTTCAAGCAGCATGCACTTATCCACATGTTAGAATTAATTTCTATAATCATCTGTTTTGTAAGCCACTTATTGACTAAGGTTATGTAAAGCAAAAATTGTTGTCTGCGTATGGGGATTTAAACGTTGTCAGTGATTCAAGCAGTGGTAACACTTCTGGGAGGTGACTGCGTCAAATCTTGCCTACAACACCGGCTATCTTGACTGAGGTTTGTTCTGATTTTCCATACATTCTGTCCAAGAAAATGCTGCGTTAGTACATCAGATTTTCTCAACACAACTTCCTCTCTGAGTCTTTTCAACTCATCATTCAACAATCTTTATAGATTTTTTTATGTTCGTGGGGCTGTGCATTGTAATATTATTTCTATAGTAAAACCAACTGGGTGCACCAATGTATCATATTTATTTTATTTTGGAATGACACTCTGCATGTTAAGGTTGGTGTTTCCATCCATCATCAGGAGTTAAAGACTCTACATACTGTAACAGGCATTTGTCAAACAGATACCGCTGTCTGCTTGCTAGCAGGTACCCACTAGCAAGCAGACAGCGGTATCTGTTTGACAAATGCCTCTTGCAGTATATAGAGTCTTGAACTCCTGATGATGGACGGAAAGACCGACCGAAACATGTAGAGTGTCATTCCAAAATAAAATAAATTTGATGCATTGGTGCACCCAGTTGGTTTTACTATAGAAATAATCTCTATACCATTTGACACTATATATTTTGAGTTATTGACAGTGCTATTACATGAAGTATAACTGCATAACTTATTTGTTAGTTTGTTTATGCATCTTGTAGTAGTTGTTGAGGAAATATTTATGGACACCCATCACATTCCAGTTTTGGGTGAGAGTATTTCTAGTAACCCTTGCTGAGTGATGGATTGGACTGAACTGGCTTGGAATAGGATTCAGTTTTGGATGTTGTGAACATGATAATGAACTTTGGGTTTCATAAATGTAGGGAATTACTTGACTGACTGAGCAACTGTAAACTGCTCAGAGGAAACCTTTCTTAATGGAGTTGATATGTTTTGAGACTGTAACTCTCTCTAGCTGAACAGTACACAATTTGCAACACAAAACTCATGCAAGCTTGTAGGGAATCTGTATAAGCACTAGTGGGAACCACACGAATTATGTCAGGTCAGGACCAAGAATCACGTAAGTAACAAATAACATTACAATTTATTACAAAATAAGTCAGAAGTTACAGTAGTCAGATACTTACAGCTGATCAGTTGATTCACACACACACACACACAAACACACACACACACACACACACACCACGAACACAAGACTGAAAATTCCCCACTCAACATCAAAAGTAATAACCAGAAATAAATCTAGAAAGGCTCCACACTCTTTACAAACATGAAACCATACGTTTGCATGATGTTGTTAGAAAACTCAATAAACTAAAGACAGAAATAGCAATTAAACTAGCTGCCACACAACACTTGCAAGTACCTGATTTCACAACCCTACCCATCAAAGCATAATTTAGAATCTCAGTCTGCAACAGAATTGGAAGTGCTCAGGTCAGATCTTGATTACAAAGTAATGTTTGTAAGGCATTACAAGGACTACCAAGTAGGTTACATGGGGGAAGGGGAAAGTAGGGAAGTTGAGGGATAATGCATGTGTGTAAGCTGGCCGGCCTTCATTTAGTGCCACAGTACAACACAGTTTAATTGTATACAGAAAGAAGCATGCATACATTTGTGTGAACCCAGGAGCACCTGAATACAAGGCAGGAGTTCTGACATTTGTACTGTAACATTTGATGCATTAATGGGTTGTAGTTAATGTAGCCAGATAGTTATATTCATGTTTGTATGGTTGCAGACACTGGAGGTTGATAATGCTTGGGAGAGATGTCGTCTTTTGGAGTCGCAGAACAAAGTGAAGCTAGTGGAGCCACAGAACTCTCAAATACTACAAAAATTCCCCAAAAAGTGAGTGAAAATTGAGACTAATTCAAAAGTGAAGACACCTTTGTACTTTGGATTCCCTGAAGATGGTGCCTTGGCACTGAAACATGTAGGAATTTTATATATTATGTATGATTTTTAGTCATTTTATGTGCATTTGTTGGTTGCTGTAGTTCTGTATAATCCAAAGTTTGTTACTGGCTGATTACCAGTAGTGGTACCCATTTATTTTCACACTGTTACATTCAAAACAACCAGGAACTTGCCTGATATATACAGTGGGTAAGGGCAACTGGAGCATTACTGTTTCACTCAGCTACATCTAAACTGAGATTGGGTAAAATAAGGCCCTTAGTTGGCAGTAAAGGACCTTGATTTGGCATTTTGGGAAATTCTGATATTATTAACCCTTTATGGCCCAACCAGAATTGTGCTTTGTTAGAGTTTGTTATTTTTTTGTCTTTACACTGACACCATACATATTCATGTTGTTTGTTCTTTGAATGTACAATTTTTCACATCTTTCCAAGGAATGTATGTTGAATAGGTGGTAAACATTTTTTCTAGTTAAACTAGTGAGAATAACAACTCTTGTTTAGGGATGTGTCACTGCTTGCAACATGTGTGGGGTGAAAGAATTTAATGTATGGTCCTTTATCATTTTTAAAGTGAACTGTTTTGTTGACTTTTAACCAGAACTGGAACATGTTGAGAAATTTTAGTAAATGTTCCTGATAATAAATTTTATGAAAATGCGCCCAGTGGTTCTTGAGTTCTTTCATGTGGATGAACAAAGAGATAGACTTAATGAAGTGTTTCTAGGACCTACCAACCTTTAAAGATGTAGGTGCAATGTTCATTCAAAATGTCAGAATATGTTAAATTACCTGTGACATAATGTTATGGCCCAGGAGACCAGTCTCTTCAGACATGGTGAAGCTAATGGGTGCAGTTTTGCAACTTCTCAGTGTGAATGTGCCAAAAATTGTCTTAAAATTAAAATTGAATGCATATGTTTACTGTTGCTTAATTCCATCTTGCACAGATTGCCAATGAAGGGCAGTACCTTTGCCAGTGCAGCCCCACAGACAAGTGTTCTGCCTCCTTCCTTGAAACCTGTGAAGTTTGAAATTCATGTACCTGAAGGTAGGTTAAATGTCACACAGAAGGAAGAAAGACTGGGAGAAATGGAGGAAAAGTAAATTTGGGAAGACAAAAACTGATCGGTAGGCATGGCTGCTACGTGACACACATAAAGTGGAAATGATGAAGGAAAACAAAGAAGGATGATTGGTTATGATGTAGGTATTTGCTTGTGCATTAACATTATGAACATGGTGACAGTTTGAGGTCATTGAAATATGTTTTAAAGATATGTACAATTCTTCCTTTCTGATGGAATTTGTGTACAGATGTCAGCATTCAAATGAATATATACATAAATTTCTTATTGAATGTCCATTGTTCTGTGATTTTTTCCTCCGTCATTGCTAATAATCAAACTCTGACTGTTTCAGGTCCCATGCTGTCTCGGTTGGTGACACCAGCTCTCTTTGAAAAGCCAGTGCATGGCACAGATACCAGTTCCTGTCTCAATATTAAGCAACAGCCAGTCCTAACTGGTGAGTAGAATGGGTCGCTGGAACCTGTAACTAACTAACTAACTAACAAGCCAACCAACCAACCAACAAAACAACCAACCAACTAAACAACCAACCAACCAACCAACCAACCAACTAGCCAACCAAACAAACAACCAAACTAACGAACTAAATACATAACTACGTAACTAACATCTTGGCAAAGAATCTTATTCTAGCAGATTATATTACGATCACCTTTATAGACACGTCATGTATTTTTATATTTTAGTAGATAGGTACCAACGTTATGGAAGACCCTGTGTACCATACTACATGATGACAAATCCCACAAGATAGTTGTCTTAGTATTCGTTGATGTGAGAGCCTCATGTCCCCATGGAGAATTTCCCTGTCTTTATTGAGCCTAAAGCCTACAGGTGATCATATGTGAAACTTGTCAAATACAGTTAAACTCAGTTATAATGTCATTGAAGGGACCGAAGAAATTGTGTCATTATAAACGATTGTCGCTGAAAGCGAGGTAGATGGTAAAAGTGAAGGAAAAATATTTCAAGGCAAAATTCAGGCATGCAGGCATAGTACTTAATGTTAACGTTATAATCTGTTTCAAATTTAAATTACAATTAACATTTAGAAATAATAAAAATTACTCTTATAATTGTAAATTTCCATACAGGTTTATATTAAAAGATACAATAACTTACAATTAAAATTTAGGAATAACAAACATGATAATGAGAAGTGGACTGCGTATTGTTACATTTTCACTTCTTCCTTGCGTATACCACTTTAAGCAGAGCCTCATTGACATCACTTCATTCAGGCTTTCAAAATTGCTTTATTCTCAATATTTTGTGTTCAAACACACTACTAACTTTAGTTCTGTTTTTCCAAAATAATTTGGATTGTAGAATTTATAAAACCAAATTCCCATCACATGTCAGCTTTCTGTTTTCCATTATCTGTTTGTCGTATTACTTTAACTTTGCCTTTGATGCTCAAAACCTTCCTTTTATTCGTGACTGTAGTCATGTTATCACATTACCTGTCTCCTTCTAACTGCAGGAGAAGAAATGTAGAGGCCAGCTTTATGCACAAAATGAATTACCATTACTACTGTCATTTTCCAGGCCTGGAATTTGTGTAGCAACCTGAAAGCATAGAGGGCTTGGCCTCTCAAGGACGAGGACATGGTAGAATTCTCAAAATAGTTTACTTCTTGGAAAATTATATTGGAACCAAGGACTGACAGTGTCATTATGTCCAAGAAGGTAGATTCTTTTATGTATGTTGTATTAAGCAAGTCGGAAAATCTCATGCCTTATTGGGAATTAGTTGGTACCACTGAACATATAATGCTGTAGATGAAGCGTCACACAAACTGAGGTCGTTATAACCGAGTTAAACCATATATATGGGCATGAAGGATCTTTCAAACAAGAATTATAGAGAAAAATGAAACATGGTTCGTGTCCATTACATTTTTATAAGTTTTATGGTTTGTGAGATTATTAAACAAGAGTGAATTATAAGAACTGCTGCTCTGATCATACATTTTCGAACTTCTTTATTGTTCATTTCTGTCACAAGAGTGCACTGAAAGTTTAGGAAGAAAATGAAAAATGGGGATTTTAAATTACATATCCTGTTTCTGCGTCTCTACTGTTTGTGTTCTGGATTTCATGACTTCTTCAAAATGTAGCTACTGCTGATTACATGAGTCTATAAAGAATAAAAGAAATTGCAAAGAATTTGTTGGAAGAATGAAGAGTGTCAGCAAAAAATTGCAAAATGCATTTTCAGAAGAAGAATAAGTTTCGTAATACTGTTACTCATGAATATTATTGTGCGGTCCTTTGGGATGTGATGGCAAGTAGCAGGTTTACCCAAAGCATTGGTATGTACAGTCATGTATCACTTAATGATGAGGTACATAATGAGAAATGCGTCGTTAGGCAATTTCATCATTGTGTGAACGTCATAGAGTGTACTTACACAAACCAAGGTAATGTAGCCTACTACACACCAAGGCCATATGATATGATATATTTGTTAACTGCAATTGGGTTGACACCAGGTGGCAGTAGTACAGTACAGTGCACATTTACTCAACAATACATAGAACAACACAATTAACAACTTTGGTTGGAAGGCTTTCTGGGATTCGAACCCAGAGTGGTCAAAATAAAACTAACAGTGAACTAACTGTGTAAAAATTATAGCCTAATTGGGAAGAGTACGGGTCTTTGCGAGTTATGCCCTGGCATTTGCCTTACAACTGAGGAAAGAGCATGGAAAAACTTCGGTCAGGATAGCCAAAGAGTGCCAGTTAGCATGATGAAAACAGAATATTCAGAATAGAACATACATAACAATAAGAATATTTAAACATAACAATAAAAATACATAATTTACAAAAATAAACAAAAGCATACAAAACGTAAACCATATATACAGTGATAAAAAAAATGGAACCAAAAGAACATGAAAGAATGTGATAAATGAAAAAGCCACATAAGCAACAAACTTCATTGATCTGTATATCTTCTAATAATGTTAGACACCCTGTTACAAAGACCTTCACTACACTTCACCCAACTACACTTAACTCCACTTCACTACACTTGTTGACACTTCACTTCCTCACATTTAAACTTCACCCAACTACACTTCACTACCCTCTCATTTGGCTTAACCACATTTAAATTTCCTACTGCTCCATTTCACCTCATATCACTACACTTCACCTCACTTCACTTCACTGCACTTTTAGATGATTTTCGTCACACTTCAATTCCTTTCATTTCACCTCGTTATAATTGCTTTCCTAACTGTTTCTAAAAATCTTAGATTTACAAAGGAAAATCCCTAATGCAGGTAGTTGGTTCCAGTTTTTTAAGGTCCTATTTACAAAGGAATACTTCCCGATATCCATTCTTTGCTTCCTGTCCCTAATTTTCAGATCATGATCTACCCTACTCAAATAGTAAGGCCTTCGCTTTCCAAACCCATTCCCCAGAATGTGCTTTAATAAGTGCACAAGTGTGCTAGCATCCTACGCTGAGCCAAGGTTTCCCAGTCAGAATCCTTCATATGATTTGTAAATTAAGCAGCTTTCTTCTGTACTCGGTCTAATGCATTTATCTGTCCTTCTCTGCATGGATCCCAGCATGCAGACCCATATTCAAGAATAGGACATACCAGTGATGTGTAGGCTAAACTTTTTGTATTCCTATTTCCTTTTTCGAGAACACACATTACAAAGTGAAGTGCCTTCCAGGCTCTTTGCGCTTGGTCCACCCAGTTTAAATCGCTTTGTAAGATAATTCCCAAGTATTTACAACTGCTCGCTTCCAGAATTTTGTGGTCACCAAGAGAGTAACCCAGTGGATTTTTAACCCGAGCTCTTGTAAATCTTATTGCCTTGCTTTTACCAGGATTTATTTTCATCCCATTTTCTACCTCCCATTCCCCCAAGGTGTCCAGATCCTTCTGCAACTTTTCTGTGTCATTTTTATTTTGTGATTTTCCTATAAATTATATACAGGGTGTCCCAGGAGGAAAGGACGTAACTTCGGGAGAGTGTTCCTTAGGTCAAACTATACCGATATAACCCAAAACACCTATATCCAAAGTTCAATGGT